>Ga0209515_10000688_pt1 | contig 59937 bp, 54 predicted proteins | sample Subgroupgradi54m_FD_187454 | JGI IMG/M metagenome (GOLD analysis project Ga0209515, IMG submission 187454) | Subsurface groundwater microbial communities from S. Glens Falls, New York, USA - GMW60B uncontaminated upgradient, 5.4 m (SPAdes)... ... | reverse complement strand
GCGGCAGATGCCTCTTCGCAGGGGGCCACATCCGGGGTGTCGTCGGCGCGAGTCATGGATAGGTTGACTCATGTCGCCGATTCCCTGTCAAGCTCTTTATCTCCGCCCGATACCTGGGCAGTTACAAGGATAGCGGCATAGCTCCGTCGAATTCGCCAGCAGTATCCGCTGCTACTCAGACCCCGGAGTGAGCCTGCTGCGGCATTCCTGGCAGCAGGGGCTGCGCATCGTCTGGCGGCTTGCTACCCTGCCGGGGCGGCGCGAGCCGGTACAGGCCATTCTGGTCATCACCTCCGATGGCGCCAAAGGATCGCACCAGGATTTCGAAGGGTTCCACGCCTTGCTGACCGACCGCCTGACCGACGCGGTTGACCGGGGCGCCCTGACCGGGCCGGTGCCGGCCATCGTCCATCTGACCCAGGGCGGTATCGACTTCGAGGAGTACTCGGACATGTTCGATACGCTGAACCGGGCGGTCGACCACGCCCGCGATATCTATGGCGCCGGGCATGACGAGGTCTGCATCGACATCACCGCCGGCTTGAAGGTGTTCAGCATCGCCGCCGCCAATGTGACGATGAACCGCAAGTTGATCTTCAGCTACATCAACAACGAGGGCGAGCCGCAATATTACGATGCCACCATCGAACTGGGCGCGCTGCTGGGCAAGGATTGAGGCCAGCGAGCAAACGCCGTCAGCCATACGGCCGCACGAATCCCTCATGCTGGAACAGAGCCACCCGCTCGACGGTGCCGTCGGGCCGGCGGTGCTCCTCGACCCGGCGCTGGGAGAAGGCGAACAGCGGTTGGATGCCGGCATTGAGCAGGGCGTGACACAGGGGCGCCATCAGGAATGGGGCGCCGCCGATCATCGCCGCCGTCGCGCCATGCGACGCAGCCAGGGCGGCCAAGGCGTGCGCCCGCGCGGTCACCGCGGCGGCATCCGGCAGTTCGGTAAAGGTCAGCAGGGCGTGCCGCCGCGCCGCCTCGGCCGGAGGCAGGTCGACCACGCCGGCGTCGCGTTGCTCGGCGGTGGCGGTATGCTGGGTGAGATTGAAAATCAGCGTCATTGATGATTCTCCTCCCTGGGCGTGGTCCACCCTCGTCGCACTGCCTCCATCGGCGAGCCAGTCGAGACCGTCGCCGCGCGCCGGCACGCTGGCCAGCAGCAGCGCGGCGGCAAGTCCCAGGGGCAGCAGACGCATGCTCGTCTCCTCCGGCCTCAGTGGGGGGCGGTGATGGAGGAAGGCTTGGCGGAAGCCGTGCCGGCGCGTGGGCAGAACGCGCAACCGTCCTGGCCGCCCAGGTACAGATCGAAGATCTCGGACGGGGTGAGGCGGCCAATGGCGCTGTCGGCGGGATCGGCGGTGGTCATGGCGCGAGATCCTGTCTTGCATCAATGTCGAGGTCCAGTGGACCACGTCCACCGCCCGGCAGGGTTCCGCCAAGCTTGGTGCGCACCAACCGGCTGGTTCCGGAGTCATCCGCCGCTGCCCGTTCGCCCCCCCGATAATGGCGTTTTCCGGCGAGGATACACGCGACGGGAGCGGAGGTGTGGCAGAGAGTGCAACCACTTGAAAGGCAAGCGGAATTGGCGTATACGGGACGTCACGCGAGCCTTCGGCGGCGGTGGTTCGGTCCCCAGGGCGGGAGGTGTGGCGAAAAGCTCTGAATCCGCCTTGTTTTTCAGGCCCTTGCAAGGGGGCTGTCATCCCGGGCAGGAATGCCTGGGCCCTCATTGAAACAATGTTTGGGTTTGCGGTGTGTTGAAAACAAACCGAGCCATCCCGGGCAGGAATGCCCGGGCCCTCATTGAAACTCGTTCACCATCGAATTAAGCCGCATGATCCATCGGTCATCCCGGGCAGGAATGCCCGGGCAACCGCCCGTTTCCCGATATGCTGAACGCCCGTCGACCGTCCCGGCCAATCTTGGCCGGCCCCGCCCCGATCGCGTCGGCGGCACGGTGTCTTCGACTTGCACGAAGAGAGCCGGGAGGGCGGTATGGAATGGCTGTTCTGGTCGGCGCCGGCGCGCCCGGATCTGTTCAAGCGAGCGACGGCGCCCGAGGCGCTGCGACGGGCAGTCGGACGGCTGGACGAGGCGGTGGCGGCCCGCTGACTGCTGGGGTACAATTCACGCGCCATGGTAGAGACAACAGCCGCCACTCTCAACCCCTTCGTCTGCGCCCGCTGGCGGCTGCGCGGCCGGCGGCTGCCGCCGTTGAGCGAGACGGTGCAGGTGGGCGACCTGCTGCGGCGAGCCCTGATGAGCCGCACCGCGGCGCTGTACGGGCCCGATGCCATTCCCTTTCACATGTCCGGCCACGGCGAGAGGGGAGACGACGGACGGCGGATGCTGTGCCTGGCCGAGGATGCCGATGGCGACGGCTTGGTCGACCACCTGCTGCTGCATCTGCCGGGCGGATTGGACAACCGCTGTCTGCGGGTGGCGACGTCGTTGCGACGGCTGTGGATGGGGCCGTTCGGCGAATGGCAGGTGGTGGAGAACTGGGTGGCGCGGCCGGGCGAGCCGCTCGGAACTCTGGTGCAGCGGGCGCAGCTCTGGGAGTCGGCGACGCCGTGCGTCAGTACCCTGCACTGGAAGCGCAATCGCTCGGCTTCGGCGATGCTCGGCGCCTTGTGCCAACGGGCCGGGCTGCCGGGGCCGGTCACGGCGGAGCGGTTGGACGACCCATCCGTTGGCGGCGACACGGATTTTCGTCATCACCGTGAAGGCTCCGCCGCGTCGACCCCCGATCGACACGGTGCACGCTGGCGCATCACCTTTGCCGAGCCGGTGTGGGGGCCGGTGGTATTGGGCTTCAACCGTCATTACGGATTGGGCCTGTTTCGTCCGACGGACGATTTCCAGCGGACGCTTCCAATCGCACTCATACGCCGCTGATGACAAGCCGGCGGCGATGCGCCCCGGACGTCACCGAGGACACCGGCCTGCCCCGCCGCTGTTCCGCTATCCGCCCGTCCGCCGCAGCACCTTCTCGGTGACATTGTTCCTCCACAGATCGGCGGAGCGCATGTAGCGCCGCGCCACCTCGACCGAGGCGTGGCGGGTCTGGCGCATGACGTCGTGGAGCTGGGCCTCGGCCTCGGCGGTGGCGGTGGCGAGGCCGGCGCGCAGGCTATGGCCGGAGTAGCGTGGCGCCCGGCCGGCGGCAAGATCGTTCAGCCCGGGATCGGCGGCGCCGACCGCTTCGGCGGTGGACTGGATCAGCCGCACCACCGTCTTGTCGGACAGCCGGCGCTCGGTCAGGGTGTAGGTTTTCCTTAAGGATTTCAATTTGGCCAACCCCTGGCATGATCGTCGTCAGGCACCAGTGCCAGAGCGACACGCGGGTTGTCTCGCCACGGTTCCGGGGCCGGGCTTCACGAAAGACGAGGGGAACCGCTACGTCAAGCGGATCGGGTCCCCCACGCCATGCCTGCCGCAACGAGTTACGAGCTGCCGGTGGGGCCCGATCGGTAACAAGCAAGGCGGCAGGGGCGCGATGCCGCCCTTTGCTATATCAACCTCAGGTGTAAAACTGTGACAAAGTGTGCCGGCAGGAACCCCGGGGGTGGCGGGCCGCGTTAAGGGCGTGACGTAAATCGGTCCGAGGAGCTGGCCATGGAACGTCCGGTCATCTGGATAGCCGCCTTCGTAAGCATGCTGATCGGCGGGTGTCCGCCGCGCACGCGACCCCTTACGACGCGGAGGACGACATTCGGGGCCGCACCTATGAGGTCTACCTGTCCGGGGGGCGTGAGCGGGCCCTGGCCGCCGCCGCGGTGGATCGCGAGTTCGCCATGGCGATGCGCACGCATCACGAAGGCGCCGTCACCATGTCGCGGCAGATCGGCCTCTTCTGGCTGCGTGAAACAGGGCTGACGGGCACGGAGCATCGCCTCCGCTTCAGCAAGACGCCGCCGCCCAGCGGCGTCGACCTGTCACACGAGCGCGGGCCTCTCTCGGAAAACGACGTCAAGTTCGTCAAGGCAATGACGGTTTACCATCAGGCCGCGGTGGACATGGCCCGCGCCTACAACCGCAATCCTACCGCCGACAACCCGGTGATCAAGGCGATGAACCGTGATGTCATCATTGATCAGAATTACGGGATCGCTTTCCTGCAACGGCTCATCAGCCGCTATCCCGTCGATCCCGGCATGATCCACGGCATGCCCGGCGAGAGCGCGGCGATGTCCCCGCGGTCTTCGGGACGCGAGGCTCCCCACGCCGGAACCCATTGAACGAGAGAGGAGGCGTGGCGATGGACGGCCACCAGTACGCGCACCACCACCATGATCATCCTGCGGCGCCGGCGACGGCGAAGGATCTGGTCTGCGGCATGGCCGTGGACCCGGCCACGACGCCCCATCACGCCGAGTACGGCGGCCAGACCTATCATTTCTGCAGCGCCAAGTGCCGAGACCGCCTTGTCGCCGAACCGGTGCGCTGGCTGGCGCCCGAACAGGACAAGCCGCCGCCGCAGAAAGGGGTCATCTACACCTGCCCGATGCACCCGCAGATCCGGCAGGACCGGCCGGGCACCTGCCCGATCTGTGGCATGGCCTTGGAGCCGGAGACCGCCACCGCCGACACCGGCCCCAATCCGGAGCTGGTCGATTTCACCCGTCGCTTCTGGATCGGCACCGCATTGACGCTGCCGCTGGTGGCCATGGAGGCGGGGGCGCATATCCCGGGCTTCGAACTGCACACCATCATCCCGCCCGTGGCGGCGGTCTGGCTTCAGTTGGCGCTGGCGACACCGGTGGTTCTGTGGGCGGGGTGGCCGCTGCTGGAGCGCGGATGGACCTCGGTGCTGCGGCGCAAGCTCAACATGTTCAGCCTCATCGCCCTGGGCGTCGGTGCCGCCTATCTGTTCAGCATCGTCGCCACTCTTGCGCCCAGCATCTTTCCCGCCGGATTCCGCGGTCCCGAGGGCGTCGTGGCCGTCTATTACGAGGCGGCGGCCGTGATCACCGTATTGGTGCTGCTGGGACAGGTGCTCGAACTCCGCGCCCGCGAACGGACCGGCGGGGCCATCCGCGCCCTGCTCAACCTGGCGCCGAAGACGGCGCGGCGCCTCCGGCCCGATGGTCGGGACGACGAGATTCCGCTGTCCGATGTTCAGGTCGGCGACCGGCTGCGGGTGCGGCCCGGTGATGGCGTGCCGGTCGATGGCGCCGTGCTGGAAGGCCGCAGCGCCGTTGACGAGTCCATGGTAACGGGGGAGTCGATGCCGGTCGAGAAGCTGCCCGGCGACAAGCTGATCGGTGGCACCCTCAACGGCACCGGCGCCCTGGTCATGGCCGCCGAGAAGGTCGGTGCCGACACCATGCTGTCGCGCATCGTCCACATGGTCGCCGAGGCGCAGCGCAGCCGGGCACCCATCCAGCGGCTGGCCGACGAGGTGTCGGCGTGGTTCGTCCCGGCGGTCATCGGCATCGCCGGTCTCGCCTTCGCCGTCTGGGCGGTCTGGGGACCGGCACCATCCTTGGCCTACGCGCTCATCGTCGCGGTGTCGGTGCTGATCATCGCCTGCCCCTGTGCCCTCGGCTTGGCAACGCCCATGTCGATCATGGTCGGCGTCGGCCGCGGCGCCACCCAGGGTGTTCTCATCAAGAATGCCGAAGCCCTGGAGCGCTTCGAAAAGGTCGACACCCTGGTGGTCGACAAGACCGGCACGCTGACCGAGGGCAAGCCCAGGGTCATCGCCGTCGTTCCCGCCTCCGGCTTCGACGAGGCCACCATCCTGGCCTTGGCCGCCAGCCTGGAGCGGTCGAGCGAGCATCCCCTGGCCGGCGCCATCGTCGCCGTGGCCCACGAGCGCGGGCTGCCGCTGGAAGAGCCCGTCGATTTCCAATCCATCACCGGCATGGGCGTGACCGGCCGGGTGGGCGGCCGCAGTGTCGCCCTGGGGAACCGGACGCTGATGGCGGACCGGGGCATTCCGCTCGGCAGTCTCGAAGCCCGCGCCGACGAATTGCGGCGCGAAGGCGCGACGGTGCTGTTCGCTGCGGCCGACGGCACGGCGGCCGGCGCCGTCGCTATCGCCGATCCCATCAAGGCGACGACACCCGGTGCGCTGGAGGCCCTGCGCGCCGACGGCATCCGCATCGTCATGCTGACCGGCGACAACCGCACCACCGCCCAGGCGGTTGCCCGCAAGCTCGGCATCGACGAGATCGAGGCCGAGGTGCTGCCCGAGGACAAGCACAAGATTGTCCGGCGCCTGAGAGGTGAAGGGCGGGTGGTGGCGATGGCCGGCGATGGCGTCAACGACGCTCCCGCCCTGGCCGAGGCCGATATCGGCGTCGCCATGGGCACCGGCACCGACGTGGCCATCGAAAGCGCCGGCGTGACCCTGGTCAAGGGCGACTTGGCGGGCATCGCGCGGGCTCGCGCGCTCAGCCGGGCCACCATGCGCAACATCCGCCAGAATCTGGTGTTGGCCTTCGCCTACAACGTCGCCGGCATTCCGGTAGCGGCGGGGGTGCTTTTTCCGCTGTTCGGCTGGCTGCTCAGCCCGGTGGTCGCGGCGGCGGCCATGGCCCTGAGTTCGCTGTCGGTGGTCGGCAACGCGCTGCGGCTGCGCCGTCATGCTTGCTTTCCTTCATGGCTGCCGAATTTGGGAATGAAGCGCGGAACCGTCTCGGCATAGCGCCGGTACTCCTCGCCGAACACCGCCAGGGCCTCCCGTTCCTCGCGCCTGGCCAGGCGGACATACATGACGATCAGGATCGGCAGCATCACCGCCGTCGGCAAGGTCGGCCACTGCACGAAGAATCCGGCCAGCACCAGGATGAAGCCGACATATTGCGGATGCCGGACATGGGCGTAGGGGCCGGAGTTCGCCAGCGTCCCGGTGGTCTGTGCCTGGTGCAGGACCGGCCACGCTCTGGCGACGATGATGAACCCCGCAATGATCAGCAGGTTGCTGAGGAGATGCAGGAAACCGAAATGGGGATCGCCGGACCCGCCGAGCAGCGTCGACCACAGATGCCCGGCCTCGTGCGAGAACAGGTCGAGGTCCGGATACGCCCGGCCAAGCCAGCCCGACAGCAGGTAGATGGTCAACGGAAAACCGTACATTTCGGTGAACAGCGCCACGACGAAGGCCGAGAAGGCGCCGAACGAGCGCCAGTCGCTGTTTGTCTTCGGCTTGGTGAAACTGAAGGCGAAGATGATGAACAGCGCCGAGTTGACGACCACCAGCGGCCACAGCCCATAGGCGGACGAGATTTCCATGGCCTACTCCTTGGCCCCATGATTGTGCCCGCCGTGGCCACCGTGTATGAAGACGTGCATGCCGATGCAGATGACGAGCGGCAGCAGCCAGATGACGCCAACGAGGTGCGCCTGATGCTCGAACACCAGGTAGACTCCCGCGGCCGCCAAGAATACGCATAGGGCGATGCCGGTTGGCGAGGCGAGGAAGCCTCTCCAGGTGGAGGGTTCATGGCGATGGTTGCCGGCCGTGTCGGTTATCGGTTTGGCTCCGGAGTGGGGTCGTCCTGGGCAACGCGTGGGAGCGGCGTCCGTTCCATCCCGAGGCCATCATCTCAGGCGCCGCTTCAGGTCATGGCTTTCGACCAGACGGGCGATCAGCACGACCGCGATGATGAGGACGGCGGCGAGAGCCGTCCACAACAGCCCGTGATAGATGACGTGGATGAGCCAAGCCTCCTGGCCCGCATGCATGCCGTTTTCCCACATGGCACACGCTCCTTGCGGGGCCCGCCTTCATTTGGCGGGGAGGTTACAGGGCCTTGCGATACACACCTTCGTCGAGGAAATAGCCCGGCAGCGGGGCGGACGAGGTCTGCGGGCCGCTGGCGTGTTTCGCCATGGTGTGCGGCACCTCGACCTGCTTGGTATAGCGAGCCCCTTCCTCATGCGTGAAGCCGGCACCGGGGGAGGTGGAGATGATAGTCTTGGTGTCGGTCTGGCGCATGGCATGGGGCGCCACCTCGCTCTTCACCCAGGCCCCCTCATTGTAATAGAAGCCGGGTTCGGCGGTGCCGGAGAAGATGGTCCGGCTGTCCACGTCGCTGGCGCTGGCCGGCAGGCTGATGCCGGCGACCATGGCGGCGGCGGCGATGGCGGGAATGATTTTGGTGAGCTTCAACATGGCTGTCTCCATCGGGTCAACTCGTTTGCTGAGGAGAAGCCTAGCCCCCACCTGTGGCAGAGGTTTTTCGCCGCTGTGCCAGAGTGTCGAAAAGTGTGACAGCCTGAAACAGATGAGGTGTCACCGCGGCAGGCGCACCTCGGCGCGCAAGCCGCCTCCAGGGCGGTTGGCCAGCGTGATTTCGCCGCCATGCGCATGGACGATGGCGGCGGCGACCGACAGCCCCAGCCCGACCCCGCCGGTCTCCGGGCAGCGCGAACGTTCCACCCGGTAGAACGGCGCGAACACCCGGGCCAGTTCCTCTTCTGGAATGCCGGGGCCGTCGTCATCGACGACCAGGGAGATGGAGGTTTCGTCCGCCGTCATGGCGACGCGGGCGCGGGCGCCGTATTTGACGGCGTTCTGGACCAGATTGAGAAGGGCACGCTTCAAGGCCAGCGGCCGGCACTGGTAAGGCACTTTGGGCGGCGGGGCGCAGTGGACATCAAGCCCCGCATCCGTCAAATCGTCGCACAGGCTGACCACAAGCGCCCCGACATCAACCACCCGGTTGCTCTCCTGCAAGGCGTCCTCGCGGGCGAAGGACAGAATCGAGGAGACCATCGCCTCCATCTCGTCCAGGGTCGCCAGCATCTTCGCGCGGTCGTCCTCGTCGTCGACGAACTCGGTACGTAGTTTCATCAGGGTGATCGGGGTGCGCAGGTCGTGCGAAATGGCCGCCAGCATCTGCATGCGTGCTTCGATCAGCCGGCGCAGCCGCGCCTGCATCTGGTTGAACGCCTGCGCCGCCTGTTGCAGTTCGGTCGGACCGGTGAGCGGCAGCGGCGGCGCCTGCACATCCTTGCCGAGACGCTCCGCCGCCTCGGCGAAGAGCGCCAGTGGTCGGGTCAGGCGCCGAACCGCCCAGAAGGAAACCACCAGCACGCCCACGGTCATCAGGGCCATCGACAGGACGGCATCGCTCGACCACAGGCCGGCGATATCCGGCACCGCGGCCTGGAAGTTCAGCCGGTCGCCATCCTTGAGCCGGACGGTGACATCCAGGGCGTGGCCGCCCGGCCAGGCCTCGGCCGGGACGTCGGCATGGTCGTGGGGGCCCGGAGCCGCATTCTCCGGCTCGATCATGCGGACATCAAGCGGGCGGGTACCAAGCTGGGACGCCAGGTACAGGCGCACGAAGGTCTCGTGGGCGCGTTCGGGCCGGGCGGGTTCGCGGTCGTCCTGCACCAGTCGCACCTGCATGCCGGCACCGTTGGCGGCGCGCAACAGGCCGTGACGCCACTCGACGGGCGATTCCTCGACCAGACGGGTGATTTCGGCGATGCGGGCGGCGACGCCCCGGTCATTGATGGCGGTTACCGCCTCGCCGCGCTCGTGGGAGAAGGTGACCATGCTGGCCAGATGCGACACCGCCACGCCGAGCAGCAGGATCAGGACGGTCTGGCCGGCCAGGGTGCGGGGAAAAAGCCTCATTCGCGGGTCACCGCCGGCGTGAAGACATAGCCTTCGCCCCACACCGTCTTGATCAGCTTGGGATCCTTCTGGTCCTCCTCGATCTTGCGCCGCAGGCGGCTGACCTGGGTGTCGATGGAGCGGTCGAACACGTTGGCCGCCCGGCCGCGGGCCAGATCGAGCAGCTGGTCGCGGTTGAGGATCCGCTGGGGGCGCTCGACAAACACCATGAGCAGCGCGTACTCGCCGGTGCTCAGCGGCACGGCAACGCCGTCAGCGGCCATCAATTCCCGCCGTGCCGCATCGAAGGACCAGCCGGCGAACCGGTAGATGCTGCGGTCCTCGCGTACCGGGGGCTCGGACTGCGTCTGGGTCCGCCGCAGCACCGCCTTGACCCTGGCCAGCAGCTCGCGCGGATTGAAGGGTTTGGGCAGGTAGTCGTCGGCGCCCATCTCCAGCCCGACGATGCGGTCGGTGTCCTCCCCCATGGCGGTCAGCATGATGATGGGAATCGAGGACTGCGAGCGCACTTGCCGGCACAGGGTGAGGCCGTCCTCGCCGGGCAGCATCACGTCGAGCACGATCAGGTCGATCTTGCCGCACTCCAGGGCCTTGCGCATGGCCTTGCCATCCGCGGCCACGGTAACGCGGAAGCCGTGCCTGGTCATGAGTTTGGCGACGAGATCGCGGATCTCGCGGTGGTCGTCGACGACGAGCAGATGCGGGGCGGCCTGTTCCATGGGCCGGATTATACCGCAGCGCAAACGGGGGAGCCGCGCAAAATTGTGACAAAGTGTGACATGGGGCCTGTCCGTAACATTTTGGCACAATTTCACCGATGCCAGGCAAACTTCTGCCACCGCCGTACGGTCTAATGGCGTCATCGCCAGCCGAACCATGAGAGGCATGCCATGAAAGCGTTGAACCTGATGATCGCCGCCGCCATCGCCGCCCTGACCACCACTCCCGCTCTCGCCAACAACACCTGCCAGGAAGAAATCGCAAAGGTGAAGGAGGCCTTTACAACCCATCTCCACCAGCGGGGCGGTAAGGATGCCCAGAACTGGAGCGCCATTGAATCGGCCATCAGGATGGCCGAGAAGAATTGCGTGGAGGGCAAGAGCGCCGAGGCGTTCGAGCAGATCAACCTGGCGAATCGCTGGCTCGGCGAGAGGGAGCACACCAAGCACTGACTGGTCGTTGGGGCGCGGACGGCACGCCGCGCCCACCCGTTTTCGCCGGACGGCAGATCATTACTTGAGGCATTACTCATATTGATCTAGGAACATTGTCGTAAATCCACTTGCCCGGCCGTTCAATCTACTGTCTATATTTTGTCGGCTGACTGGAGATGAAGGGGGAGAGATGTCTTCGGCACACAGAAGGATTTCCATGGCGGCCTGTCTGGCGCTGGTGCTGGCCGGGTTGCCGGCTGGCGCCCAGTCCGCCGGTCGGAGCGAAGAAGGCATCGGCGATCTCATCCAGGCCGCGCGCAGCCTGAACCCGGAAGTCGCCACCATGACCCTGGAGGCTGACGCCGCCGAGGCACGGGCGCAAACCAAGGGCTGGCTCGACGATCCCAAGTTCGAGGCGGAACTCCAGTTGATGCGCGACGCGCCATCCTATGCTCCGGGCACCAATGAGGCCCTGGTCACCTACCGGGTCAAGCAGATGCTGCCGTGGTGGGGCAAGCTGTCGCTCCAGCGCGAGCAGGCCGAGGCGGCCGGCAAGGCGGTGCGAGCGCGCCAGCATGGCGTGGAAAACGAGGTGGCTTTCCGGGTCAAGGAAGCCTACGCCCAATACCACCTGTCTCACCTCGCCGCCGACGAGACCCGCTCGTTGATCGACATCCTGGGGCTGACGGCGCGCTTGGCGCAGGCGCGCTATGCCCAGACAGTCGGCACGCAGGCGGAGGTGACCACCGTCGAGGCCGAACGCGCCACCATGCAATCCGAACTGGCCCGCCTTCAGGCCGAGCGCCGCCGCGCCAAGGTTCGCCTCAACGGTCTGCTGGCGCGCAAGCCGCAGGCGCCGTTGACCGAACAGCCGGTGCCGCGTGCCATTCCACCAGCCGAAACCCTGGACATCGACACGCTGGTCGAGCGGGCGCTGAGCTTCAATCCGTCACTCCGCGAGCAGAGTGCCCAGATCGAAGCCGCCGACAAGGGCCGGGAACTGGCCGACAAGGAATGGTTCCCGGATTTCGAGGTCAGCCTGGGGGTGATGCAGCGCGAACGCGATATCGAGGGTTACGAGGCGATGATCGGCATCACCATTCCGTTGCAGGTGCCGAAACGCCAGGCGATGGTGCGGGAAGCCTCGGCCATGGCCGGCGCCTCGCGCGCCAAGCTGACCCAGCTCACGGTCGAGATCACCACCGAGCTGCATCAGGCCCATGCCGATCTGGAAGCGCTGGGCCACCGCAAGAAGCTGCTGCGCAACACCACGCTGCCACAGACGCGCATCGCCTTCGACAGCGCGATCAAGGCCTACCAGCTTTCCCGTATCGACTTCGCCATGGTGCTGGCGGCCGAGCAGGCGTTGCGCCGGGCCATCGTCGAATGGCTGACGGTGCAATACGAGGAACAGGTCCGTCTGGCGGACATCGAACGGCTGATCGGGGGAGAACTGTGAAAACCATCGGGATCGCCGCAACCCTGTTCGGCCTGATGGTCGGTGCCGCGATGGTGCCCGCCGGGGCCCAGCACACGGATCATCCTGCGCCGCCCGCGCCGCCGGCTGCCGCCCCATCTGCTACCGCCGCCCCGGCTCCGGCCGCACCCGCCGGCCAGCGGAAAATCCTGTTCTACCGCAACCCCATGGGCCTGCCCGACACCTCGCCGGTGCCGAAGAAGGACTCGATGGGGATGGACTATATCCCGGTCTACGAGGACGAGGTGGCGGCCGGGACCACGGTCACCATCAGCGCCGACAAGGTGCAGAAGCTCGGCGTGCGCACCGAGCCGGTGCAGCGCCGCGCCGTGGTCCGGCCGATCCGCGCCGTTGGCAGCATCCAGGTCGACGAGCGCTCGCTGTATGTGGTGGCGCCCAAGTTCGAGGCGTGGATCGAGAAACTGCATGTCGACACCACCGGCGCATCGGTGAAACAGGGCGAGCCGCTGATGGAGGTCTACAGTCCCGAACTGTACCTCGCCCAACAGGAATATCTGGTGGCGCGCAAGTCGGGCGGCGGGGCGATCGCCCAGCAGTTGGCGGACGGCGCTTTGCAGCGGCTGCGCAATCTCGACGTTCCCGACGAGGAGATCGAGCGCCTGAAGAAGACCGGCAAAGCCAACCGCACCCTGACCTACCGCGCCGCCGCCAGCGGCGTCGTGCTGGAGAAGACCGCCCAGCGCGGCATGCGCTTCATGCCCGGCGAAGCACTCTACCGCATCGCCGATCTGTCCCGCGTCTGGCTGATTGCCGACGTGTTCGAGCAGGACATGGGACTGGTCCGCGTCGGCCAGGACACCGAGGTGGTGGTCAATTCGCTGCCCGGCCGGTCGTTCCCCGGCAAGGTCGATTTCATCTATCCGACGCTGGTCGCCGAAAGCCGCACCGGTCGGGTCCGCATCCTGCTCGACAATGCCGAGGGCATGCTGCGGCCCAATCTCTACGCCACCGTCCAGTTCAAGGCCCAGGCCGGCGATCCGCGGCTGGCGGTGCCGGAGTCGGCGCTGCTCGACACCGGCAGTCGTCAGGTCGTGCTGGTCGAGGTCGAACAGGGACGGTTCCAGCCACGCCAGATCAAGGCGGGAGCCCGCGGCGAGGGCTTCGTCGAGGTGCTCGACGGCCTGGCCGACGGCGAGCGGGTGGTGGTGCGGGCGAATTTCCTGATCGACTCTGAGAGCAACCTGCGTGCCGCGCTGGGAGCCTTCAGCTCCGGCCACTCGCAGCATTGATCGGACCCACGCCATGATTGCCGCCGTCATCCGCTGGTCTGCCCGCAACGTCGCCCTGGTTCTGCTGGGCACCCTGTTCCTGCTGGGCGCCGGGGCTTATTCGGTGTCGCGCATCCCGCTGGACGCGCTGCCCGATCTGTCGGACGTCCAGGTCATCCTCTACACCGACTATCCCGGCCAGGCGCCGCAGGTGGTCGAGGATCAGGTGACCTATCCGCTGACCACGTCGATGCTGTCGGTGCCAAAATCCAAGGTGGTGCGCGGCTTCTCGTTCTTTGGCGCCTCCTTCGTCTACGTCATCTTCGAGGACGGCACCGACATCTACTGGGCACGCTCGCGGGTTCTGGAATACCTGAACTTCGCCGCCAAGCGCCTGCCGCCGGGAGTGACGCCGACGCTCGGGCCCGATGCCACCGGCGTCGGCTGGGTCTACCAATATGTCGTGCAGTCCGCCAACCACACCCTGGCCGAGCTGCGCACCATCCAGGACTGGTACTTGCGCTATCAACTGACCAAGGCCGAGGGCGTCGCCGAAGTGGCCAGCGTCGGCGGCTTCGTCCAGCAATATCAGGTGGTGGTCGATCCGCAGAAGTTGCAGGCTTACGGCGTGCCCTTGAAGAAGATCACCGAGGCCATCCGCGCCAGCAACACCGACGTCGGCGGCCGTGTCGTCGAGATGGCCGAAACCGAATTCGTGGTGCGCGGCCGTGGCTATCTGCGCGGTATTTCGGACATTGAGCAGATCGTGCTCAAGGTGCATGACGGCATGCCGATCCTGGTGCGCGACGTCGCCCGCGTCGAACTGGGGCCGGACGAACGCCGCGGCCTGGCCGAACTCAACGGCGAGGGCGAGGTGGTCAGCGGCATCGTTATCCAGCGCTTCGGCCAGAACGCCCTGGCGGTGATCGAGAACACCAAGCAGAAGATCAGGGAGGTTGCCACCGGTCTGCCGGAAGGGGTGTCGATCGAGGCGGTTTACGACCGCTCCGAACTGATCCTGCGCGCCGTCAAGAACCTGCGTTATACGCTGATCGAGGAAAGCGTCATCGTCGCCCTGGTGTGCATCGTCTTCCTGCTGCATGTCCGCTCGGCCTTCGTCGCCATCATCACCCTGCCCATCGGTGTGCTGATCGCCGTCACGCTGATGGATGGACTGGGCATGACCTCCAACATCATGAGTCTGGGCGGCATCGCCATCGCGGTCGGCGCCATGGTCGACGCCTCCATCGTCATGATCGAGAATGCCCACAAGCACCTCGAGCGCCTCAAGCCGGGCGAGAGCCGGGCCCAGGCGCTGATCGACGCCGCCGTCGAAGTCGGCCCGGCGCTGTTCTTCAGCCTGCTGGTGATCACCGTCTCGTTCCTGCCGGTGTTCACCCTGGAGGCGCAGGAAGGCCGCCTGTTCAAGCCGCTCGCCTTTACCAAGACCTTCTCGATGGCCGGCGCCGCGTTCCTGTCGATCACCCTGGTGCCGGTGCTGATGATCCTGCTGGTCCGCGGGCGCATCCTGCCGGAGCGCAGGAACCCGGTGAACCGGCTGCTGATCTGGTTGTACCGGCCGGTCATCCGGCTGGTGCTGCGGGCCAAGCTGGCGACGCTGCTGATCGCCCTGGTGGCGCTGGCCGTCACCGTGATTCCCGCCCAGCGGCTGGGCAGCGAGTTCATGCCGACCCTGAACGAGGGCACCCTGCTCTACATGCCCAGCACCCTGCCGGGCCTGTCGATCACCAAGGCGGCCGAACTGATCCAGATGCAGGACCGCATCATCAAGAGCTTCCCCGAGGTCGCTTCGGTGTTCGGCAAGGCCGGCCGCGCCGTCACCGCCACCGACCCGGCCCCCACCGAGATGTTCGAAACGGTGATCAACCTGAAGCCGGAGGCCGAGTGGCGCCCCGGCATGACCACCGAGAAGCTGATCGCCGAGATGGACACTGCATTGCAGATGCCTGGCGTCGCCAATGCCTGGACCATGCCGCTGCGCGCCCGTATCGACATGCTGTCGACCGGCATCCGCACCCCCATCGGCATCAAGGTCTATGGCAAGGATCTGACCGAGATGGAGCGGCTGGCGCGCGAGATCGAAAGCGTGATCAAGGCGGTGCCGGGCACCACCAGCGCCTACGCCGAACGGATCGTCGGCGGCTACTACCTGGAGATCGACCCCGACCGCGAGCAGCTGGCGCGCTACGGCCTGACCATCGGCGACCTGCAGGAGGTCATCCTCACCGCCCTGGGTGGCGAGACGGTCACCACCACGGTGGAGGGCCGCGAGCGCTTCTCGGTCAATGTCCGCTATCCGCGGTCCTTGCGCGCCGACCCGCAGGCCATCGCCAGCAAGATCCTGCTGCATCCCGAGATGGGCGGCGCGGTGCCGCTCGGCCAGCTCGCCGCGGTGCGGCTGACCCGCGGGCCGGCGGCCATCCGTACCGAGAACGCCCTGCTGTCGACCTACATCTATGTCGACATCCGTGACCGGGACATCGGCGGCTATGTCGCCGACGCCCGCCGCGCCGTGCTGGACAAGGTGCAGATGCCGCCCGGCTACTTCGTCACCTGGAGCGGCCAGTTCGAATACATGGAACGGGCCATCGAGAAGCTGAAGTTCGTCGTGCCGCTGACCATCTTCATCATCTTCCTGCTGCTGTTCATGAACTTCCGCCGCATCACCGAAACCCTGATCGTCATGCTGTCGCTGCCGTTCTCGTTGGTCGGTGGCATCTGGTACATGTATGCCTTGAGCTTCAACATGTCCGTGGCGGTGGCGGTCGGCTTCATCGCCCTGGCCGGCGTCGCCGCCGAGACCGGCGTCATCATGCTGATCTATCTCGACCATGCCTGGCAGGAACGCAAGCGTCAGCGCGCCGAGGCGGGCGAGAAACCAACCCTGGCCGACCTTCACGACGCCATCATGGAGGGTGCGGTCGAGCGCGTCCGTCCCAAGATGATGACCGTGGTGGCCATCATGGCCGGCCTGGTGCCGATCATGTGGAGCACCGGCACCGGCTCGGAGGTGATGCAGCGCATCGCCGTGCCGATGATCGGCGGCATGGTGTCGTCGACCGTGCTGACCCTGCTGGTCATCCCCGCCCTCTACGCCCTGATCAAGCGCCTCGAACTGCGCCGCCTGGAGCAACCCACTTCCACCCCCTGAACTGCCCGGAGACTCCCGTGAAGACCATCATCCTCGTCGCCGCCCTCGCCGCCCTCGCCGCCCCCCTGCTGACCGGACTCACCACCGCCCCGGCCATGGCCGAGCAGAGCCATCACGACGCCCAGGCGGTCGCCACCGGCTCCGGCAAGGTCAACAGCGTTGACGCCAAGGCCGGCAAGCTCAACCTCACCCATGGCCCCATCGACGCACTGAAGTGGCCCGGCATGACCATGGACTTCGCGGTGCTGCCGGGCACCGACCTGAGCGGCATCAAGGCGGGCGACACGGTGACCTTCACCCTTGGGAAGGCTGCCGACGGCATGTATGCCATCAGCCAGATCAAACCCAGCAAATAAGGGGGCGCGACCTGCCGACTTCCAGCCGCACGCCGTCGGTGGGGCGTTTCAATATTCGGCGGCGGACCTGGAACAAATCGACGGAGTGGTCGAACTCCTCTGAGGTGGAATCTCCGCCTGACGGGCCGCGCAAGGTGACGGCGACGAAGTGACCGGGATGCAATGCATGAGAATAGCCGAGAGGCCAACCGCCATGCCTTGTCGCGGACCGTGCGGCGTTTCGAGCGGTTGAGCGGCTATCCGGCCCTGGTGGAGCGGGTGCGCGTCCTGACCAGGCCGGACACAAGCCCCGGCCATCGCCGCGATGCTGAATGCCGAGGGCTGGCATCCCCCGAAACGTTGTCTGTCCTTCACGCCCCACGCGGTCCTGACCCTGCTGCATCGCCAGGGCGTGCCGTCGGCCTCTTATCCCTGCCCGTCCGATCGGGTCACAGCCCCGCCGCCTTGGTCAGGTTGACGCGGAACCTGTCCCGCCTCCGCTGATAGCGCCGGGTCATCTCGGCCGAGGCGTGGCCGAGCTGCTTTTGCACGTAGCGTTCCTCTACCTCGGCCGAGGTCGCCAGCCCGGCCCGCAGCGAGTGCCCGGCAAACAGCGTTTTCCGCTCGCCCTCGGGCAGGTCGCCACGCACCCCGGCGGCCATGGCGGTGGCCTGGACCAGGCGGGCGACGTGGCGGTCGGTGAGGCGTTCGAGCAGCGCCCGCTTGCCGTCGCGCGACACCCGGCGGAACACCGGGCCATGGTCGACGCGCCCCAGCCTGATCCAGGTGGCCAGCGCCACCACCGGGCAGGACAGATCGGCGGAGCCTTTGCCCACCTCCACCTCGCGCCAGCCGGTCTTGCCCTTGATGTGCAGCACCACGCCGGCCTCCAGCATCTCGATCCAGCCGCGGCCCTCCTGGGTGTGGTCGCGCCCCAGGTCGAGGCCGACGAGTTCCGAGCGGCGCAGGCCGCCGGCGAAGCCGAGCAGCAGAATGGCGCGGTCGCGCAAGGCGCGCAGGTCGGCGCGGCCGAGCGTTTCGGCCATGGCCAGGACGTCCTCGGCGGTCAGCGCCTCCTTTTGCTGCGGCGGGCGGCCGTGCTGGCGGCGGATACCGGCCAGCACCTCCTTGATATGCGGGTCGGCGCGGTCGAGCGGTGCCCCCCTTTGCCGGAACATCCAGGCCAGGCCGGACAGGCGGCGCGCGATGGTGGCGGGATTGCGTCCGGCCCGGCCCGACCCGACGGCAAGATCGGCGATGTACAGGCCGATCGCCTGCGGGTTGGGCGGCAGCGGGGCGACGCCGCGGCGCATGCACCAGGCGGTGTAATGGCGCCAGTCGGCGGCGTAGGCGTGCTGGGTATTTTCCGCCTTGGCGCTGCGGGCGTAGGTGCGGGCGGTTTCGGCAAGCGGCGCGAGATGGGCGAGATCATCGGCAATGGGGGGAGCGGGCAGGGTCTCGTCGGTCATCGGCGGGGGTCCAGGCGGGTTTCGGCCGCCGGCAATCTGGCAGATATCCATGAACAGCGCTATGTCCGATAATTGAAGATTATCGGACATGACGGACAGCCCTGGACCGCGGCGCTTCCATGGCCTAATATGGTCGATAAGCGCCGCGACATGTCGGGGGACCATGCAGGCTTTTTCCGTGTCTCTGTCGTCGTCGGATACACCGTCACCCGGCGCCGCCCTGGCGGCCGCCTGTTTCGACGCCGGCGCCGCCCTCGCCCTGCTCGGCCAGGCGGTGACCACGGCACCCCGCCACCAGGGCGTCTGGCGTGATCGCCTGGTCCTGCGCGCCGCCGCCGCCTGTCTGGCGATGGCCGGCCGACACGAAAGCGATGCCGACATCCGGGACGCGGTGCTGCTCACCCGGCCAGGAGCCGATCCGGGTCCGATCGGACACGCCTTCGCCGAGTGGCGCGGCCTGGTCTCCCGCACGCCGCGGCTCACCAGCGTCGCCGACCTGCGCGCCATTCTCGGTGCCCGGAGGAGCGGTGAGGCGCTCGACCGGGCTTTGGTCCTCGACGGCCGTCCCGCCCCGCTGGCCGCGGCCGCCGCGGCCGCCACCCTGCATCGCGACCACCCGCGCGATCCCGCTCTGGCGATGATGGTGGCCGATCTGGTGCTGGCGCGCAGCCTGGGCTGGCCGCGCCTTGTGCCGTTGTTGGCCGCAGGCCTCGGCCGGCGGCCGCCCAAGCCGGACGCGGCCGACTGGCCCATCGTCTGCACCGCCGCCTATGGCCGATCCGCCGGACAGGCGCGCCTGCTCTCTGCCGACCTCGCGCAACGCGCCGACAGGCTGCTGTCGGTGCAGGCGCGGTTGCGCGCCAAGACAGCGGCGCCGGTGATCTCCGCGCTGCTGTCCGAGGACGCGCTGTCGGCGACCGTCATCTCCGACCGCATCGCCCCGGCCATGAGTGATCGCGCCGCGCGACGTCTGCTCGAGCGCCTCGTCGGCCTTGATGCCGTGCGCGAACTCACCGGCCGCGCCACCCATCGCCTGTACGGTCTGTGATGGCCGCCCCGTTCGATCGCGACCTCACCGACCTGACGCCTGAGCTGCGTTGGCGGGAATGGATGGGCCGGGTCGAGGCGGCGATCTTCGCCTCGACCGTGCCGGTGCCGCGCGAGGTGCTGGCCACCCTGGTGGGGCACGCCTGTCCGCTCGACGCCCTGATCCAGGACATCCGCGACGAGCTGCGCACCCGGCCCTACGATCTGGTCAAGGTGGCCGACGGCTGGCAGCACCGCACCCGCCCCCATTTCATCACGGCGCTCCGCGCCGCCGCCCGGCCCGCCTCCCCGGTCCCGGCCCTGTCGGCGGCCGACGCAACGCTGCTGATGACCATCGCCTATCACCAACCGGTGACCCGCACCGAGCTGAGCACTGTTCTCGGCAAGGATGTCAGCCCGGACGCCGTCGCCCGTCTGCGCAGGCAGAACCTCGTCGGACCGGGCCCCCGCAGCCCGCAGCCGGGCGCGCCCTGCACCTATGTCACCACCCCGGTCTTTCTGTCGCGCTTCGAGCTGGAAAGCCTGCGGGATCTGCCGGACCGCGACAGGCTGGAAGCCGCCGGGCTGCTGTCGAAGGAACCCGCCCTCGCCGCCGTCCGGGCGCCGCGGGCCGGCTCAGGCGACGGTGCGGCGGAGGCTGCGGAGTGATCGGCAGCGCGGCGCCGCGGCCCCGCACCGGCAAGGACGTCCACCGACCCATGGTCAAGAATGAGACGGTGCCAGCGGTCTTCCGGCAGGTCGCCAGTCCCGACGATCCATTGGCTCAGCTGTCGCGGCGTCGCTTTGTGAAAGACGTTGGCGCGGGCGGCAACCCCGAGCTGCGACAAGGGTGTTGGGCGACCGGCCAACGCCTGCGGCAACCCGCGGATCTTCGTCAGGACATCACGCATGAGAGCAGTTCGAGCCCCACGGTTGATCAGGAAATCAAGCAACTCCGCAAGCCGCTGCTGGGTCTTCAGCGCCCCGATGCCGTCCGGCGCTTCGGCGTGCGACAGATCGTAGCGGCAACTTGGACAGAGTGCCCGGCGACCGACGCTCCGTTGCTCCAAGAGGTCGATGGTTCCGCCGCAGGCCGGGCAGCGGTCGAGAAGTTGCCGCTTGTGCTGGGGGCAAGCGACGAGGTGGGCAAAACGCCAGTCCTTGCGGAAATACGCCCCGGCGGCCAGGCATGACGGACAGAATTGCAGGACCGGCCGACCGCTCTGGGTTCTGAGCAACAGTCGTCCGTAACGGACCAGCGCGGCGTGCAGGTTGACCGTATCGTTGGCGATCAGGAATCCGGGCGGCGGCAGCAACATGGCATTGAACAGCGTCTCGAAACTGTTGCCCGAGCGCGCGGCAAGGAAGCGCAGATCCGCTGCCGTCAATGTCAGATCCATCGCCGCGCCCTGATGCCCGCATGGCACCAGGGAAAGGAAATCGCGCGGTGCCACGCCTTGGTGAGTAGCGAGACGCCAGATCCAGCTGCTGAGGAGTTCGTCATCGTGGATTTTCGGACGCCGCGGCCACAGACGCCGGCGGTGTGTGGCTTCCAGGAACTCGATGACGATGCTCTGATCTGCCATGGCTCAGTCGAGCCCCGACAAGTCGCGGCGCTTCGACAGCGGCTGATAGTCGATGCTTTCCAGCACCGCCATGTCGATCAGTTCACGACCGTCGCGGATGGCACGCGTCGCGCAACATCGCAGAATTTCCGCAATCTCACCGATCAGATGCTCGGCCAGCGCCAAGATGCGGGTGGCAAGCAGCGGATCCGCCAAATGGGATGGCTTCCGCAACGGTAGCACGCGGGAAAAACTGTTGAGCAAAAGAAGGTAGTCCGGGTCGTCGAGCTGCCAGCGTGGCAACGCAAAGACCGGGAAGCGGTTGAACAGCTGGTCTTCCGTACGCAGGGCGTAGGCGGCCTCCCTGGTCCCGGCGCACACCAGGGAAATTCCAAGCTCATCGCCGATCAGCCGCAGCCGTGTGGTGAACCGGCCGACGGCCGAGCGTGGACCGTGCAGCGCATTATGCAGGTCGTCAATCACCAGAAGGCGCAGCCCGATGTCGCGCAACAGTCCGTAAACCCGTTCCTGCAGTTGCCGCCGCGGCGTTGACTGGGGAACCACCTCACCGGCCGCTTCGATGATCCCCCGGTAGAGGGCGACCAGGTCGGGGCCCTCCGGCGCATTCAGACGGAGTGTGGAGATGGACGACACCGGTTCATCGGGCGACTCCCGCCGCGCCGTCCGTGTCGCAAAACAGCGTAGGATCATGGTCTTGCCATTGCCCGACGGGCCGATCAGCAACAAGTTGTCCGGCCGTTCACGCCGACGCGACTGGTGGACGTCCTGAATGCGTTGCAGGGCTTGGATGGCCCGGCCATAGCCGATCCAGACATGGCCGGTTGGCTCCGGTCACGATAGCCGACTCCCAGATACTGTCCAGCAGCCGGATCGAAGACATGGATGCGGCTGATGTCTCGGGGATCGTAACGCAACAGATGCTTGGGCGTCCCCCGGCCGTGCGGCGCGGCAAGCCACGCTATGAGACATTCATCGAAATACGAAATGCCGAACAGCTCGAACCCCCGTCTCGTCAGGTGACGCTCCTCATAGGGCAATAGATCGATCGTGAACCGTTGGGAGTCGACGACACGAAGTGGGATTGTCGCGTTGCCGTTTATTGCTTTGTAATAATTGGTATACCGTTCAATTGGCCTATCCTTTGCGCCTTTATGGTAAGACCTGTTGTAAATGTTGCACACATAGAGGGCCAGGATCCGCTCAAGCTCCGGCAAGGTAATGCAGGCTTTCTCATCGGCCGCGTAGTCGCCCCGTTCGGTGATATTGCTGAACGTCGTCCCCGGAAATTGGTGAACGAGTTCCATCAGAGTGCGCATAAGGCGCTCGACATGGCCATGGAGATGCGGCGCGCCGGGCGGCCGTTTGCGCCAATTGATGCCGTACTGATCAAGCCCCCGCAGCAGTCCCTTGCCCTTGTTTTCCGGTCCGCGGTCGAAAGCGAGGCATTATGGCACGCCCCAGATCGGAAATTGCAGGTTCAGGCCGCGCTGCGCTAGCCATTCCACCTTGGGCAACACGGCATGGGTCAGACACATAGCCACATTGATGGCGCCGGCCCCGCTCAACATCAGACAGAACCCGACGATACAGCGGCTATACAGGTCTATGGCAACGGTAAGGGTCGGTCGGCCGACCGGCCGTCGATGCACCTCGTCAACGATCATAAGGTCGACAGGGGTGGAATCGATCTGAATAACCTCCCAGGGAGCCGTGACCGTGGGGTAGGCCCCTTTCACCGGAGCGTTCTTGCACGCCTCCTTGCTACCCAACCGTCGACGCACCACCCGGCGTTGATCGAGCTGGTCGACCCGTGCCTGGATTGCCTTATATGAAGGCCGCTTCTCACCCGCTGCCTCGCAGAGGTCGCCAACTTGGTCTGTCAATTCTTTGAGAGAAAAGGCTTCCCGTTTCAGATATGACGTCCCAATGCAGCCGTGAATAATTCGCTCGACATGGGGGCTTAACCGCTTGCGCCTCGTTTGCGAACGGATGGGCAGAAATGCCGTGACCTCGCCGCCGCCGACCTGATAGCGGCGCAACAGGTTGTACATTTGGCGGGCTGTAACGCCGAGTTCATTCGCCGCCGCAGCCACGTCCTGTCCGGAACGATGCGGCATAACGGCCAACTCGGCCACGAAATCACGGCGACGCCGTGCCTCCTTCCACGCTTCGTCATCGACTTTCGCAAGATCCGGTGCAGGCTTAACCGCCCCAGGCCCGGTCACCGACGGAAAAATCACGTCCTGGGGATCAGCCATTTGAAACTGCTTGCTGTTGTCGTCGAGCAGCAGGTGGGCGTCAACGCCGATGACCTTGACGACGGTATGTGGCCGGTTCTTGTACAGAACCAATGCACCAGGCTCATAACCGGAAACTGCCATTACTGCGTCCCCCCGTTGAAACCGCAAGGGTAGAAGCAGCGTATCAGGAAATCGCTACGGACAAAACTACCCGCATTTCACCATCGCAAAAACGGCCAAACCTTTCGCTTCTGGTGAAATCCTTAAGGAAAACCGACACCGGTCCGCCGCTCTGTTGGCCCGGCATGGCATCACCACCTTTGGCAGCCGCTGACCGGGACGATCCCCCCCCGGACCACTGAGGAGCGGCCGGCAGCGATCGCTCCCTGAAGACGGATGCTCCCGTGTCATGTCACACCGCCGCCTCCACCATCACCGTTGGCATGATCGGTGCCCTTGTCACCAGCAGCCGGTGCCGACCCGGTCTGTTCCTCAAGCAGCTCCCATGCGGCGGCAGCCAGTCTGCGTTGCAGCGCCTTGCGGTCCAGTCGATGGAGTTCGTGGCGATGCGCGTCGACCCAGGCGGCTGCCCTGGCCAGTCCCGCCGGATCCGGTCGGAAATTCGCCGGCGCTCGAACAAATCCAGGCGACTCATCAGGGAACATAAGTCGTCGTCAACATAATGGAGTGAAAGGAGATCGGGTTCGGGAGGCAGGGTGGATCCGCGCGGCAGAACTGCCGCGTCGCCCTTTCGCCCTGCCGCTCTGTGTTTTTCGCACCGTTCCGCCGGGGTGCCTTCGGCTTCGGTGGCTGCCGCGGGCGTTCGGGTGACGGCCAGAACAGCAATTCAGCGTAGCTCCAGCCTTCGATGCGTTCCAACGTCCCATCCAAGGCGCGGATGATCACCTCGGCAACGAACTGGCATTGATCGGCGCGACAACCAAATTCCTGTACGATCCAGGGGGCTCCAGCCATGCCGCAAAAATATACTCTGGTGCGCCCATAGAGGATGAAACAGGCGATAACGGAACCGCTGATGAGAGAGCCCAGAAGCCGCGCATGACCCCAGCGTCGCGCTATGAGTTGCGCGGTGGGGAAGCCTATGACAAGCAGACCCGGCTGGCCGCGCTGGTCGACGACGAGGCGTGATCTCGCATTCCGGCCAGTCACCGCCGATAGGACGTCCCTATCTCGGTTTTCTGTTCCGTTGCTGCTCAGATTCCAGTTATGGCCGAGTATGGCTCTTGCGCTTGTAGGCGTAGACGAAGACGTCCTGAAGGGTGCCCTTCACGCCGCCTTGCGTTTTGCGCACGGATTTGAAGTATTCCTGCACTTCGGCGGCTTGCAGATCGTCCATCGCCCGCCGGGCGATCCAGGCATCGCCACTGCTGCGCAGGCGATGCTGAGTGAACAGGCGTTCCTTTGGATTGGCGGTGGTGCCGACATACCATTCGGAATAATCGCCGCCGAATTTTCCGACATGAGTTTCCAAGTCCGCGATAATTTCCGAACGCTTCCGACCCGACATCACCACTCTCTTCCGCCCATATTTTTGCGGCAACAGCATACTCCGCCGCGCCAGCCAATAAAAGTGACGAACGTCACAGCCGCCAACCGGTCAAGCGATAGAGCGGCCATTGCGGCCGCGGCCAAGCGCGGAGCGCGCCCGGCGAGGGCACTCATCGGTATCAGACGCAGACCGGGGCGGTGGCGAGCAGGGCCGGACGCTCGCTGATGACCTCGGCCCAGGCGGCCAAGCGCGGTCGTCCGGCGCGCCAGTCCAGGTCGGCCAGGCGCAGGTCGAGATAATCCAGGGCGCAGGCCAGGGCGATCTCGCCGATGGTGATCGAGCCGGCGGGCGGTGTCGCCTCCAGATGATCGAGGGCACGGCGCATCTTGCCACGCTGGCGCAGCAACCAACTGGGGGAGCGTTCACCGTCGGGGCGCAGGCTTTCATATCGGCAGATGACCGCGGCATCCATGATGCCGTCGGCCAGCGCCTGCAACCGCAATGCCGACCAGCGCTCGGGTCCGGTCTCCGGGTGGAGGCGACCGCTGTTGAAGGTCACATCCAGGTATTCGCAGATGACCCGACTGTCGAACAGGGGCTCTTCCGCATCGGTGATCAGGCACGGGATCTTGCCCAGCGGGTTGTCGCCGCACACCTGCTCTTCGATGGTGGCGGGAGTGATTTCCAGCAGTTCGAGGCTCTGGCCCAGGCCGGCTTCAAGGGCGATGACCAGGGCCTTGCGGGCGAAAGGCGATGACTTGGCGTACCAGAGCTTCATGACAACCTCTGCGTCGGGAACAAGCCGACACTCCCTAGCGCAGACCGCCGCTGAACGCCAGAGGAGAACGCTCTCTGCGGATGAATCAGTCAGCGGTTTGCGATTCGCCGTGCGCCGACCAGGGCGATCAGTCCCAGCGCCAGAGAAAACGGCACATTCAGCATGGCCATGGTGATACCAAGAAACGACCATGGTGGCTGGTCGCAGCGAGGCTGTGCCGGCCGGCTCATCATTTCCTGCAACTGCTCGATGGTCAGTTGTGCTGTGGCCGCGGCACCGCCGGTACAGGCCTCGGTTCCTGCCCACCAATGCTGCTCAACACCCACATGGAACGCGGCGATGCCGGCATTGACCAGCAGACCCAGGCCAGCCAATCCCAACAGCATTGCCCGCCAGTGACGCCCCAGCACCGGCAGCAGCGCCGGCAGGGCCAGGATGACGGCCGCATAGAACGGCACACGCTGATACAGGCACAGGATACAGGGTTGCAGCCCGAATCCGTATTGTGCCGTATAGGCCGCCGCCAGGGCGGATGCGGAGGCCAGCGCGATGGTGGCCGGGAAGGCGGCGCCGCGGCTCATGCTGGAATGAACTTGACGACGAGAAAACCACCGACCAGGGCAATGACGAATGTGGTCGTTACCAGGGTCAGACGGCGCTCGATGAAATCACGGATGGGCGGGCCGAATTTCCACAGCAGAGCCGCCACCAGGAAAAAGCGCATGCCGCGCGATACCACCGACGCCACGGCAAAAGCGGCCAGATTCATTTTGGCGACACCGGCGGCGATGGTGATGAGCTTGTACGGGATGGGCGTCATACCCTTGATCAGGACGATCCACACGCCGTAATCCTGGAACGCCTGCTCGAAGGTATGGAACTGGGCCTCGAGATGATAAAGGCGAATCACCCACTCGCCCACGACATCGAACAGAAACAGGCCGATGGCATAGCCCAGGAACCCGCCGATCACCGACGATACGGTGCAGACGCCGGCAATCCACCAGGCGCGCTCACGCTGCGCCAATATCAGCGGCACCAGCATGACATCCGGTGGAATGGGAAAGATCGAACTCTCGATGAACGAGACCGCCGCCATCCACCACATGGCATGGCGGTGACTGGCAAGGCTCATGGTCCAATCATACAGGCGGCGCAGCATGAATCCCCGGTGGTCAGGTGCAACGGTCGCCGGTGTACCAGTTTTCCCCGTCCCGCGGCAACAGCCCTCTTGACCCGCCCCAATCCTCCGCTATGATCGCGCTCCCACTCCGGTGCCCCAGTGGCGGAATGGTAGACGCGGCAGACTCAAAATCTGTTGGTGGTAACATCGTGCTGGTTCGAGTCCGGCCTGGGGCACCAAAATCTCACCAGAAAATCAAGCTGTTTCATCCGGCGGCCGCTCGCTCCAGGGCAGCGATATCCAGCTTGACCATTTTGGTCATGGCAGCGAAGACTCGGCCCGAGACGGTTGGGTCAGGGTCGGCCAGGAGACGCGGCAGCATCTCGGGGACGATTTGCCACGGCACGCCCCACCTGTCGCGGAGCCAGCCGCACATGATCTCCGAGCCTCCGTCGGCGGTGAGCGCCATCCACAGCCGATCCACCTCCGCCTGATCGGAGCACTCGACCGAGATGGAGGCGGCCGTTCCATAACTGGCTGGCGTGCCGCCGTTCAACGCTTGGAAGCTGTGACCGCCGAGGGTAAACGTCACCATGATCACGTCACCCGCTTCCCCGCCAGGCCAAGTCCCTGGTGAGCGCAGAATATGCTCGAGGCTGGAGCCGGGGATGAGAGAGACATAAAAGCGGACGGCCACCTCCGCATCTTTCTCAAACCAGAGGCAGGTACTGACTTTCGACATCTCGACGTCTCCTCGCCATTGGGAGGTCCGCCTTTGAAGTGGGCATCCGCTGTCAGATTTCGACCACTGGCTCCCACAGCAGCACACGGAACCACCTTCTTAGAGCGGCTTCCGACCAGGTCGGATACCGCTCCAGCTTTTTATCAGCCCTCGCCGGGCGTGCTCCGCGCTTGGCCGCCGCCTCAACGGCGGCTGGAGCATTTTCCAACCTGATCGGAAAACGCTCCAGCCCAAGGCCGCTCAATCGTGTACGGACCCAGGCACAGTGGGGCGCTGGCACAGCCGCAAACCCGCATACATGCTGGGCATCGCGTATGCACAACGCTGAACTGTTGTCCCGGCCAAGCGCGGCATACTGGCAGACCTTCGGAATAGAGGCGATTGTCCGCTCTGGAGCCCATGAGCCTATCCTGCTGAGCCCCGCCTGGCAGCGGGTTTGGGCGCCCTGCTGATGCCGACAGGCTCGGTAGCGCATCTGCACAGCCGCAACGTGTCAAACGGTGGGCTGCTCGACCGCGCCACCCTGGCCGACTGGATGGCCCAGCCCCAACAGGCGTGTCACCAGCCGCCAAATGGCACCGGAGACCGTTTCCGGCGCCACTCTTGACATTTCGCCAGTCGGGAAAAGGTATCCACGCCCCTCGAAAGCCCTCAATCGCTGGACTGGACAACGGAGACTGTTGATAAAACATACTCATCCTGAATCGCAGGAGGGGCCATGCTCCTTGCGCCTGCCCCCACCAGGACGAACCTGACGGTTGCCCTTGGGCCGTCATAGCTCTGACGGATGATTGAGAACAGCCCGGCCGTTGTAATAAACCTCCAGTAACCGAGCTTGGGGACTGGCCGACGTGCGATGCCGCAGCCTGTTGCTTCTGACCACCATATTGGCCGCCTGCACGCCGACCGGCGAGTCGACGCCGACCACCACGGTCATCGAAGAGGTTGGCATCGTCTCGGAGTGGCGGCCACCGCCGCGGGTCGGTGGAGCCCCATTGTCGACGGCGGCGGAGCGCACCGCAGTCGGCAACAGCGTGGTGCGGCGCGGCAGTGAGACTTTCCTCGCCGAGAAGCAGGGAAAGACGGCTGGCGACGACTGGGCGACGCCGGAGCGCGATGTCACCATCAACTTCGTCGATGCCGACATTCGCGATGTGGTGCGCGGTGTTCTCGGCAAGACCCTTCAGGAAAACGTCGTCATCCATCCGGCGGTCAAGGGCTCGGTCACCCTCGACATCTCCCGGCCCATCAGCCGGGCCGAGCTGCTGGCGGCCTTGGAGAAGGCGCTGGCCGCCAGTGGCGCCGCGCTGATCCGCGGTGAGTCCGGCTGGGAAGTGGTGCCCATGGCCCAGGCCGTGGCCAGTGCCGGACGCGCCGGGCGTTCGGCGGGCTTCGGCACGCAGACGGTCCCGTTGCGCCACGCCGCAGCCGGCGAAATGGCCAAGGTGCTGGAGCCGATCGCCAAGGAAGGGGCGACTGTCAGCGTCGACGCGGCGCGTAATGTCCTGATGTTGTCGGGCACCATGGCACAGCGCAAAGCCATGCTGGATCTGATCGAGAGCTTCGATGTCGACTGGCTGCGCGGTATGTCGTTCGGCCTCTATCCGGTGCGCACCGCCAATGTGGAAGAGCTGGCCACCGAAATGGAAGCCATCTTCCAGACCGAAAAGGGGCCGCTCGCCGGCATGGTGCGGCTGGTGCCGATCCGGCGGTTGAACTCCATCCTGGTGATCTCGGTCAAAGCCAAGCTGCTGGACGAGGCGCATTACTGGATCAAGCAGCTTGATCGCGGCATGGATCAGCAGAAACGCCGCATATACATCCACTATGTCGAAAACGGCGACGCTGCGACGCTGGCCGCCGTGCTTCAGCAGGCCTTCGGCGCCGAAGCGCCGCCGCAGCAGCCGACCGCAGCGCTCGCCCCCGGCCGTACACCCGTCACTGTTGCCACGCCATCGGCAGCGGCAGCGGCAGAGGGCGCGACCGGCGGTTCCAGCACCGGTATCGGCTCCAAGACCCAGGCCAAACTGGACCTGGATGGCCGCACCGGCTCCGGCGGGACTCAGGCGCGCTCGACGCAGGCCGGTTCCATGGGCGACGGCATCCGCTTCATCGCCGACCCGCGCACGAACTCGCTGGTTATCCACGCCACCGCCGACGAGTTCGAGACGATCCGCGACGCGCTCGACCGGCTCGATATCGTGCCGCTTCAGGTCATGCTGGAAGCAGTCATCGCCGAGGTCACCCTGACCAAGGAACTGAGCTACGGTGTCCAGTGGTTCTTCGAGTCAGGCATGAGCAGCTTCAGTCTGAGCAAGGTCTCGACCGGCGCCATTGCCGCGTCATTTCCCGGCTTCAACTACGTCGCCGCCGCCGACAACATCCAGGTGGTGCTGAGTGCCCTGGACCAGATCACCGACGTCAAGGTGGTATCGGCTCCACAACTGATGGTTCTGGACAACCACACGGCGCGGCTCCAGGTGGGCGACGAGGTGCCGATCACCGTCCAGTCGGCCAGCCTGCTGCAGGACAGTTCGGCGATCGTCAATTCGGTCGAGTACCGCGACACCGGCGTTATCCTGGAGGTCAAGCCGCGGGTCAATTCCGGTGGGCTGGTCATCATGGAGGTGCGCCAGGAGGTCAGCGACGTCACCCGCACCGTTACCTCCGACCTGGATACTCCGACCATCCAGCAACGGGTCATCGAAAGCACCGTTGCCGTGCAGAGCGGCGAAACCGTGGCGTTGGGCGGGCTGATCCGCGACAATGGCAGCAAGAGCACCAGCGGCCTGCCGGGCCTGTCGAGCATCCCCATCCTCGGCGCCCTGTTCGGCACCAATTCGGAAATCTCCGATCGGACCGAGCTGCTGGTGCTGATCACTCCGCGGGTCATCGGCAGCGCCCAGCAGGCGCGCGAGATCACCGCCGAGCTGCGCGGGCGCATGCGCAACGTTCAGCCGCTGGGCGCCAAGGTCCGATGATCCGACGCCCGGCGCAACGCGGCGTCGCCCTGCTGGCGGTGCTGTGGGTGATGGCGCTGCTGGCGGTGATTGCCGCCGCCTTCACCACCGCCCGCCGCGCCGATACGCGGCTGGCCCGCAACCTGGCCGACAATGCACGGGCGGAGGCTCTGGCCGATGCCGGCATCCATGCGGCCATCTTCGGCCTGCGCCAGACCGGCGACTTGGCCTGGACCGCCGACGGCCGGACCTATTCTCTGCTGCTCGACGGTGGCGAGGTGCAGGTTTCCGCCCAGGACGAGGCCGGCAAATTCGATCTCAATACCGGCTCGCGCGATCTGCTGACCCGACTGCTGGCCCATATGGCGCTGGAGCCGTCGTCGATCACCGCGGTGCTCGACGCGGTCGACGACTGGCGCGACGAGGACGCTTTGCATCGCCCGCACGGCGCCGAGGATGCCGACTACCGCGCCGCCGGCCTGCCCTACGGCGCCAAGGACGGAGCGTTCGAAAGCGTCGAGGAACTGCGCTACGTCCGCGGTGTCGACGCGGTCCTGTATCGCCGCCTGGCGCCCCTCCTGACGGTTCATTCCCGCCGGCGCCATGTGGATTCAGCCACCGCTCCTTCTGCGCTGCGTGCCGCCCTGCCGGGCGACGTTTCGGCCCCCGCCGCCGCCGGTCTGCGTGGCCGTCAGCGCGTCTTTACCCTGCACGCAGTGGCGGTGACCGCCGAGGGAGCGCGCTTCGCCCGCCGCGCGGTGGTCCGGCTGGCCAGCGACCCGGCACATCCGGTCGCCGTGCTGGAATGGCATCGTCCGTCGGGTGATGCGGCGGTAAAAGCGGACCAATCGTCTTCGTCACGTTGAAATGCCATCCATCCGTTTTCTCCTCTGGTTTTCAAGGCTCAGCCCGGCTCAGCGCTTGGGATCGCGGCGACGTTCGCCCGACCCGTCGCGCAGGGCGAGCGCGACCGAGCGCGGGCCATTGGTGAGACGGATCTCCCGCCCCTCGATGGTTTCGACCCGCCAGCCACCGACCACCTCGCCCTCTCCGACATATTCGGCCTTGGCCGCCTTGTCGGGCATCACGACGGCCAGTTTGCCATGAGATGTGACGATCGTGCCGATCAGGGTCAGGTTGACCGTGGCCGGCGGCGGCGCGGCGGCGGGGTCGATCTTGGCCGGCGGCGGCGGCCGGCGGTCGGGAGAGAACAGGGGGCGCTCGACCATGTCCGACAGCCCCGTCAGGACGACCGGGGCCAGCCGCGGCGGCGGCGGCAAGACCGCCGGGCCAGCCGGCGCCGCGACCGGGGCCGGCGGCGGCGGCGGTTCGGCCTGATGCCGCACCTGAAGCACCACCAGACCGGCCAGCGCGACACCCAGGATGGCGAGGCGTGGCAAGCGAGACATCAGGAACCTCCCTTTGGTCGGCCGAGCAGGCCCGCGGCATCGAATCGCACATCCAGCGTGGTCGCCCCGCCGCCGGCGTCCTCGGCGGCACGGCTGGTGCGGCCCCGCAGATCGAGGTTGTCGACGAACAGGAACGGTGTCCCGGTCTCTATGGCATGGAGGATGCCGCGCAGCCCCTGCACCGAACAGGTCAGCGCCACGCGCACGGTGACCCGGCGCAGTCCGTCCTCATCGCGTTCGGGCAATGCCTGAACGCTTTTGAGGTCGCCGCCATGATCCTCGACCAGCTTCTTGAGTCGGCTCTGCAACCCGGCGGCGGCCAGGGCCGGACTGTCTTCAGCCAGCAGGGTTCGAGTGCCGGCCATGCGCGCCTTGAGCGCGGCGAGCTGCCGCGCCAGTTCCTCGCGGCCCACCGCGATGGCCTGGGCGCGGGCCAGGCGGTCCTCGGCCTGCGCGATGCGCTCTCGGACACCGCCATAGGCTGCCAACAGCGGCTGACCGGTGCATAGCCATAGGCCGACCGGCAGCGCCATGGCCAGCGACACCGCCAGGGCGCGGCGGAACGGACGGCGCAGCGGAGTCATGGCGCGGCCTCCTGCAAGCGGGCGGAAATATGAAAGCGTTCGGCACCGCTGCGCGAGTCCTGGGTGACCGGCGAGCGGAACGCCGCATCGCGGAACATGGGCGAGTCTTCGATCAGCGGCACCAGTTGGGCCGCCGCCGCCGAAAAGCCGGACAGCGCCACCTCGCCGTCATTCAGTTGCAGTTGCAGAAGCCAGGTATCGTCAGGCAGCAACCGGCTCAACGCGTCAATCACCACCACCGCCGGCGGCCGGCGCTCCTTCAGACGGAACAGGCGGGTCTCTTCCCGGGTGGCATGCTGCAACTCATCGCGCAGGGCAACCACCGTTTCGGCCACGGCGCCCACCGCCACGACCCGGGCCTCGAGCCGGGTGGCGAGCTGGGCCTGCCGGGACAAGGGCAACAGCAGACTCCCTGCCGTCAGGCCGGTCGCCAGCAGCGCCAACGCCATCACCACCATCCGGGCACGCCGGCCAAGGGTCCGGCCGGTTCGCAGCGGCAAGGCGATACCGTCCGCCGTCTCGATCCGGCCACAGGCCAGGCCGAGGCGCTTGATCTCGGCCAGGAGCGGTTCGGCGATGCGCCGCGGCACCAGCACCAGATCGACCAACAGCCGCCGCGTCGCGGCATCGCGGCGCAGCACGTCGTGCCGCCACAGCACATCGTCAGGATGGAACGGAGTGCGGCGCTCGATCTCGAAGCCCAGCAATTCCGGCAGATTGGCCTCGGCGGCGGCGGGCAGCGCCACGGCGAGGCGCAATGACTCCCCCGGGCCGAGCCGCAGCACGACCCGGCGCGTCGGCAGCAGGCGGCGCACGGCGACGTGGTCGGTCCGCGGCGCCGATCGCTCACCGACCTCCACCATCTCGCCAGCGATCCGCAGGGCCGGCGGCGGAGCCGGCCGCAGGCGGGCCGGCAGCAGATCCGTCAACTCGCTCGTCCACCAGCGCAGGAAGCGGGGAGCGAGGGCGAGGATGGGGGAAACGGTCATGGTCATTTTTTCGCTCTCATGCAGACCCCTCTCCCGCGCTGGCGGGAGAGGGGTGTTTGTGCCGTTCACCGCACCGCCGGACGAACGACGAAGAGCGGCCATGCGGTGCCGTCGGTGAAGGACACCTCCAGTCGCACCAGCGTCGGCAGGTCGCGGCCCGACCACTCGGACTGCCACCCCTCTTCGCCGAGATAGGCGAAAGCCAGGTCGGACACTTCGTCGAGCAGCGGTGCCTCGTCACCGTCACCGCGGCTGCCGTCGGGATAGAGCGGCTGCCAGGCGAGCAGCAGTCGGCCGCCCTCAAGCCGCAATCGCACCATCGCCCAGCCGGGCACCCCGGCCATCGGCAGGCGGCCGGCGAAGCTCAGCGTCCGTGCGGAACCTTCGAACGGAGCGTCGTCGCGGCGCGGCAGGGCGGCGGCGATCTGGCGGCGCAGGGCCTCCTGTCCGGCCATGAGACGTTCGACCCGCGCGGCGCCGGCCTCGGCGGTGGACCATGTGCGGGCACCCAGCCGTAACGAGCCGAACAGCGGCAGGGTCAGCAGGCCCAGCAACAGCATGGCGACCAGCAACTCGAGCAGCGTAAAGCCGCGACTCATGGTTCAACCTCCCCGACCCGCAGGGTGACCAGACGGACCGCCGCACGTCCACGCTCGACGGTCAAGTCGAGCCGCCAGAGCCGCAGCGCCGCGGAACTCTCGGCCGGCTGGACGTCAAGCCGCCAGCGACCGCCCCCCTCCAGGTCTCCGCCGGTGGTGCCGGGCATCAGCGGCCCGGCCTCCAATTCAGCGAGCAGCGACTTGGCGGCCAGGGTGGCCATCACCTGATCCCCGGCAACGGCGGCGCCTTGCAGGCCGCCGGCAAACAGCGGCAGCAGGGCGCCCAGGGCGATGCTCAGCACCGCCAGGGCCACCAGCACCTCCAGCAGAGTGAAGCCGCGCTCAGCCATCCTGCGCCTCATGCACGGCGACCCGTCCGGTCAGCCAGTCGACCGCCACGCCGATCCGCCGCCCTGCCGCCGCCAGGGTGACCAGGCCGCCGGTCGAGCTGCCGTCGGGGAAAAAGCGGATGGCGGCGACGCGGTGCGCCGGGCTCTCTTCGCCGGCCGCGGTCACGGTGACCGTCAGGCCGGCGAAACGGGGGGCGTCGGCGGCGATCAGGAACACCCGCTCGACATTGCCGACCAACGCCTCGCCGCGCGTCGTCCGCAGCCCGGCCGCCAGGCGATGGGCCTCGGCCCGCAGTTCGGCACCGCGGCCGGGCAGGCGCGGCACCGCCATTGCCGTTACCGCGGCGATGATCACCAGCACCACCAGAAGCTCGATCAGGGTGAAGCCGCGCATGTGTCACCAACTGGTCACGTCACGATCTTCGCCCTCGCCGCCCTCGGCACCGTCGGCACCCAGCGACGACAGGTCATAGGGGCCGTGGCTGCCGGGAATGCGGTAGATGTAGTCGCGCCCCCACGGATCCTGGATCATCTCGGGCCGGCGCAGATACGGGCCGGTCCAGCGCGGGGCACCGGCCGGACGCTTGACCAGGGCCGGCAGACCTTCCTCGGCATTGGGGTAGCGGCCGGTCTCCAGACGATAAAGGTCGAGCACTCCGGCCAGGTTCTCTATCTGTAGCCTGGCGGCGTCGGCCCGCGCGCTGCCCAGGTATTTCAGCACCTGAGGTGCCGCGAAGGCCGAGAGCAGGCCGAGAATGACCAGCACCACCAGCAGTTCCAACAGGGTGAAGCCGCGTTGGCGATGAAGCCCTCGCCCTGACCCCTCCGCCATCACGGGGGAGAGCTTTGACGTGACACCCTGCGTGCGTGCACATTCGCCCATCGCTTCCATCCTCACAGTGGCAGACTGTAGACACTCAGCAGGGCCGACAGGATGGCGCCGATGATCGCCGCGACCGTCGCGCCGAGCGCGATGGTCAGCACCGGCACCAGCAACGCCATCAGCCGGCCGACATCGCGCCGCACCTCGTCGTCGTACAGGTCGGCGATTTTCAGCAGCATCGGCTCGAGCCGTCCGCTCTCTTCGCCGACGCGCATCAACCGCAGGGCCAGGGTGGGAAAGATGCCGGCGCGGGCGAGTGGCTCGGACAGGCCCTCGCCGCGCTGCAACTCACCCTCGGCCTGCTCCAGCAACTCGCGCAGGATGGGATTGCCGACCGTGTCGCGGGCGATGGCCAGCGCTTGCAGCATGTGCAGCCCGCCGCCGAGCAGGGTGCCCAGGGTGCGGCAGAACATGGCGGTCTCGGCCGCCACATGCAGCCGCCCGGCCAGGGGCAGGCGCAGCAGCAGCCGTCCCACGGCGCGGCGGCCCGGGGCGGTGCGGCGCCAGCGGTTGACGGCAAGACCGCCCAGCGCCAGGCTGGCGGCGCCGAACACGCCGTAACCGCGCACCAGGGCACCGACGGCGACGACCACTCGGGCGCTGGCCGGCAAGGCTTCTCCGGCGTCCTGAAACATGGCCTCGAACTGGGGCAGCACAACGGTCAGCAGGATGACGACGGTGGCGCCGCTCATGGCCAGCAGCAGCACGGGATAGATCAGCGCCGAGCGGATCTGTTCGCGGGCCTGCAACCGCCGCTCCTGGAAGTCGGCCAGTCGCTGCAACACGGTGTCCAGCGCCCCCGAGGCCTCGCCGGCCCGCACCATGCCGACGGCGTAGGCGGGAAAGGTATCGCCCTCGGCAGCCAGGGAGTCGGACAGGGCCGTGCCCTGTTTGACACGCTGCGCGACCCGTTCCAGCAAGGCCCGGCCGGAGCGCTGATCCGCCTGGTCGAGCTGTAGCGCCAAGGCTCGGTCGAGCGGCAGGCCGGCCGCCAGCAGGGTGGCCAGGCCGCGGAACAGCAGGGTGACGTCGCGCGCTCCCAGGCCCCGCCCTTGCCGAACGAAAGAACGGGCCGGCGCCTGCGCTTCGGCGCGGATCGGCAGATAGCCCTGATCCTGCAACCGCGCCACCGCTTCGGCGCGGCTGGCCGCTTCGAGGCGGCCGTCGACCACATCACCGGCCGCGGTCACCGCCTGATAGTGGAACAGCGCCATGCCGCTAGTCCTCCCGCGCCACGCGAAGCACCTCGTCCAGGCTGGTCAGGCCGGCCTGAACCTTGCGCAGGCCGTCGTCATGCAGGCTGACCATGCCCGCGGCGATAGCGGCGGCATGCAGGGCGGCGGCGTCGGCGCCATGCAGGATCAAGCGGCGCATCGGCTCGTCGACGGTCAGCATCTCGACGATCATGGTTCGGCCGCGATAGCCGGTATCCTGGCAGGCGGCACAGCCGACCGGCTTGTACACCGGCCGCCCGCCGACGACCGCGGCCAGCTCGGGCGCCGGGGCGCGGCAGTCGGGACACAGGGTCCGGACCAGACGTTGCGCGGCGATGCCGTTGATGGTGGCGCTGATCAGATAGGGCGCCACGCCCATGTCGAGCAGCCGGGTAATGGTCGCCGCGGCGCCGTTGGTGTGCAGGGTCGACAGCACGAGATGGCCGGTCAGGGCCGCCTGTACCGCGGTCTCGGCGGTCTCCAGGTCGCGGATTTCGCCGACCATCATCACGTCGGGATCCTGGCGCAGGAACGAGCGCAGGATGTTGGCGAAGTTCAGGCCGATCTGCGGCTTGACCTGGATCTGGTTGATACCCTCCAGCCGGTATTCCACCGGATCTTCGACGGTCAGAATCTTGCGGTCGCGGGTGTTCAGCTCGAGCAGCGAGGCATAGAGCGTTGTCGTCTTGCCGCTGCCGGTCGGGCCGGTGACCAGAACGATGCCGTTGGGCCGGCTGAACGCCGCTCGCCAACGCTCCAAGGTGTCGGCGGCCAGGCCCAGCCGGTCGAAATCGAGCGCGACGCTGCCACGGTCGAGAATGCGCAGCACCACGCTCTCGCCGTACAGGGTCGGTACGGTGGACACGCGCAGGTCGATCTCCCGGCCCTGTACCGCCAGCTTGATCCGCCCGTCCTGCGGCAGGCGGCGCTCCGCGATGTTGAGCCGGGCCATGATCTTGAGCCGCGACACCACGGCGGCGCGCAGCTTCGGCGGCGGCGCTTCGACCGGGCGCAGGGCGCCGTCGATGCGATAGCGGACATGCAAGGTGTTTTCGAACGGCTCGAGATGGATGTCCGAGGCGCGCTGTTCGACGGCGCGGGTGATCAGCAGGTTGACCAGACGGATGACCGGCGCCTCGCCGGCCAGATCCTTCAGCCGCTCGATATCTTCGGCCGCCTCGTCGCTGCCGTCGCCGGCCTGATCCACCAGCCGCCCCAACTGCGACTTGCCGCCGCCGAGCAGGCGGTCGACCGCGGCGTCGATCTCGCTGGCAACGCCGACCTGCACCTGCACCGCCCGGCCGGTCGCCAATTCAAGCGCCTGCACGGCGAAGCGGTCGAGCGGGTCGGCCATGGCCACCGTCACCGCCGCGTCGTCCTGGTGCAGCGGCAGGATGCGGGCCTGCTTGAGAAAGCGCGGATTGATGCCCGCCACCGGCGGATCGTCGGGGAGGGTCGCGGTCAGCGGCAGGTCGAGCAGCCGGGCCAGCGCGGCGGCAACCTCGCGTTCCGGGGTCAGGCCAAGATTGATGAGGATGGCGGACAGGCGTTCGCCGCTGTTCTCGCGCAGGCGCAGAGCGCGCTCCAGCCCGGCAGCGTCGAGCTTGCCGGCCTCGACCAGCAGCCGGCCCAGCACCTGTTCGTCCTGGACGACCGCCAGTTCGCTCATGCGATGTCCCCATACAGCCAGACCAGCCACAAGCCCAGGCACAGATGCGGGCCGAAGGCCAGGCGGTCGCGACGCGACAGGCCGAGCACCGCGGCAGTCGCCAGGCCGCTGACGGCGGCGATCAGCACCACACTGGACAGGCCGCTCCACGACACCCAGGCCCCGGCCGCGGCGAGCAGCTTGGCATCGCCCAGACCCAGCCCGTCGCGACCGCGCAGGTGACGATAGGCGGCGGCGATGGCGGCAAAGACCAGATAGCCGAGCACGGCGCCCAAGGCATGCTCGACCAGCCGCTCGGGCGCCTGGGCCAGGCCGAGCGGGATCAGCGGCAGGGTCAGTCCGTCGGGCAACAGCAGGTGGCGGGCATCAATCGCCGCGAGCGCCAGCAGCGCCCAGCCGAGCAGGCAGCCGAACGGCAGCAGCGCGGCCGGCAGCACCCAGGCGGCCCAGCAGGCGATGCCCAGTGCCGCCAATTCCAGCAGTGGATACAGGGGACTCACCGGCGCGGCGCAGGCCCGGCAACGGCCGCCATGGACGAGCCAGCCGAGCACCGGCACCAGATCGCGCACCGCCAGCACTCCGCCGCAGGCCCGGCAGCGCGAGCGGCCGAGCACCCAGCCCTCGCCGGCCGGCAGGCGGTGGGCCAGCAGGCCGACAAAGCTGCCGACGAAAGGGGCGGCGGTTACGACGACGATGGTGGTCACGCCGGAGTCCATGGTTTAGCTGCTCGGTGTGGTGGTGGCGCTGCCTTCGACACCGGTGACGGTGACGCTGGTCGGAGCGGTCGAGACGCGGCGGACGGTCAGCGACCAGCGTTTGCGGCTGCTGCTCCACGACATGGCGCCATAGCCGGCCACTTCCAGCGCCGCCGCCTTGCCCAGATTGCTGGTGGCCTCGACGGTCAGGGTGGCACGGCGCTTGTTGTAGGAGGCGGTGCTGATAACGATGGTCAGGTCGTAGCCGTTGCAGTCCTGATCCTTGCCGTCGCTGCGGATCTCGGTCGCACCGGGATGGATGGCCGGATCGTTGTCGGCGCAGTCGCCCGCCGCCACGGTCCAGCCGTCGCCGTCGGCATCGCCGGGCAGGGTGGTGGTGCCGCCACCCTGCAACAGGGTATAGGCGGCCATCACGTCGAGCCGGCCATGGCCGCTGCTGTTGTCGGCCCCGGCCGTCCCGATGTCGAAGGCGGTATCGAACAGCGCCTGTTGCAGCTCCGCCGCCGTCTTGTCGGGAAAAGCCTGGCGCAGCAGGGCGAGCGCGCCGCTGACATGGGGCGCGGCGAACGAGGTGCCGCTGACATAGGCGTAGGACAGCGGAATGGCACCGCCCAGGGTGATGTCGGGAACCCGCAGATCGACTCCCGGCGCGCTGAGCAGAGGATACAGCCCCTGGTCGCAGGCCGAGGCGCCGCGACTGGAGAAATCCGCCGTCGCATCGCTCTGGCCGGTGGCGCCGACCGACAGGCTGGCGGGGTCGTTGGCCGGGCTGTCGCTGGTATTGTCCCATGGGCCGTCATTGCCGGCGGAAAACACCACGGCGATGCCGGCGGCCTTGAGCGCCGCGATATCCGCGGCGAAGGTATCGACGCACTTGCCGGCGGTGTTGAGCAGCCCCCAGGAATTGTTGACCACGGCCGGCGCGTCGTCGGTGTCGGGATCGTCGTCCGGGTCGAGCATCCATTGGAAAGCGGCGTGGATGTCGCTGTAAGCAGCGTTGCCGTCGTCATCGAAGATCTTGGCGGCAATCCAGCGGGCACCGGGGGCGATGCCCACCGCTGAGCCGCCGGCACTGCCGCCGACCATCAGTCCGGCGACCGAAGTCCCGTGACCGCTGGCGTCGTAGGGCGTTGTGTGTTCGCCATGGGGATCGAACCAGCTATTCGCTCCGCCGCGCCAGCGTGCGCTCAGATCGGGGTGAGCGGCGTCAACGCCGGAATCAATCAACCCGACCACCACCCCATCACCAATGATGCCTACGCTCCACAGATCGGGAGCGCGCACGGTGCCGAGATTCCATTCCAGCGTTGAGCTGGTGCCGGCCGGTGTGGCGGGCTCGCTGACCGCTCCGTCCAGTTCGATGCTCTGCACGCCGGGCAGGCGCGACAGGGCGTCGACGGCGGTGGCGGGCAGGCGGGCCGACACGGCGTTGAGCAGCCACAGCCGCCGCGGCCTGTCCCCCCCCAGTCCGCGCACCTGGGCCTCAAGCGAGGGGAGCGAGGTGTCGGCCCGTTGGCGCAGGGCTCGCACCAGGCCGGCCCGGCTGGTCCCCGGCGCCGGCAAGGTGGCGCCGTCGCTGTGGCGGATAATCACCGCCAGCCTGTCGCCCGGTTTGGCCAGGGCGATGGCTTCGGCGACAGCGGCGTCGACCTGCGCGGCGGCAGCCACGGGGGCGGGGCCGCCGATCCCCAGGACGCAGGCGGCAGCGATGGTGCGCAGGCGCATGGTCAGCCCTCCACCCGCAAGCCGTCGACGCGGAACCCGCCGATCTCCACCGACACTTCCCGGCCGGCCTTGACCAGCCGGCCGGGATTGGCGAACAGGGTGAAATACGAGCGCCCTGCCTCGGGCCGCGCCGTCACCGACCGCAGCGCACCGACCTTGGCCGGCGCCGGTACCGCCAGCCGGGCGCCGCTGGCGGCATCAATCAATACCGGCTGCACGTTATGCCCCAACAGCGCGGCGGCTTTGGCCGGATCAGTGACCGTGTAACGGAAATCCAGCATGGTGCCGGCGGCCGACAGGCGCACGCCCTGCACGGCGATGCCGTAACGCGCTTCCGCCTCGCCAGCGGCGGCGGCGGCGGCGGCCGGTACCGGTGCCGCCAGGGCCGCCAGCAACAACAAGGTTCTCATGGCTCGGTGTCTCCTTGAACGACAGACGTGATCACCGCACGGTCACGCTCACTGTTGCGGCATTGGACGCGGCGCCCAGGTTGTCCTTGACGGTGTATTTGAAGGTCGCCGTGGTCCGGCTGCCGCCGGCCGTATAAGTGACGTTGCCCTTGCCGTCGGTCACCGCGGTGCCACTGCCGGGGGCGGTGGAGATGATGATCGAGGCGGGGGCGATGGTACCGTCGGGGTCGCTGTCGTTGGCGGTCACCGGGATCAATACCGAACGGTTCCGCCGCACGCTGGCGGTGTCGGCCTGGGCGACTGGTGTCTGATTGCCGATCAGTGTGACGGTGACCGGACTGCTTTCGGCGGTGCCGTCGCTGGCGGCGTAGGTGAAGGAGTCCGTACCCTGGAAGGTGCTGCCCGGGGTATAGCTGATCGAGCCGTTGGCGTTCAGGGTAAAGGCCGCGGCCCGGCTGGGGGGAGTCTTGAGGACGGCGGACAGGGTGTTGCCGTCCGGGTCGCTGTCGTTGCCCAGCACGCCGGGCGCTGCCAGACTCAGCGAGCCGTTGAAATTGTAGGTGTCGGCGACGGCGGCCGGCGGGTCGTTGACCGGCTGCACCTGCAACGTCACCGTCACCGGTGCGCTGGTCGCCTTGCCGTCGCCGGCCTTGTAGCTGAAGGTCGCAGTACCGGTGAAATCGGGCTTGGGCTTGTAGGTAAAGCGGCCGTCCGGCGACAGGGTCAGGTCGCCCGAACTGGGCGAACCGACCAGGCTCGCGGACAGGGCGTTGCCGTCGGCGTCGGTGTCGTTGCCCAGCACGCCAGGTGCCGCCACGCTGTACGGCGTGTCCTCCTGGACGTTCGCGTAAGTGTCGGCGACACCGACCGGCGCGGTGTTGCCGGGAACGACGCTCAGCGACACCGTTGCCACCGGGCTGTCGGTGGTGCCATCGTTGACGCGATAGGTGAAGCTGTCCGGGCCGGTGTAGCCGGCGGCCGGCGTGTAGCTGAATGCGCCGTTGGCCTGTACGGTGGCCGTGCCGTGAGCGGCATTGGCCACCAGACTGGCCGTCAGCGGATCGTTCTCGGCATCGCTGTCGTTGCCGAGCAATCCGGGGGCCGCAATCGCCAGAGTCTCACCCGCGGATGCGGTGAAGGCGTCGCCATTGGCGATGGGCGCCCCGCCGGGGATGCGCAATTGCACCATCAGCCCGCCCACGGGCTGAAGGCCGTTGGTCAGGCTGAGCATGCGGTCGTACAGGGCGTATACCCCGGCGGTATCGGCGATGAAGGTCGCATCGCTGGTCTTGCCGGCGGCCAGAGGCACCGCCGCCAGGTCGCGGGGATAGGCATAGGCATGGCCGTCCTCGGCAACCACGGTCAGACGCAGGCCCTGTGCCAGGGCGACATGGCTTTGCAGACCGGCATTGATCAGGCGCACCAGCACCCGCTCGTTCATCGCGACGGGATGGCCGATGATCGGCGTGCTTTCGGGATAGGGCTCGCCGTTGACCAGGAAGTATTCCGGCACATAGCCGATGGTGCTGGGATAGCTGGCCGAGCCGTAGGTGCCATTGGTGACCGCCTCGTGCAGGGCGGGATCAATCTCACTGAACAGCAGCAGGATATCGTTGTCGTAGGGCTTGCCGTCATAGGCCAGCCCCTGGCCGTGATCCTTCCTGAGGCCGCCGTGCAGGCCCATCTGCACCTGGATCTGCGGTTGGGTGGAGCTGCGGTACAGATAAGTGCCGGCCTTCAGGCCGGTCCATTCATAGATCTGAGTGCCGCCGGGAGCGGCTTCCGTCATCAGCGAGCGCATGCGCGCCGTGACGTTGCCGCTTGGCCGGTTGCCGGTCGCGAGGACGGTGCCGCCGGCATCAATCCAGGTCGGCGCCGGCGCCGCCGGCTGGCCCGGGATGATCAGCGAGGTCGGCACCGGCAGCTCATTGCGCAGATGGATACGCAGGGTGCTGTCGTCGTGCGGCACCGTGATCACCGGGCCGGGCGAACTGGCGGTGCCGGGCGGCTGGGTGCCGTCGCCGTCGGGGTCGAGTGCGTAGCCCCACATCTGGACGGTGGTGCCGTCGGGCATGATCTGCTCGAAGGAACGGGCCACCAGGGTCACGTCGATGGCGAGCGCCGGGCTGGCGAGCGCCGTCAGGCAGCTCGCCAGCACGAGCCGTTGTCTCAAGGTCTTCATGGCGGGAGAGGCCTTTTGCCGGGGAGCCTGGGTCAGTGGTGAGGCATGCCGTCGATGTCGACCCATGGCGGCTCGATGATCAGCATGGCCATCATGCCGCCGGGGAAAATGTCGTAGTTCGTCATCTCTTTTTCGTTGTGGGAGTGCCACATGAAGAACAGGCCGCCGTTCATGTTCATGCCGCCCTCGCCGGGCGGCAACTGGCCCAGGGCGCCAAGGAACGGACTGCCGCTGTAATGGCCGCCGAAGGTCAGTTGGAGATCCGACGGCAGGTCGACGGGGATCGCCTTGCCGTGAACCGTGCAATCCTCGTGGGCCAGGCAGGCATCCGAGGCGCTGTGACCGTAAATGTCCCAGCCCAGGCCCTTGCCGGTCCATTCAAAGATCAGGTCATAGGTCGAGCCCGGCACCGCCTGTACGGTAAAGTCGGTCTGCGCCAGATCGGCGCCGGCACCGTCGGCCGATGACAGCAGGCGGCCGTCGCGGGCGATCATCAGGGCGTGGTTGCCGTGATGGTGGAACGGATGCATGTCGCGGCCGGCAGCGACCACCCGCATCAGCAGGCGCTCGCCGGGCCGCATGCGCGGCAGCGAATTGTAGGGCTGACTCGGCAGCAGCGGCGAGAAGGCATCGGCCATGGTGTCAGGCGCGGTGCGGCCGTTGAGGAACCAGTAGACCGGGAAATATCCGGTGGTATCGACCTCGGCGATGCGGCCGTCCTGGACCAGTTCATGCAGCCGCGAATCCATCTCGGTCAGCAGAAACAGGTATTCGTGGTCGTAGCGGGAGTCGGCGTGGCCATAGGCGGCCGGCATCATCGCATCGAAGCCCGCCGGTCGCACGATCAGTGCCCCGACCAGCCCCATTTCGACCTGAAGATCGGCATGGCTGCCGCTGTGATACTGATAGGTGCCGGGCTGGCTGGCGGTGAAGGTGTAGCTGACCGTGCCGTTGGGCGGGGCCTCACGGGTGATCGGCCCCGGTGCGCCGCCGGTGGCGACAACGCCGCTCTGGCCCGGAAAGACGATGGAGACCGGCTCGGGCAACTGGTTGGTCAGGTTGATGGTCAGCAGATCGCCCTGATTGACGATCAGCGTCGGCCCAGGATACTGCATGGCCTGGCCGTTGACGCCGTAGCCCCAGACATGGACCGCGTTACCGTCGCCGGTGCTGATGTTCCCGGTCGACGCCACCAGATCGAAACTGGTGCCGCTGATACCGTCGATTCTGGCCTGGGCCGGTGCCGCCCACAGCAGCACCGCCGGCACCAGGAGTCTTGCAATCAGACGCATGGTCGTTCTCCTCACGCGGCACCGGGCCGGATCACGATCTCGGTCATCATCCCGCCGTAGTCCTCCTGGTTGTTGCTCAGGTAGTTGAGTTCGGCGGCATGCAGCAGATAGGTGCCCGGCGCGATGCCGGTGGTGTCGATGATGACGTCGCGCGCCTCGCCGCCGCCCAGGGTGACCGACAGGGTCTTGTAATAGAGTGGCCGGCCGGCCGGCAGGCCGCCGCCCTTGAGGATGCGGGCGCCGTGGCCGACCACCTGCATCGGCAGGCCCGACGCGGTCAGGGTGTAGAAGCGGGTGACCGACAGGTTGGACAGCCGCAGCAGAATGCGCTGACCCGCCGTCGCCTCGATCAGCGCCGGCAGCGGCTGCGAGACGGCGCCGTTCTCGCTGTTGGCCAGCGGCTGGGGATTGATCGTCTCGGGATAGCCGCGCCCGTTGAGCATCGGGTAGGTGTCCTTCATCAGCGCGAAGGGCAGCGGCTGGACGGTCATGCTGGCGTCGTGGAAGGCCGGATCGAAGGAATGGATCTGGATGGGATACTCCACGTCGTAGCGGGTGCTGCCGTCACCGTCGTTGTAGACATAGGTGTCGCCCGCCGCGTGGCTGTGGCTGCCCAGCACCGTTCCCGCCGGCAGCCTGTTCTGCTGCGGCCGGACATAGAGGTTGCCGAGCATGCCCATCTGCATGTGCTCGGTCGCCTCCACATGACAGTGATACATGTAGGTGCCGGGCTCGCTGACCTTGTAATAATAGGTCATGCTGGCCGATGGATTGGTCGCGATGCTGGCTTCGGGCACGCCGTCGAAGATCGCCGAGGCGTTGGGAAAGCCGTGCCAGTGGACCGAATGGGGATCGAACAGGTCGGGGCGCTGGACGAAGCCGATATTGCTGAGCGTCAGGTACACCTCGTCGCCCTCGTCGACCACGATGGTCGGCGCCGCCAGACTGGCATGCCCGGCGGCGGCGGTGGTCACGTCCACGGCCGGGACGTCGGTCACGTCGCTGAAGCCGAACACGTATTGCAGCTTGCCGCGGGCGCCGTTGGGATTGCGGCTGACGTCGGCCATGTTGATGAAGCCGTCGCCGGCCGACAGGTGCAGGCATTTCTGCCCATCGGCCAGGGTTTCGCTGCCACTGATGATGCCGTCACCGTTGGTATCGCCCGGACACTGCACCTTGATCACAGCCGCCGCTGGTGGAGCGGTCAGCAGCATGGCCGTCGAGGCCAGCAGGGCGAGGCGTAGGGATTTGCGGCTCATGCGGATCTCTCCTCCTCACCACTGCGGATGGTCGGCATTGTCGAATTCGTCGGCACCGGCATCGACGGCGCCGCTGGTCGGGCGCCGAGCCGCGTCGTAGTCGTCGGCAAGGTCGTCGACATCGTCGGCGATGGCGTCCTGAACGGCGCGGCCGACCTCGTTTCCGGTCGCCAGGTGGTAGTCGCTCAGGGTGGCGGTCAGCGGCTTGACCCGCACGTCGATGGCGTTGCCGCCTTCGTCTGCCGCCAGATGGCCGTCCAGGCCGTTGTAATAGGGCGACACGAAATAGGCGGTCGGGTTGGTGGCCTGGCCGATCGAGTTGGTCGGCGTCAAGGTGCCGCTGGTGCCGAGCACGCCCAGATCCCAGTTCACCGCCGCCGCGTCGGGCTTCGGTGTCAGGCCGCTGTAGCCGGTCGTGTTCAGGAACGAGAAGGCGCGGTTGTTCAGCACGATCAGGTTGGACAGCCGCGGCTGGGAGAAGCCGGCGCCCACTGCCGTCGCCAAGGCCGAACCATGCGCCCGTGCGACGATGCCGGACGGCTGGGATTGCGACTGGTTCGGGCTGCCGGCGGGAAAGGCGTCGGCGGCGGTCCCCAGGCTGTCGTTGTTGGCGACAGTGTCGTTGACGATATCCACTGCCACCGCGTCCTGTAGCGATATCCCCGCTCCGGCGAGACCGGCGCTGTTGTTGACGATCATCGAGTTGTAGATGCCGACCTGGAAGCTGGCCGGGCTGTCGTCGGTCAGGTCGAGACCGTTGATGCGCTCCAGCCGGATGCCGCCGCCGTCGCCGGATGCCGCCTGATTGCCCTGGATGCGATTGCCGGTGATGACCACCGAACCGGAGCCCTCGGTCAGCGAGGTCACGCCGTTGAGTGGCGCCAGGCCGCCCACATAGATGCCGCCGCCCGAGGCGCTGAGCTGCTGGTTGGCGACCTGGTTGAACAGGATGCGGTTGCCCTCGATGCGGCCGTCGTCGCTGCGGCCCAGATGGCCGATGCCGCCGCCGTCGCCCATCGAGAAATTGCCGCAGATGAAATTGCCGAGCACCGCATAGCCGTCGCTGCCGGTGCAGATGGCGACACCGCCACCGGCGCCGTCCTGGCTGCCGTTCTTGAGGATGTGGTTGTAGCGGATGGTGACGCTGTCGTTGCTGGCGTCGGTCGCCGCGGTGCCGGTGTCGGTGGCCACGGTCAGATAGGGATGGCCCAGGCGGATGCCGCCGTTGAAGGTGCCCTGATTACCCTCCAGCCGGTTGTTGCTGATGGTCAGGAAGTCGGCATGGCCGTTGACGAAGATGCCGCCGCCCAAGGTCGCGCCGGTGATGGTGATGCCGTCGATCAGCGCGCCGCGCGCCTCGGTAAACTCACCCTGCCTGGCCAGCACGGTGACACCGGGGCCGGCCTCGGCGCTGAGCGGGTCGGCGGCATTCTGGCCGGGCAGCAGATCGACGCTGCCCGCCGCCACCAGCGCGCGAACCTTGTCCTGCCACCGGGTCAGCGACTCGGACGGCACCTTGTAGGCGTTCAGGAAGGTCACGTGGGAGCCCCAGCCCTGCAACTTGACCGGCTTCCACAGGATCACCTGTTCGCTGTAGGTGCCGGGCTGCAACATGATGATGTCGCCCGGTGCCGCCGCGTCGATGGCCGTCTGGATCGGCGTATCGGTGCTCCTCCGGGGTGGCGAGACGGAATGCACGGCCTGGCCGGTCTGCAACGCCGTCAGGGTGATGCCGGTCATCGACGGCACGCCGGTGCGCTTGGTCACCAGGATCTGACCGGAGCCGGCGCCCTTTGGCACTTCGGCGACGATCTGGGTGTTCTTCCACGATTTGATGTCGAGTTGAACGCCGTTCAGAGTCACGGTGCCGCGGCTGCCGCCGAAGCCGTAATCGCGGGTAATCTTCCTGGGCTGGCCGTCGATATAACCGTATAGCGGATTGTCGACCTCGACCGAGCCGGCCGATACCAGGGTGATGCGCTCGGCCTTCTTCGAGACGTTGACATAGGGGCCTTGCTTGGCCGGGCCGGTAACCGAGGTGATGACCGGCGTCCCATCGGGGAATTCGCAGTCGAGCGGCGCCTCTGACGGGCCGGCATAGGCGGCAATAGGCAGGATAGGCGTATCCAGATAGGTGGTTGCGCCCGGCATGTACTGGAAGGTAAAGCAGAACTGACCATATTGCGGATTGTAATAGGGGTCGATGATCTGGTCGTCCGAGCCGCTGGCGATCGGCCCCGGGTCGTTGATGCAGGCGTCGAGCATATTGGGAGCGACACCGCTGGGCGACGGGACATTGACCGAATAGGTGGACGGCACCAGCAGATTGTATTGGCCGTTCTCGTTGGAATAACTGCGGACGATCTCACGGCCGGAGAAGTCGCGCACCGACACCGGCATGAAGGGCGGGGCGTAGCGCTCGCCGAACTGAGTCTTGGCAATGTCCGATTCACTGTGCAGATCGTCCAGGATGAAGCCGACGATGTGCGCGGAGATCGGCGCCTCGGTGTACAGGAAGAAGTCGGCCGCGGCGTTGGCGCCCGCATTCAGGCGCACCTTCTTGCGGTCGCACAACGGTCGCGACTGGCCGGCATAGGCTGAGGCGATGCGCTCGCCTTCGTCCCGGGTAAAGCTCAGCCAATCCGGCACGGTGTGCATATCGCCGGCGCATTCCGGCGGCAGCAGTTCCGGGGCCGGCACATAGCTGTCACCGAAGTCGACATTCTTGCTGGCCTCGGTGACCAGCACATAGCCGGGCGGCACCGCCGATTCGACGATGTAGTTGCCGGGCTCCAGGCCGGTGAAGGCATAGCCGCCGTCGAACACCGCAGGGCGTACCTGATTCCAGTTGCGCATGCCGTCGTAGCAGTCCAGCGGCGTACCATAGGGGGCGAATTCGGTGCCGGGGCAGCCGGTCGGCAAGCTGTCATCCCAACTGTCGGTGGTGACGATCTGCACCGCATCGCCGGCATCGAAAGTGCCGTTGCCGTTGCGGTCGACGTCGTTGGCGCCCTTGGCGCCGCCGGTGCGCCAGCCGAACGGGTAATTGTCGACATCGGCCAGGGTGGCGACGCCGTCGCTGTCCTTGTCGTCGACGATACCGTCGCCCAGCTTGTCCTCGTACAGGGCGACCTGGATATGGGGGATGCCGGGTTCCCAGTTCTCTGCGGCGGCATAGCGTGGATCGTCCTCGGCACGGGTGGTGGCGTAGTGGACGATGCCCGTGATGCCGCCGTTCTCATTGCCGCTGTAGGGCTTCTTGCCCCACTGGAAAATGCTGGTCTGACCCATGAAGCCCTGGAACCCCTGGGTCAGCACCGGCCCGGTTTCCGTGCGGCTGTAGCGGTTGCCGGTGTTGTCGTTGATCGCGGTCTGAACCTGCGGGTTGACCTTGTCGGCCGACGGGTAGTCCCAGCCCTGGTCGGGCTTGACCTCGCCGCCGGCATCGACCACCACCGTCACGCCGGTCGCCTTGTAACGGAGATAGTCCACCTCGGCGACCAGCCAACTGAAGAACGGAAAAACCTCGTCAAACGGCACGTAGCCCATATGGTCGGTGGGAAACGACTGATAGATGGTGCCGTCGCGCCAGCGCAGATTGATGGCCTGCTCGGCCAAGCCGATCTCGTCGCCGGCCGCGGCATTGTTGCACTCGGTGGTGAAGCAGTCGCGGAAGCCGTCCTCGTCGTTGTCGAGGAAGACCGTGTGCTCCTGGCGATGGAACCAGTTGAACACCTGCAATTGGCCGAGATCGCAGGATCCGCCGGCGTTGCAGGTACCATCGGCATTCACCGTCACCGCCGAGAAGTCGATGATCATGTCCAGGTAGTCGTCCCACACCACCAGTTGATAGGCGCCCGCCGGCACATTGGGGATTTCGAAGCACCCCTGGTCCTGGCAGCGCTGGGCATAGACGGCTCGGCCACTGCCGGCCTGCGTGTCGTTGAGGCCGATCCAGCAAGTGGTGTGTTCATAAGGACTGCCCGGGTGGAAGACGAAATCGGGCAGCGGCGACATGTGCTTGTTCACCACCTGGCCCTTCAGGGTGGCACCCCCCGACAGGACCGTGGTGTCGACCAGCGGCTGGACGAAGCCGATGACCACATGGGGTTGCTGCGGCTCGCCTTCCCAGGAGGCCGGCTCGCCGGCCTTGACCCAGGCGTCGATGGTGCGGGTGCCCTCGATGGTCGAAGTCTGCACCCAGCCGTCGGGGGCGACGATCTCGACACCGTATTTGGCTGGGACCAGATTCTTGATGGTGACCTTGCCGTCGGCCCCGGTCTTGATGACTCCGGTCCCGATCTGCGCCACCGAGCCGTCAGCGCTGTAGGTGGTGCCCAGTGGATTGCCGAACGCATCCTGGGTGACCTGGCCGCCCGACTGGCCGTAGCGGCCTCCCGCCTCGGACAGCACCACGGTCAGCCCGGGCAACGGCTCCTCGCCGGTATCGAAGGCATTGTTGAGCGGCTGGTGATCGTTGAAGGCGAGGATCGAGATCTGAGCCGTGGGGATCGGCAGGGTATTGACCTGCACCGTCACGGTCTTGCTGGCGGGAGCGACCGAAGCACCGCCGATGGTGTAGCCGCTCTCTGGCCGCACCGACAGGAAATAGCGCTTGGTGGCGTCAACGATCGCTTCGTCGCGCAGTTGGCGCAGATCGGCCTCGGTGCCGGCGGCGATCACCGGCATATGGCTGCGATGGAAGGTGGTCGACAGCGCCTGGGTGCCGGCCGCGCCGGGCGTGATGGCAAAGGTGGCGTCTTCCTCCAGCACCCAGCGGAATTTGTCGACCGTCTCGCCGTTGGGGCCGATGACATCCAGGTTGAACGCCGAGGCCGGCTCGGCGGCCGAGAGAAGGCCCAGGAAGAGCGCGCAGGAGGCCAGCAAGTCGACTCTCCGGCGGTGCAGCCGCGGCGGATGCGTTCCACTTGCCGGCGAGCCCATGCGAGCCACTGGCTTGACGGTCTGAATAGGTGGCGAGCACACCAAGGTTCCCCTCCGTCCCGTTCGCGGGGCTTGCGCCCAGTGATTGAGTTCGGGGCCGGAGATTACCGATCAACCTGCGCGGCCGTTAGCAGCCATGGGTGGAATAACCGCCGTGAGTAGGAACCTTCCCCTCAATGATGGTTCAACCCATCAGAGTCCGGGAACAGCCATGATGGATTAAGGCCGGAAAAGGCCGGAAAACCTGTGAACCGGCTCAGCGTGTTGCACGGCGACATCCACCGGGCCGTCGAGCGCTGGTGGCCGGAGTACCCGCGCTGGCTGGCGTGGGCGGCCAAGTAAGTCGCCTGATCTCGATCCCTAGAGCGTTTTCCGATCAGGTTGGAAAATGCTCCAGCCGCCGTTGAGGCGGCGGCCAAGCGCGGAGCGCGCCCGGCGAGGGCAGATAAAAAGCTGGAGCGGTATCCGACTTGGTCGGAAACCGCTCTAAGTATGGCCACACTGCGACTTATGTTCGGTGAGATGCCGGTATCGTCGCGTCTGGTAGCTCAGTAAGATTTGAACCAACGGCATGCCATGCGGATGCCGCCAAGGCGGCGGGATGGAATGATGCAAGTTCAATCAGAAAGAAAGCTCCCCTCCATCCGCACCATGCTGGCCGTGGTCGTCATGGCGTGCATTTTACCGTCACTCCTCGGAATTGGCCTGCTCATCGTGCATTTCTATTATCGGGAACGCGCGCAACTTGAGCGGGACGCTCTCCAGACCGCCCGGGCGCTGACGGCAGCGGTGGATCGTGATCTGGGCATCGGCGAAAACGTCGCACTCACCCTGGCAACCTCGGCCAGCCTTGCCGCGAACGATCTGGCCGCCTTCCATGCGCAAGCCAGAAGCCTGCTGCGAGACGAGTTTCCCGGCTTCACCTTCGTGCTGAGCGATGAAAGCGGTCAGCAATTGGTCAACACGGCCCGTTCCTTCGGTGATGCCTTGCCTCGCCACGGCAACCCCGATCAACTCCACCGAGTCCTGAAGACCGGCAAGACCATCATATCAGATGTCTACATCGGTGGCGTGATGAAGCGCGCCCTGGTTGGTATCGACGTGCCGGTCTGGCGTGACGGAAAGGCCGTGCATGCTCTGAGCGTTGGGTTCCTGCCCGAACGCCTCGGCCGGATTCTCACCGAACAGAATCTACCACCGGATCGCGTGGTTACGATCTATGACTCGAAAGGGGTTGTGGTTGCGCGGACGCATCTGGCGGAAAGGTATGTCGGCCAGAAGGGACCGCCCGTGTTGAGCCAACGGATGCAGGAGGCAACCGAAGGGACGGTTGAAACGGATACGCTCGATGGCATTCCCGTTTTCGCCTCGTTCAACCGATCCTCAAAGACAGGATGGACGGTCAGTATCGGCATACCCGAGGCGACGGTACTCGATGAACTTCTGCATTCCGTAAGACTTATCACTCTGGTCGTCCTGCTTCTGCTGGTCGCCGGCTTCGGCGCCGCCTGGATCATAGGCGGACGGATCGGCCGCTCGGTCACGGCGCTGACGACGTCTGCTCTCGCTCTCGGGAAAGGCATCCCAATAGATGTGCCGAGAGCTCGGTTCCGGGAGGTTGTCGATGTCGCCGCTGCACTCAAAAAGGTTGAGGCTGAGTTGGACGGACACCGTCACCATCTCGAAGGGTTGGTGATCGAACGCACGGCAGCATTGCATGCTTCGACCACCCGGCTGGCGCAAGTCCTTGAGGCCGCCGGTGAAGGCATCTGCGGCTTTGATGCCGAAAACCATCTGACTTTCGCCAATCGTACGGCGGCCGAACTGCTCGGCTGGCCCAGCCCCGAAAACATGCTGGGCGTGGCCGGAGCCGCTTTGACCCATCACCTGTTGGCCGATGGACATCCTTGCGGCGAGGGCAACTGCTCGATCTCCCAGACGTTGACGGACGGCGAAGTCCGGCGCGTCAACAACGAGTATTTCGGCCGAACCGATGGGACGCACTTCCCGGTCGAATATGTTGTTGCCCCACACATGGCCGATGGCAGGGTCGCCGGTGTGGTCGTCGTCTTTGGTGATGTGTCCGACAAACGCGCCGCGGCGCAGGAATTGGTTCTCGCACATGACAAGGCTCAGGCCGCCAGCAGGGCGAAGAGCGAATTCGTGGCCAATATGAGCCATGAGATCCGTACCCCCATGAACGCCATCCTCGGCCTGGCGCACTTGCTGGAACGCACACAACTGACCGCCGAACAGCGTGATCTTTCCGGCAAGATAAGGGTCGCAGGGCGGGGGCTGCTGTCCATCATCAATGACATCCTGGACTTCTCAAGAGTCGAGGCGGGGCGGCTGGACCTTGAGGTCGCGAATTTTCACCTTCCGGACCTGATGGATGCCATTTCCACCATCATGTCAGTCAACGCCAGTGCCAAGGATCTGGAACTGGTCATCTCGGTCGCCCCAGGCACGCCTTCAGGTTTCGTTGGAGATTCGCTCCGGCTGCAACAAATTCTGCTCAACCTGACCAGCAACGCGATCAAATTCACAGAACAAGGAGAGGTGGTGGTTCGAGTCGAGCAGGTCGATACGGCCGAAGACAAAGCCATATTGCGTTTTTCCGTTCGCGACACCGGCATCGGAATTTCCCCAGACGTCATCACCAACGTGTTCGATGCATTTTCCCAGGCGGATTCCTCCACCACCCGACGCTACGGCGGCTCCGGACTTGGGCTTGCTATCAGCAAGCGGCTGGTCGAGCTGATGGGGGGACGACTTGGCGCCGAAAGCCAACCGGGTCATGGCAGCACCTTTTGGTTCACGGTCCCCTTGGGCCTTTCCGCACCGCTGCGGCCCGCTCGGAACGCAACGGCGGAACTGGACATTCTGATTGCCGACGATCACGACATCGCGCGTGAAGTCATCGCCTCGACCGCATCGTCACTGGGATGGGCTGTCGAAGCGGTCGGGTCGGGGCGCGAGGCCGTGGAGCGTGCGCAAGAGCGTTTGCGCTGTGATTCCCCATTCGATGTGCTGATCCTCGATTGGAGAATGCCCGACGTCGACGGTCTGGCGGTCAGCCGTATCGTGCGCAACATCTCCGCCGCCAAATCGCCCATCGTCATCATGGTGACCGCCCATGATCGAGAGGATGTACAGCGCGCACCGGAGGCCGGACTCGTTGATGCGGTTCTGGTCAAGCCCGTCACCGGTTCTTCGTTGTTCAACGCCGTGATGGAAGCGAGAGCGCGGCGGGCAGGCTGCACAGATGGTCTGCTCGCGGACCTTGACGTCGCCACCGACAGCCGCAGGCTGGAGCATGTGCGCCTTCTGGTGGTCGAGGACAATGGCATCAATCAGGAAGTCGCCAAGCGCATTCTGGAACTCGAAGGGGCATTGGTCACGATCGCCGTCGATGGTCAACAGGCCGTCAGCATGCTGGCGAGGGGCCCGGATGCCTTCGACGCGGTGCTCATGGATGTGCAAATGCCGGTGATGGATGGCTATGAAGCCACCACGCACATTCGCCATGATCTGGGACTCTCTGCCCTGCCGATCATCGCCCTGACGGCCGGGGCGCTCGACTCCGAAAGAAAACGGGCGCAGGACGCGGGCATGGTCGATTTCGTGGCCAAGCCGTTCGACGTCGAGCAGATGGTGCAATGCATTCGCCGCCACCTCTCAGCGCCGCCGCCAAGCCCGACCGAAACGGCTTGCGCTACTCGCAGTCCCCTCGAACTTCTGGAAACAGACATTCCCGGCATCGACATGCGACAGGCATCATTGCGGCTCGGCGGCGATAGCGAGCTGTTCGCATCATTGCTGACACGTCTGGATCAGCAGTTCGCCGAGGTTGCGTCGTGCGTCCGCACCGACCTGGCGGCGGGAAAGGCCGATGATGCCGCCCGCCGCCTTCATACCCTGCGGGGCGCGGCAGGCAATGTCGCCGCCGTCGCGGTAGCGTCGCTGGCATCCCTTGCCGAAGCCGCCATTCGTGACGAACAGCAGGAAGAGATCCTTCCGTTGCTTGACCGTCTGGAAAACGCCATGACCGCGCTGGTCCATAATATTCGTCAACGAAACATTGTCACAGCTATTGAACAAGATCATGGCAACATGCCTGCCCCGCTGGATCGGGACATGGCCATGGCTGTTGTGGCATTTCTTGAATCACGAAGCATGAATGCCATTTCCGCTTTCAACCAGCTTCGCCCTGCTTTGACGCGAACATTCGGGGAAAACGAGATCATAGAACTTGCCCGAAAAATTGATGGGCTGATGTTCGATGCTGCCGCTCGGCGGCTGCGGGTTCTGTTGACCGAAAAGTGACCGGCCGGTACCTTCAATGATACAGGATGGGTACCTGACCACGATCGCCGATGATGCGGCGCGCTGCGGAAGGATGGGACCGGATCATGAGCAACACATCCATGTCACGCCTACTGGTGGTCGATGATGACGTTGGCACCATCCATCTTCTATCCCGCATCCTCATGGATCTGGGAGAGGTGTTTATCGCCACCAATGGCACCGATGCGCTGGCGATGGTCCGCGACCAGCAACCGGATCTCGTGCTGCTGGATGCGGAGATGCCGACCATGGACGGATTTGCCGTCTGCAAGGCGATCAAGGACAACCCTGCTTTCGCGGATCTTCCCATCCTGTTTGTTACCGCCCATACCGATGTCGATGTCGAAACCAAAGCGCTGGAAATCGGCGCCGTCGACTTCATCTCCAAGCCGCTCAGTCCGCCCATCGTCAAGGCGCGGGTCAAACCCCATCTGGCCCTGAAGCAGCGAACAGACGATCTGCTCCGTCTTGCGTCGGTCGATGGCCTCACCGGCCTCGCCAACCGGCGGGGCTTCGATGCCACCCTGGACATGGAATGGCGACGCGCCTGCCGTTCGAAATCACCGCTGTCGCTGTTGATGATCGACGTCGACTATTTCAAGCGATTTAACGACCTTTACGGGCATCAGGCGGGTGACGACTGCCTCCGTGTCGTTGCATCGGCACTGTCTGCCACATGCCACCGCCCCGGCGATCTGGTGGCCCGCTACGGCGGCGAGGAATTCGCGACCATCCTTCCGGCGTGCGATGAGGTCGGCGCCTCCCAGTTCGCCGAGAAGCTTCGAGCGAGCGTCGCAGCACGCCACATTTCACATGCCGCCTCGGATGTCGCCGACGAAGTAACCGTTAGCGTCGGAGTTGCTACCTTGATATTGGATTGCATGACGGCGGGCGTGGAACACCCTGAATGGGAGGGACAATGTCCCGCCGTGCGCTCCTGCCACAATGCTGCCGTGAACCTGATTTCCGCCGCCGATAGGGCTCTGTACGAAGCGAAACGGGCGGGACGCAATAGGGTGGCCTGCGCCGGGTAACCGACGACGGTCCCGAGAGATCCGGCGCGTCGACGACGACCGCCTGTACTCGGTCACCCTGGAGACCCTGGCCGGCCGGGTGCCGGTGGTGGTGCCGCCCGCCGACGGCCTGGCCCGCGCCTTCCACTGGCCGCTCGAATTCCCCGACGTGATCGAGGCCGGCGGCTTCGACGTGGTGCTGGGCAACCCGCCGTGGGAGGTGATGCAGCTAAGCGAAGAGGAATATTTCGCGCAGCGTCTTCCAGAAATTTCCGCTCTGGCCGGAGTTGTCCGCAAGCGAGCAATAGCTAAACTGGCAAGTGACCATCCGACCATTTTTGCGGATTACCAGGAAGACAAACGCCGATTTGAGGCCGGCAACGAGTTCTTCCGGTCGTCCGGCCGTTTTGACCTAACTGCGCGCGGCAAGGTCAATACCTATGCGCTGTTCGCGGAACTCTTCACGCGGTTGATGAGCGGGCGTGACCGGGCGGGGGTGATCGTGCCGACGGGGATTGCGACCGCCGACACCACGAGCGCATTCTTTGCCGACCTGACGATGTCTGGAAATCTCGTCAGCTTCCTGAACTTCTTCGAATTTCTGGACAGCCTCTGAGAGACGGCGTTGCGCCACGATCAGAAAGTACAAGGAAACGCGGCCTGAGGGTTTCCCGGCCGCTGCAAAGCCAGTCGCCTCGACACCGCGGAGCGTCAGGTTCGATGCCGCAGTCATTTCCGGCCGCCATAAATAAGCTTGTTCGCGTCTCGTCGCCCCCCGTGACGTCGGGGGCGACGAGAGCGCGCTGGCTTTGGTTTACAGGACGAAGTCCCCGGCCACCATCGTGGTGACGCCGCTCAGAAGGAGGGACATGTCGGCAACACCGTCGCCGTTGGCGTCGGCCTGAACCTCGACCGAAGTCCCGCTGACCTGATAGCGCAACTGGCCAGCCTGGTGCGAGAAGGCGCCGGTGCCGAGGAAAGTGAAGTCCTGATTCCCGCTCAGCGCCGTGTTGGCGTCGATGGTGTTCACCGACAGCTTGTCGCCCTGGTTCGACGAGAAGTCGGTGATGAGGTCGCGGGCGCTGGTCGTGCTGTTGGCGGTCGCCCACATCAGGAACTGGTCGGCACCGTCACCGCCCACCATCGTATCAGCGCCGGCGTTGCCGATCAGCTTGTCCGCTCCGGCGCCGCCCTGGAGCAGATCGTTGCCGGCGCCGCCGTTGAGGTAGTCGTTGCCGGCACCGCCCGACAGGGAGTCATCGCCGTTGTTGCCCGACAGGGTATTGGCGCCGTCATTGCCGGTGATCTGGTTGTTCAGGCTGTTGCCGGTACCGTTGATATTGGATGTCCCGGTCAGAGTCAGGTTGGTCTCCGTGCTGGTCAGGGTGTAGCTGGCCGACTTGGTGACGGTGGTGCCGCTGGCCGGAGCCGTTACACCGATCGCCACCGAAGCGCTGTCGGTGCCGCCGTGACCGTCGGATATCTTGTAGGTGAAGGTGTCGGCGCCGGAATAGCCGGAGGCGGCGGTATAGGTGACGGTGCCGTCCGCCTTCATCACGGCGGTGCCATGGGCGGCGGTGCCGACGGCGATGAGCTGCAAAGCGTCGCCGTCCTGGTCGCTGTCGTTGGCCAGAACCTTCACGGTTACCGACATGCCGCTGGCGACCGAGGCGCTGTCATCGGCGGCGGTCGGCGCCGTATTCCCGGTTCCGTCGCCCGGCGTGACCGGTACGCCGATGCTGCTTTCGTCGAACAGCCCCTTGGCGTGGTTGGCGATCAGGCCGTCATAGCTGTTGCCGGCCAGATGGGCGGTTTCGGTCGGCGAGTGGTTGTTGACCGCATTGGCGCCGGTTTCGTAGCTGTAGAAGGTGTTGTTGACCACGTTCAGTGCGTTGTCGGTGTACTGGGTGAACTGCGGTTCGCCGCCATAGGAAATGAAGTTGGGGTTCGAGGCGTTGGCGCCCTTGATGAAGGTATTGCCGGTGATATTGGCGATACCCTGCTGCGGCACGTCGACGAAATAGCTGGCGGTGCCGGTGGCGCCGTCCTGGAAGTGGTTGTTCTCGACGGTGGTCTCCAGGGCGCGGCTCTTGATGGCGTGGCGCAGATGGATGTCGGAGAAATCACTGTCGCGCACGGTCAGGGTCTCGACCGAGCTGATATACATGCCGTGACCGCCCCAGCTCCCCAGATTGGAGAAGGTGCTGTTTTCGATCAGCACATCGCTGCCGATCCAATGGGTATCGGTGCCGCCACCGACCCGCAGGGCCTGCTGGCTATCATGGAAGTCGCAGTTGCGGATGGTCAGGTCGCCGGCACTGTTCTGGACGATCGGCGCACCGTTGCCGCTGCCGACACTGACGCCCGAGAACTCGATGTTCTCGATGGTGACGTCGGCGTTGTCGATCAGGATCATGCCCTTGCCGTTGGGCGGGGTGGTGGTGGCGACGAAGTGAGTCTGACCGGCGACACCGACGATCTTCAAATCGTGAGTAATGTTGGTCCAGTCGTTGGTATAAGTTCCGGCACCAACATGAATGGTGTCACCGGCGCTGCTGGCCTTCACGGCCGCGGCGAGAGTCTTGTAGGTCTGGTTCTGCCCAACCCAAATATCGTTAGCCATGGGGATACTTCCTTTGATCCGTCTTGCGTTGGACCAAAGAGATAGGCGGGGCGGGTTAACAGTTGGTCTATAGGGGTAGATCTACCCCGGAAGAGGTAAAACCCTCTATGGACGCGAAATGGATTCATAAATGTCACGATAGCGACCGACCATTGTCGAGAAATCATAGTGCTCCGCGACATGGCGTCTGTTGGCCTCACCCAGCCGCCGCGCCAGGATCGGCGCATCACTCAGCCAGCGCAGCCGGTCGGCCAGACGGTCGTCGGCGATGCCGCTCAGCGCCACCAGGAAGGGATGTTGTTCGGGCGGAAGCATGGTTCGCAGATCGCCCACATCGGTGGCCACCACCGGCAGGGCGCAGGCCATCGCTTCCAGCACACTCAGAGGCATCTGTTCGGTATCCGACGATAGGGCGAAGATGTCGAAGCAGCGCAAGTAAGGCCGCGGGTCGGTGTGGTGCCCGACCAGATGCAGCCGCTTCCCCAGCCGGGTCAGGGTTTGCAGATGGGGCCGCTCGGGGCCGTCACCGACGATCACCAGATGGACATCGTCCAGCGCCGAACAGGCCGTCACCAGCCGCGCCAGGTTCTTTTCCGGCCGCAAATTGGCCACGGTGCCGATCACCCGGGCTGTTGCCGGTATCCCTAATCGTGCGCGCAAGGGGGCGTTGCCGTCGGTCGGGGCATAGCGGTCGGCGGCGATGCCGTTGGGGATCAGCCAGAGCCGTTGCTCCGGCTGCCACCACAGGCGCCGGGCGATCGCCTGGAGCCGGCGCGACGGTACGATGACTCCGCCGGTGGTCGGCAGCAGCAGCCGCCGCGCCCAGATGCGGCGGCGCTTGAACCGCTTGGCCTCGTCGGCGTTGAAGCCGTCTTCATGATGGATGATACGGCGCATGCCCAGCGAGGCCGCCGCCATCACCATATCGAAGGCGCCCCAGCCATAGGTCAGCAGCAGATCAGGATCGTTCTCGCGCAGCAGCCGCCGCAGCCAGGATACCGCCTGCGCGGTGCCGGCCGGCGGCGGTGGATCGAGCAGGCGTATACCGGCACGGCGGGCCGGCTCGACGAAATCCATTGCGGTGGTGCGGCCGTCCATCGACAGCACGTCATGGCTGAAGCGGTCGCCGAACGCATTGATCAGCCGCACCGCGCGCAACTCGCTGCCGCCCGGCACGAAGTTGGCGAAGGCGTGGAGCAGGCGGAGGGAGCGAGAGGGGACGACGGTCATGGGGATGTGCGCCCTTGCTGGTACTCCCTCTCCCGCTGGCGGGAGAGGGTCGGGGTGAGGGTGGCGCCGCCGCAGGCGCATGGAAGGAGGG
>Ga0209515_10000687_pt1 | contig 60016 bp, 64 predicted proteins | sample Subgroupgradi54m_FD_187454 | JGI IMG/M metagenome (GOLD analysis project Ga0209515, IMG submission 187454) | Subsurface groundwater microbial communities from S. Glens Falls, New York, USA - GMW60B uncontaminated upgradient, 5.4 m (SPAdes)... ... | reverse complement strand
CTATTCGATTTTCAAAATCTCTGCGTATCTCTTGTACCCCTATATTGTTTGGGTGAGCTTTGCCTTGGTATTGAATCTTTTTATTGTAATCCTCAACTAATTTTTTAGTGCTATAATCCTAATTAATGACCAAATTACATAAACTTTCCCCTTCTGATTTTGCTTATCTTTGGAGCGAATGCAAGCATTGTTATTACCAGAAAGTAAAAAATGGCATTACGTATTCCAGTCCATTTCCCGCAATGTTTGGACGGATTAATAAATTGCTTCAGACCTCAATCATGGGAATGAATCTTCAAGATGTTCATCCCGATCTTCCGAGCGGAATTATAACAGTCCAGGAAGGATTTATGAAATCAAAACAAATTCCGAAAACAAACACTTATTTAAGCGGGAGATTTGATATTTTGACAAAATTGGATGATGGGACATATGCAATTATTGATTTTAAAATTACTACTCCCGATGAAGAAAAAATCCTTAAAAAGTATTCAAGTCAACTTCACGCTTATAAATATGCTTTGGAAAATCCATTGGAAGGAACACCGATTAAAATTTCAAAAATGGGAGCTGTAAGCATCAATCCTGATGAAATGAAATTGGTTAATGGAAAAATAATTTTTACAACAACGCCCACATGGCACCCGATTGAAGAAAATATGGATGATTTTCTTAAACTTATTTCCGATATTTCGGAAGTTCTAGATGGCCCATTGCCTCCTACGACTATAACTTGTAATTTATGTATCTATAGAAAATCTTTTGAACCTAAAGCTAAAACTGCAGATGACATTCCTTTTTAGTATATAATGACAATGAATAAAAATGATTGCAAAAAAGAAAAGGAAAGATCCGGTTGTCTTTGACATTTGGGGAGCGGATGACGTAAGAACAAATGCTTCAATTATAGAAAAAACTCTTCAAGCATTTGGCTTCAAAACCAAAGTAGTAGAAGTTAATGCCCTTCGTTACTGCGTTCAATACTGCATAGAAATAGAGATTGGTACCACTATTGAGGATGTCTTGAAACGACAGGCGGATATAGCCTTGGCGCTTGCATCCCCTACGGGAAAGGTTAAAATTATCGCCCCTGTTCCCAACACTCACTATATAGGAATTAATCTACCCAAAAGAAAAAGACCTTTAGACCAGGAGCATGTGATGAGTATCGTTACAGCAAATGATAAGATCGTAAAAATAAGAGGCTTAGGTTCGCTTGTTGAAAAGTTTCCAAAAAAACGACTCAGTGAGCTCGTGGGCGATGCTCTAAGATTCACATTTCGCTATAAATTTGATGTTGTTGGCGTTATTCTTTTCCAAAATGAATTGAAAATCAAACCGAAGGAAGCAATAGTTGTATTCAGAGAGCTGGTTAACATGGGAATCATAACAAATCCAAGAAGTGATGAAGAAAAATCAGGAGTTGTCATAGGAGATGTCGATTGGAACAATCTTAAGAGATATACTATTAATTAATCGGTGATTCTTTTGCCTTACTATAAAACTTTTAAGATAAAAAAATAATACCCTTTGATTTGATATAGAAATACTCAGTTGAAATTATCCCCATAACTGATATATTGAAACCGTACTCAATTTTAGAAAAATTTTTGCGTTTTTTCTTCTTTTTCCAATCAGCTTTTCCCGACTTACAATTTGGGCTTTGCAGAGCTCCATTCCCGCTCCCTTGCCCCAGACCTCCAAACGCAGGCTTCAGGGAAATCTGAAAAAGTGAGCCGTTCACGACAAATTTGGAACTCTTAGACGGCTATATTACGAGAGTATACCAAACTTTTCAAGAAATGAACATGCATATCCCTCTATATTCATATGCGTAATGATAATCTTTTATTACAATTTTTAATTGACTACAAAAAAAAGAAGCACCGTTGCTTCAGTCAGGTAGTAAAAATGTAAATGATGTTCATTAATTATATTGTCTTTCTCCTGCCCTAAAACCGTATGCTTCTTTTTATTTGGAATAAATACGGATTTCTACCCAATTGAAAAATCCGGTTCATGTGAGATTGCTCCTAGCTCATTTGCGTTTCGCGCTTCCCACTCTGCTTCTGTCCACAACTGTTCAGGCGCAACAACAACATCAACTAAATCGTTTCCATTCGTTGTTGTGGTTACAACTATCATCTTGCCGTTGTGGTTCGGATGTTTTGTCGTACATACCTGTCCTGTTGTTTTATGATGTCCTCTGAATCCTGGTTTAAATTTTTCTGATTGATCATTCATCTTTTATTTCACCTTCCTTCCTATCGAAGTTTCGATAGATCCATATTATATTATTTTTGTCAGCTCTGCAAGAGGGAAATAAACCAGTTTACGGATTGAAACAAACCAGTTGATATATCAAGTAAACTTGACTCTTGACAAGTAAAAAATATCATGTTAAAATAAATTAACAATGAACGATCAGCAAGCAATAGCAATCCAACCGAACAATATTTATGATTACATTCAAGTAATGAATATGCTCGGTGTACGCAAAAATACTCTTTCAAAATTGATCAAAAATGAAGAGTTAAAATATAAAAGGGTTGGAAGGTCTTACTTGTTTCTTGGACAATTCATTCTTGATTTCATGAGAAAGTAAGTTTGTTTGAAATTTTATAAAGCAATGTCGGATTTGCTCAAAAAGGGTTTTAGTCTCGACAATTGGTATCCGAAGCCTTCAGTGAAAATGACCAATACCTCTTTTAGAAATTCTCACAAAAATTTTTGGTAGTAAATCTTTTTCAAATAACAGTAACTTGTAAGCTATTATTTGGGCATTAGAGATGATATGAAGTTTTGTATTGTATTCAAGTAGGGTTGTACTGCTATTACAAATGAGCCAATTTGAGTAAGATTTCCCAATACTCCCAATGATTCTCCAGCCATTTTAAGAATTGTCTTATCGGGATTGCTTTTCATTACTTGAGATTGTATGGTCTGTATGTCACCAAGAGCATCGCTCTTAACGCTATCTGGTATCTTATTTTCTACAACTAACTTTGCCAGTTGGGTTAATGCTTCCAGCACCTCTTTATTCTCATTTTGTATCATTTGTCCATTATTTATGCCTGCAAATTGTCCATACAGATTGCTAATAGTAATTTGCTGTTGGATTACAGGGTCTTTTGATTTTGGCGCTTCACTTCCAAAAAAGTCACCTACAAGAACTTTATGTCTTGTAAATTTTTCCCATTCAGGTAAGCATAATATTTCGTTTATTTGATCTAGCTCTGCCTTATCCCCTTCGAGTGCAGATTCAATTGAAATCGTCCTTTTTTTCTCCTCATAGAGCTGTTTTTTCCAGTTGTAATATTTCCAAAGAGCATCGTATAGTTTGCCATAGGTTTTGGCAAGCATTGCACAGGCCACTATATCAAAGTCCCCAAAACTTCTACTCATAATTCCCCGAATATAAACTACTAGGTGAGTCATTTTCTTGATTTCTTCACTTATAGTTTTGTTGGATAGAGAAGCGTGAGGCAATAGAAGATCAATATATCTCCTAAGAACTCGCGTGAACATCTTTAGTGTGGACACTCTCCAGCTGATGTTCTTAGTTAATTCGTCGTTATATTTCTTCATACTATTTTAAGTAGAGAATATTATATCACGTTAAATATTAACTTACTGGGTATTATCGGAGTTTCTTAGGGGTTATCTTTTGAATGGATTAACAGTACCTTTTTTGAAATTGCCCAAAAAAATTTCGGTAATTTTTACTATTTTGTTTCGTTGAAAATGTAATATGTTGCCCATCCAGCAGCAATTAAGGTAACAATATCCTCTAAAAATTCATTCAAAACGAAATGACTGCTCTGATATAAGAGTGCAACTCCACTCATCATCGCTATGGTAATTAAGAAGATTAAGGCTACGACTCTTTGTTTTTTGGGAGCAACCATGGAGCCGACAACAACAATACCAGCTCCATATGTGACCCCTCTTAATAAATTAAGATAAAAAGCATTTGGGCCTAAATCGAGGAACCAGTTGCTAAAAATAGACTGAATAAGTATAAATATCATTGGTGCGATTATTGCGGCTGGAATGAACAGTAGCCATCTCAACCAAGTTGGCCATTTCCCTACAAAGGTTTCTTTTCCTAAATCTATTTCTTCCATATTTATAAATTCCCGTTAGCTTTTATTTCCTTGGCCCAGATACATTTTTTCGAGAGCTGAATCAACTACATCCATATCCTGTTTAAATCTTAATAATTGTATTGGATCTTTGATTTTTCCCTTATCAACGTTATCATGTAGGAAAAATTGAGGATTTAGCATTACAGCTAGCTGTGATGCAATAAAGTAATTTAGCCCAATAACGACTGCGTTAAAATATAACCCTTTAAAGATAAGCCAGGGCACCAAGACAAAGACTGATAGCTGTATTCCTGAAAATACAGGAGATAATATTTTACTTGCGAAAGGGTATCTGAAAAATAATCTGTAGTGTTCTATAGCTCCTACCTCTTCAGGAGTATATTTATTGTTTTTGTTATTTACTTTTATCTTTGAAAGATTTACCAATATAATCCAAACCTCAAGCATTGCAACTATAACTATAAAAGTTATTGATCCGAGCCAAGGGCTTAGGAACGTAAATACGACCAGAGCTAAAGCTAATATCTGCATATTAAGACAATCTGTGTTTTTTCTTGTAAGAGTGTCCTGCTAGAAAGAAAAGAATTGCTCCGATGAAATCTAAAGTAACCCAAGTAGATTTATTCAGGTATATAGGTGCTATTGGATTAAAGAGGAAAGCAACTGCCCCAAAGATAAAAGTCCAAGCTGTAATTTTTGATTTATAGAATCCATAAGCTACAATCATTGAGGACATGAAAATTGCCCAACGAAGAAGAATATAGAAATCATAAGGCCATCCTGTAGGAATAGCCAATAAAAGAAGCCCGCCAGAAATTAGGCAGAGCAACTTGATATTCATATAAATTCTCATCTCATCTTATCACAGTTTATTTATAAATGCTTTTATAGAGCGTGTTCATTATCAAGTAGAAATTGCCTGTAAGGCTCAATCAGCTGTCTCATTTCCTCTCTTGCCTCTTCCTTTTCAAAATCTTCTTTGGAATTGAATCCTAGTAAGCAGTCCTCTTCATAAGGATTCTTTCCTACCCATGCGTAGAATATCCTATCAGGTTTATCCTGAAAGATAATCTGTATATCTTTCCCATTTTCAGCATTATCATCGATTGTTGCAACAATAAATTTGCTCTTGTAGTAATCTTTACTGAATGCATCTAGCCCAGAGATTATACCCATTCCCCTTTGCGCCTCTACTGCACCTTGAAAAATACATGCTCGAGAACTATCACCCGCAAGGTATGCGTTAAGAGATTCTCGAAGAAGAACTACATTCGGATTCTTATAGACACGATAGTATTCTTCAAGCTCTTTTGGATTAAGTTCAGATGTCTTAATCTCTTTAATTTCAGCTGGGAGATACTTTATTGGCGTAGTTGTAATTGCAGGTTTTACAGAGTAACCAACAGAAAAACCTAATATTAGCAGAAGAAGATATGATATTGCCTTTTTTGTGATCATCCGATTACTATAGAAATCCCATTTTTATCAGAAATTTTTGCTCCATTGTTTTCTAAAACAAATTTACAAAATCTTTCATCTTCTATCATGTTTTGACCAACAAAATCTTGCGCACTTTTCTTTGATGCATTCCAGACCATTATGCCTGCCATGAATGAACAGATAGAGTAAATCCAATTAAAAAACAAGAGAATGATTGGAGCAGGTAAGAGAAGAATAAACGCTAGATTTGTCCAAAAAAGATGTGCTGGTTTATTAAATTTATCTGCAAGAGGAGACATAACAAAAGTACCTGCTGTGTTTTTCGTAATGTATAACAATGCATTTCCTTTTTTGTATTCCTCGACAAACTCTTTATGAGTCATATATTTATCCAATTATTAGATCTCATCAATATAAAGTACTGTAACAAGTAGGTAGTAAAAAGTCAATAGTTTTAGGCTCGATTTATTAACTGTATTGGTTAATAAAAATTTAGACATCTTTCTGTTACTTTTGACTTATGTTAAGAAAGCTCAGGCAGAAGGATATAGCATTAGGAAAAAGAGTCAAGAGATTAAGAGAGCAATCAGAAAAATCGCAAGAAGAGATAGCTGATAGAACTCGTCTAACACAAACCTACATTAGCTTATTAGAGACTGGAAAGCGTAGGGCGAGCATGAGAACGCTTGAAAAAATAGCAAGCGCAATTGGAGTAAAAGTGAGAGACCTTCTTCCATACTAAGACTATAAGATATTAAGTTGAGAATAAGCTTTAGAGATATAATGAGGCTAATAAGATTAATAACTTCTCGGTCTATAGGCTTAAATGTGTTTTTTCATTCTATATCATACTTATCAGTCTTGACAAACGACTGCTAATTGTGATAAAATGTGTTTAATTAAGAAAACGATTTGCATAGAAGACCCTTTTGTTCTGGGTACGGTCTAGCAAATCGTACCGTATTCAGAATAAGAAGGTCTTTTTTTGATTTAAGAGCACATAGAACAGCTTCCTAGATTAGAAGCGACAAGTAAGAGTTTTACTAAACAAAGTAGAATTTTAACTTGTCGTTTTTTTTGTTGAATTTAAGAGATCAAACAGTAATCAAGAGTTGTTCAAAGCTTAAAAAAGCCGTCAATTCGATCTTGAATAAGGTGACGAGTTTTGCCAACAACTTTTCAAAAAGGGCTACCCAAAATTGCGATCGGGAAAGAATAACGCAATAAGACTGAGGAAGGAAATAACTTCCGCTACAGAGGCCTTACCTAGAATCGGGAGGGATGTAGGAAATAAAAGTTAAGGTTAAGGGGTACAATTAAAGATTCAGCATTTAGCGGCCCGTCTCGGATGTCAGGGAGGCGAAAGCAAACTGGCAAAGGGGACTGGATGATCAGGAGAAATCCTGCGGGGGTTAATCGCCGAGACCAACCAACCGAATCAATCCAGCGACAAAACTTCTTGAGATTCTATCTCAAAAGAAGAAAAAAGAAAGAGCCCACCCACAACCAAGACAACAATATATTTTTCCGTAAGCTTTTTTAAAAAAGGAAGGGCGAAAGCGTGGAAAAAAGAAAGACAATACGGAAAAATAAGAAACACCAGAAATCTATTATTATTCCAGTTGTTTTAGTCTATTTTTATACTCAGTCCACTCAAAATTTTTTTGACCCTCTTTTTTAACCCACACATTGGTTGCAAACACAAACAGCCAACCTTTTTAGAGTTGACTGTTTTAACTTCAATATTTGTAAGTCCTACTTTGAAAACTTGATTGTAAATTGTCACAACAAAATACAAAATCAATAGTTGAAAATTCAACAAACATATATTTTTAAGTATATCAATCTGAGTCAATATTGGAGGGTACGAATTGCCGATTATGCTGATAAGAAAGCCCAAACATAGAATAGTAGTAAACACTTTAGGGCTTAAGCATGGGCTAAACGTATTGACAACGTTTTCCGCTTATGATAATATAAAAATCTACTTTTTGGGTAATGCCTTAATTGGCTAGCGACCACTGCAATCCCTGCATCGCATATGCGTTTTTTGTGCATATGACGTTAGAAAGCCAACAAGACAAGTTACGAGAACCCTTAGCAAAATCAGATCAGGAAAAAATAGACCTGCTTGCTGGATTTTTGCTTGACAAATATTTTGAGGATCTGCAAAATAGAATAGTGAAGAAAGGACAACCCCATCATGAATAATTTAGCTGTAGGTGTTGTTGCAGTCTCAACCACAAAACAGGGTCAGTTAGGTGATTCTCCAGAATCTCAAAGATTTAAAGTAAGCTTGCTTGCTAAAAAACGTGATCTTAAAATAGTAGAGTGGTTTGAATTCTGGGAATCAAGGGCGTATGAAAAACAACCAATAGAGAAAGTTATAGAATATTGCAAAAAAAATAAAGTATCCTATCTTCTGGTCATGAACTTCGAACGATTTACTCGTGGAGGTATTCCAATTTACGCAAGATTGAATGCAGAGCTCAAGAAGCTTGGCGTAACAGTTTTAGATTATGAAGGCGTTGCGGACACCGAAGTTATTGATACATTGGAGCATCTTGGTGGAAATTTTGGGTATGACTGGAGTCAAATACGTCCATCAGAAGAGAGAATTTATCAAAGAGTACAAGACGCTCTTAATGACAGGATACGTACCCTTAATAAACTTATCCCAAAAGAGATTGAATATGAACGACAAGGCTTTTGGATGGGTGGTATACCTAATTATGGATATACTACTGTCAGAGAAGACACAGAGCATGGCAAACGTGCCCTTGTAGTGCCCTTAGAGAAAGAGGTTGTATACGTTAAAAAGATATATGAAAGACTTAATGAGGGAAAATTTACGGATCAACAGATAGTGGATGAGATCAATGGCATGGGTTACCTGTCTCGAATCCAAAAGAAAAGACATCCAGACAAGAATAAGAAAAATATAATTATTGGGTATACAGGTGGCGTTCCATTAAATATAAAACAGATGTACGTATATGCACAAAATCCAATTTATTGCGGAGTACTTATGAGATATAGGGGAAAAGGTGATAATAGAAGAAAACAAAAACCCGTAAGACTCGTGGGCACACCAATAGTTTCCGTAGAGCTTTGGAACAAAGCAAACAAGGGAAAATTTTTAGTGTCGGAAGATAGACAAGGCAACATGTATTTTTCAAGAGGAAAAATTCCGCAATGGCGACTCTTTAAAAACGGCTATAATGAGCTTTATCCTTACAAGTCTTATGTTGGTTGTTCAATATGTGGGAAACCTCTATATGGAAGCGCCACTACCAAACCAAAAACGGGCAAGAAATATCCTGGATATCATCATCATGGAACAATAAACGGTAAAAAACATTTTTTTAGAGTAAAACTTGATACCTTTAATAAAACAATTGAAATCTTTGTCAAAAATACGAAGCTTAAGGATAATGTTATAATGCGTTTGAAGGAATCATATCTTCGTCAATTTGAGCAAAGACGTACACAGTCTATCGGTAACACCTCATTAATAGAAGACAAAATACAAGATGTGACAGCCCAGCAAATGGCGTTAATTGAAAAAATATCGATGGTGAATAATCCACTTGTTATAAAATCATTAGAGGAAAAAATAGGGAAATTAGAAAACGAATTGGGCTTATTGCAAACAGGACGAAATAAACAAGAAAGCGCAAAGTCAAATTCGCAGGAAGCAATTAATAGCTTTTGGTATTATTTGGAACACCTTGAGGAATTAATACTTAATCCCGCCAATCCAATCCAAAATGCAAAGTTGTTCGGACTTATGTTTGTTGAATTACCAACCTATGAAGACCTTGTTGTTGGAACTGCTCGATTAGAGCCTGTCTTCGAGCTAAGGAACAATGCAAATTTTAACAGTGAGCCGGCTGGGATTCGAACCCAGGACCAAGAGCTTAAAAGGCTCCTGCTCTACCACTGAGCTACCGACCCGCTCGTTTCAGACTTTAATTATAACAATACTCTAATCTATTGACAAGGGAAGCAAAACTAAATAGACTAAACGCATAAACCCGCCTTTGTCCTGTAATGCAGAGCTTCGGCGAGGCGAAGAAGGAGGTGATAATTTTATGACACAAGATATCGGTCAAACACTCCTTAGCTCTCTAAATAACGGAATTGCAGTGGTAGTCAGTTTTGTACCGAAGATAATCGCAGGAACCATAGTTCTGCTTATCGGTATAATCATTGCTTCTGTTCTCAAACAAGTTGTATTGCAAGTTTTCAAAACTCTTAGAATAGAAAGTTTTCTAAGAAGATATGGTGTACCCGAAGCAAAAGAAGATTTTTCCTGGTCCAACATATTTTCAGAGATTGTCAGATGGTTTGTTATCATAATTTTTCTTTTACCAACTGCTGACATTTGGGGATTGCCAAGAGTTGTAACAATCCTTAACGAATTTCTACTATATCTTCCAAATGTATTTGTCGCAGCTATAATTGCAGTTGTTGGATTTGTATTGGGAAGTCTTGCTCATGATTTGATTTTGGTTTCCGTTAAGGGAATCTCATCAAATACTGCAAGTAGTATCGCGTCTGTTACTCGTTGGGCTGTAAATGTATTTGTGATTTTAGCTGTGCTCAACCAATTGGGTGTTGCAACAGACTTAATTCGGATATTGTTCACAGGTTTTGTCGCCATGCTGGCAATCGCAGGAGGCATTGCTTTTGGTTTAGGCGGACAGAGCAGCGCCAAGGATGTGGTAGAAGGGCTTCGTAAAAAGCTGAAATAGTATTTTAAGCTTGTTTAGGGAATTAATTTTGAGTATAATATACTCAGGTATTTGTCTTGAATTTTTAACTTTTCATTTTTAATTTTTAAATTATTTTGACGCCATCGTCTAGTGGCCTAGGACATCTGGTTTTCAGCCAGAGAATCGCGGGTTCGACTCCCGCTGGCGTCACAGGTTTATTGTCTATAAAGGGTTGACAATAATGGCAAGTTGAGGCATACTTCTTAACTGATTTATATAATTGTACTCTACAGAAACTTCGGGAATTTTTGTTGGTAAGATTCCTTTAAATTCACCATTGGTAGTTTTCCTTAAGCTCATATATTCCATTGCCAGATCGCTTCTCCATCTTTGCAATGGAACATCTCCCTCTAAAGCACCAAGAAATTGTGATGTTGCGTTGTCTCTTCCGGACTGAACAGCTTGAGTATAAACATCCATTTGATCCTTAAAGATTATTTTTAATGTCTTATCATCAATGGGAACTTCTTTTTGTTTGGAGAAATTTACCTCTATGTCGGATTCCAGCAAAAATCTTTGAGGTGAAGTTGATTTAATCTCAGAAGCGTTGACAAGTTCCCGCATAAAGTCTTCTATCGATCTTACATTGTCAAAATTCATGCAATAAAATAGCCTTTGGAAAAGAGCATGAAGAAGATAAACAAGAGAATTACTGAGATAATGCTATAAATTAATTTAAACATTTTGTTTTTTGTAAGAGCTAGGGCGATGAAAATTGGGAAAATTGTCAAAATGTACCTTGGAATGCCACTAAATGTTCCTGAAGATGCGGGGATTAAAAAGCACAAAACCCCAAAGATTAAATAGGAAATTCTAATTTTCTTTTTCCAGGCGATGTAAAATAATATTAGAGCAAAAAGGAAAAAAGATAATTCAAAGAACGCCACCCACCACTCGTAAATATTTGGATTTACAGAAACTAGAATTTTAAGATATCTAAACACTGTTTGAGGAAATAGAATTATTGAGTCAACTGTTCTGTTGTTGGCAAAATTTCCTTGAGCCTGAATAAAATAAAACGGATTCCCCCATTTTTGAAAGTTATAAAACGCATACGCAATTAATCCTATTGGGGTTATGAAAATTGGAATAAGTTTGATTAAGGATTTATTCTTTTCACTTTTAAAATATTCATATAATAGCGCTGGAAATATTACTATACCAACAGGTCTTGTCGCACTTAAAAGTGCTCCCATTATTCCTGTCAGAAACCATCTCTTCTTCCTTGTAAGATAGAATGCGGATAAAGATAAAAGTAAAAACAAACCCTCAGAATAAATGCTTGCATAAAAAAAGCTTGTTGGAAAAATTAAGAGAAAAATAATACTCCAGATTGCAATATTTTCTTTGTAATCAAGTTTTATTAATTTGTAAAAAATAATTAGAGCAGTAATAAAAAAAACACTAACAAGAAAGATTGCAAGAATATATTGGGTTAATAAAAACGAAAGATTACTAAATGGCAATGAGGCAATATGAATAGATAATGGAAAAAGAGGGAAAAATCCTGCATTTACAGTATATCCGTTTGCTGCAATTAACAAATAATACGCTCCGTCAAAATTTCCAAAGGGATATAATAAAAAATTTGATAATACATTTCCCTTTTGGAGAAAATATGTCAAAAGTGTATATCCATAATTTTCTCTTGGAGATAAAACTACTTGGGCAAAGATAAGCGATAAAAAAAGAAATACCTTCCAACCTAAAAATAATAAAATGATTCTTTTTATCATTTTAAATAAATCTCTGCTAAAATATACAGATGCTTAAATTATACAATTCACTAACAAAAAAGAAAGAAGTATTCACCACAATTAAGCCAAAGGAAGTTTCTCTTTATGTCTGCGGAATTACTCCGTATGACACAACTCACTTGGGACACGCATTTAATTATATTTCCTTTGATGTGCTTGTAAGATTTTTGAAACACTTGGGATATAAAGTTATTTACACGCAAAATGTTACTGATATTAATGACAGAGACAATGATATTTTGAAAAGAGCTAAGGAGAAAAATGTGTCATGGCAAAAATTAGGAGATTATTGGACTGAAAAATTTTTGCAAGATATGTCAAGCCTTAATTGGATAGTACCTAACAATTATATTAAGGCTTCAGAGAATATTGCGTCAATGATTGAATTAATAGAAAAACTTTTAACAAATGGCTACGCTTACAAAAAAAATGGAAGCGTTTATTATGACACTTCCAAGAATAAAGATTACGGAAAACTTTCAAAATTAAGCAAAGAACAAATGATTAAAACCGCAAAAGAATTTGACGAAGATGTAGAAAATCCCGACAAAAAAAATCCTTTGGATATTACGCTTTGGAGAGCAACATCTGAAAATCAACCGTCACATATTCCCTCTTTTGAAAGTCCTTTTGGTCAAGGAAGGCCGGGGTGGCATATTGAATGTTCTGCCATGTCCACATCAACATTGGGAGAACAAATTGATATTCATGGAGGAGGAATTGACCTCATGTATCCTCATCATGAGGCAGAAATTGCCCAGTCTGAAGGAGCAACTTTGAAAATTCCCTTTTCCAGATTTTGGATGCATGTAGCATATGTCTCCTATGAGGGGGCAAAAATGTCAAAATCCCTAGGAAATCTCATTATGGTTTCAGATTTGTTAAAAAAATATTCTTCCAATGCAATCCGCTGGTATTTAATTTCCAATCACTACAGAAGTTCTTTTAATTTCGCAAATGAAGATCTTGAAAATGCAAGCAAAGAATTTTCTGCAATTGTAAATTATATTAAGAATAATCCGGAAGAAAAATCTGAAGATAAAAGTTATTTTGATAGGTTTATAAATGCCATGCAGGATGATCTTGATACTTCATTAGCATCCGAAATTATTAAAGAAATTTGCAATAAAAAAGGGTCTGTGAAAACATTGAAAAAAATTCTTGTTATCCTCGGATTTTTCAAGTTAACAAAATCTCTTCGAGTGGTATAATCATGAAGTGAAAAAGCTAATGTTAATGACATTATTTTTATTGGGATTTTTAATTTTCCCCAAATTTTCTTTTGCAATTGAAGATTCACTTTCAGTTCCTAATAACAAAATTGGCGTACATATTTTATTCACTTCGGAAATTACAGCTGCGGCGGATTTGATAAATAGCGCTATGGGAGATTGGGGCTATGTCACAATTCCTATTCAGGCAGGAGATAAAGATTTGGAGAAGTGGCAGAAATTTATGGATGATGCCAGAGATCATCATGTCATTCCCATAATCCGATTAGCTACAGAGGGAGATTATTTTAATACCAGTGTTTGGAGAAAACCAACTAGAGATGATATTTTGGATTTTGCCAATTTTCTAAATTCCTTAAATTGGCCGGTAAAAAATAGGTATATTGTTATTTTTAATGAGGTTAACAGGGGGGACGAATGGGAAGGAGCACCTAATCCTGAAGAATATGCAGTTATTCTAAGCTATGCGGTTAATGTTTTTAAATCTGTTAGTGAAGATTTTTTTATTATTTCATCAGGCATGGATAATGCATCTGCGAACATTCCCGGAAAGTCAATTAATGAATATAATTTTATGACAGGTATGAATAACGCAATACCGGGAATATTTTCTCAAATTGACGGTCTTGGAAGTCATTCTTATCCGAATCCTGCTTTTTCACAGCCTCCATCGAACACATCAAATATGAGTATTAGCAGTTTTAAGTATGAAAAGAATTTGGCCTATGAACTTTCAGGAAAAAATCTTCCTGTTTTTATTACGGAAACAGGTTGGTCAAATGAAAAATTATCACATAATCAAATTGCTTCTTATTTCAGATATGCTTTTGAATCTGTCTGGTCGGACAAGGATATTATTGCTGTAACTCCATTTCTTTTGTCTGCAGCACAAGGTCCTTTTTTTCAATTCAGCTTGATGCAGGAAAACGGAAGTTACAATGAAGTATCAAAAAGTATTCAGAATATCAGAAAAATAAAAGGAGAGCCAAAGCTTAACTCTTTTTCCGAGTCAGTTATTCTTCCAAAACAATTCAAAAATATACCCTTGAAATCGTTTCCGCAAAAAATACAATATGCACTTCCCTCAGATGATAGAACCAAGTCTGTTATTGAATTCTTGAAATGGCTTTTCAAGCTGTCCGGCTAGTCCTGATTTCCCCTCATATGATATAATAGGGTATTAAAGGAAAGACAATATGGATAAAGAAAATCCTTCAAATATCATACTAAATAGCCTTACGCATGGAGAAATAAGCGCAGTAGAATCGATTAAATTAATTAAGGACTTTCTGGAAGAAAAACCATCCAGCGAATACAGTCTTGTTATTGGCACGGACTCGCATGAAAAAGAAAATAACGGCACTTCCAAAACAATAAATTTGGTTACTGCAGTTCTTGTTCATAGGAAGGGCTTTGGGGGAAAATACTTCTGGAGACGAAAAAGTATTTCCAACATACACAATCTTCGGGAGAAAATTTATGCCGAAACTTTGGAATCACTTAATTTTGCACTTGGTTTTGTCCCTCTTCTTCGGAAAACACTTAACGGCAATTCCCCTTTTTATAATCTGGAAATTCATATAGATGTAGGTGAACATGGAGATACAAGGGATATGATAAAAGAAGTTGTTGGCATGGTTACGGGAAGCGGATTTGTTGCAAAAACAAAACCTCAAGCCTATGGCGCATCTTATGTGGCTGATAAGCACACCTAAACGAAAGTCAAAAATCAAAAGTCAAAAATCAAAACTTAGAAACAATAAGCTTGATTGGAGTGATGCTGACGAAATTAAAAAAGATATAGCGGGAATAATAAAAATTTTGGATTTTCCCCATATTGATTCCTCAAGAATTTTTTGTTTTAGAACTTCAGGGTCTAAATCCAGAGCTTATGCAAGAATTTGGTCAATGCCCAAAATTTTTCAAAGAGCGCTGATGATTAAACCTGCTTATGTGATAGAAGTTTTATCACAATATTATGATAAATTGGATGAAGACTCTAAAAAAAAAGTTTTAATTCACGAACTTTTACACATTCCCAAAAACTTTTCAGGATCACTTCTTCCTCACAGAAGCCGCCATCGTCATCTACAATCAGAAGTCAATAAGCTATTTAAAGAATACAAGAAAATTTCTAATTCCTAATTCCTAATTTCTAATCAAATACAAATTTATAATTTAAAATTGAAACATTAAGAATTGATTGAAAATTAAAAATTTAAAATTGAAAATTTCGTTATGATTACAATTATTCACGGGGATGATATTTCTTCATCAAGAAATTATTTTCTGGAATTGAAAGCCAAACATAAAGATTTAATATCTTTTGACAGCAAAAATTTAACAATCACAAGTTTAATTCAAAATATCAAAGGATCGGGATTGTTTTCCGAGACAAATACGATTTTTATCGAAGATTTTTTAACAAAAGTGAAGAAAATAACTTCGGAAGCAAAAGAAATTTTGAAATTTATCGCGAACAATTCCAAAGATTCAAATTTTGTTATGTGGGAATCAAAAGAAATATCCAAAAGAGATTTATTTTCCTTCAAAGATGCAGTTATCAAGATTTTCAAATTACCTCAGAACATATTTTTGTTTTTGGATAGTTTAAAACCCAACAACTCAAATCATTCACTCAATTTATTTCACCAGGCTATTGCCAGCGGAATAAAAGAAGAGTTAATTTTGTTTATGCTGCAAAGACAATTCCGCTTACTTCTGGCTCTTTCTCATTCTGAGCAAAATGAAGGATCCATTGATGAGATTACTCGTCTTGCACCTTGGCAAATGGGGAAATTGGAAAAACAAGCAAATTTTTTCGAAATGTCAAAACTTCAAAATATATATAAAAAACTATATGAAATTGAGCTTAATCAAAAAACAGGCGGATTATCTTTGTCTCTTTCTCAAACCATTGACTTTTTATTAATGGAAATGTAACATGGAAAAATGAATATAAACCCCGGAATATTCAAAGGTTACGACATCAGAGCCATATACCCAACAGACATAAATGAGCAAAATATTGTAGGTATTGTTAAGGCAATTTACACTTTTCTTCTTAAGGATTATAAGGAAAACAAACCTTTTACTTTGGTTGTCGGAACTGACATGAGAACTTCATCTCCCTCTCTTACCAAAACCGCAATTGATACCCTGATAAGCTTAGGTGCAAGTATAATTGACATCGGAATTGTTTCTACTCCTACATTTTATTTTGTTGTTTCGCATTACGGATATGATGCGGGAATTCAAATTACAGCTTCTCACAATCCAAAAGAATGGAACGGAGTAAAAATAGTTAAAAAAGGTGAAAAAGGGTTAATTAAAATAGGTAAACCTACAGGTCTTGAGGAAATTAAACAAATTGCAATTGATGGAAACTTTGTAACTTCTTCAGGAAAAGGAAGTGTATCTCAGAAAAGAGATTTTTTACAAGAGGAAGTTGAAAATTCATTAAAAATTACCGGCAATCCGCAAATCAAAAAATTCAAAATTGTTGCGGATGCGGCAAATGCCATGGGCTCACAATACATAAATGCGGTAAGCGAAAGAGTTCCTATGGATTTGGTAAAAATGAATTTCGAATTGGACGGAACTTTCCCTGCGCATCAGCCGGACCCGTTGCAATCAGAAACATTAGTTGATCTGCAAAAAAAAGTAATCGAGGAAAAAGCAGACTTAGGTCTTGCTCCTGACGGTGACGGAGACAGGCTATTTTTTATAGACGAAAAAGGTAATGTAGTTCCTCCGACCATTATTACATCAATGGTGTCAAGGGAATTTCTCAAAAAATATAAAGGGGAAAAGATTCTGATTGATATCAGATACATTTTAACTCCTCAAAGAATTGTCAAGGAAAATGGAGGAACAACAGAAATTACCAAAGTCGGGCATGCCTATATAACAGAAGCAATGAATTCGACAGGTGCGATTTTCGGAGGAGAATCTTCAGGCCATTATTTTTTTAGAGATACGGGAAATTCTGAATCGCAAATGCCAATAATACTGACTGTTTTGAAAGTATTAACAGAAGCAAATAAACCTTTCTCCGAAGTCGTAGATGATTTGAGAAGAAGTTTTGAGTCAGGGGAATTCAATTTCAAAGTCACAAATGCGAAAGAAATAATTGAAACATTAAAACAAAAGTATTCTGATGGAAAACTTGATCCCCTAGATGGAATTGCCATTAATTATCCATCATGGAGGTTTTCAGTCCGGACATCCAATACGGAGCCGTTATTAAGATTAAATGTTGAAGCGGATGATAAAAAAACAATGGAGGAAAAAAGAGACGAACTCCTTGCCCAAATCAAATCCCTCTCAAGAGCATAATTTTACTTGATATTTTTGCGCATACTACACATAATAAAACTATGTCCAAATTTATTGTAGACATTTTTGATGCGCATAGTCTTGATTTGGAATTAATTGGAAAAAAAGCGCATGAGTTAGCTCAACTAAAACACTTATCCGTACCGATTCCGAATGGATTTATAATTACAACTGCATTTTTTCAAGAATTTTTGACACAAACAGGAATTTCCAAAAAAATTAATGAGGCTGATAATATGTATCACCCTTCTTTGAAAGATTCAAAAGACAAACTATACGAACCCATCCGGAAAAAAATAATGCATACTCAAATTCCATATAATTTATCATCGGAACTTCATAAGTTTTATAAAAAATTCGCCGGTGATTTTAACGAAACATCAATTAACATATTTACCTCATCAAATACAAATAAAATCACACATTTCTCAGATATAAAAGGAGATGCAAATATGATTCTCAAAATAAAATCAATATGGACATCTTATTTGGATAAACCTGTTGCAATAATAGTTATGCAAAACATCAAAGCTGAAATAAAAGGAAAAGTATTTACTGATATTCCTACTTTTGATAAAAATTTAACACCTAAACAAATAACTGAATTAATAAATTACTGCAAAATAATACAAAATCATTTTTATTTTCCAAAAGAAATAGAATATCTAGTTGCAAAAAATAAATTTTATATAACTAGAATAAGTCTCTTTACAGGAGCTGTTAAATATTCAGTCAAACAAAGTCCTCAGAATAAAAAACTAATCAAAGGAATTTCAATTAATACCGGAATAGCTACCGGACCCGTAAAAATATTTTATAAAAATCATATTAATGCAAGAATAAAAAAAGGAGAGATAATAATAGCTTCTGAAATTAAGCCCTCTTTATATAATAAAATAAAAAATGCGAAAGCTGTAGTTATAGATTCAATTTTTACAAATTCACAAGTTAAATTTTTCTACCGCAAGAATTTTAAAGTACCAACGATCATTGGCACAAAAAATGCTTCCATTGTATTTCACAACGGAAATGTAGTGACTGTAAATGGAGTAAGTGGAGAAATATATTCGGGTGGGATAATATAGAAATATGGCAAAAATTAAAGAAATTTCAGCTTCAGAAATTCTTAATGCGAGAGGGCTTCCGACAATAGAGGTCACTGTCATTTTAAATGACGGGAAAATGGGTATTGCATCTTGTCCTTCGGGACAAAATGTTGGCAATTATGAAGCTCTGGATTTAAAAGATCATGATGAAAAACGATTTGAAGGTCAGGGAGTTCTGAGGGCTATTAATAATATAAAAACCATTATTGCGCCGGCATTAATCGGTAAGGATCCGGGACATCAGCAGGAAATAGATAAAATCATGATTGATTTAGATGGAACGCAAAACAAATCAAGACTTGGCGCAAATGCAATTCTTTCTGTTTCTATGGCTGTTGCCAAAGCAGGAGCTTCAAGTTCCATGCTTCCTCTTTTTCTGTATCTTAGGCAATTTATCAAAAAAGATCACGGACCTCTCAAAATTCCCATTCCGATTTTTGATCTTATTCATGGCAAAAAAGGAGATAATGGGATATTTGATTTTTCAGAATTTTTGATTGTTCCTGCTTCGTCCAAGACTTATGCAGAATGCATTCAGATTGGTGAAGCGATTCATGAGGCTCTGAGCCAAATTAATATTTCTAAAAATTCTAAATCATCCGGAAATTCTGAAGATATTCTCAGTCCTGATTTGCAAAACAACAATGAAGGTTTTTCTTTAATTAAGCAGGCAATTAACAACACTCAAGTCAAACTCGGATTTGATGTTTTTTTTGGTTTGAACAGCAAAGCATCTCTTTTCTTCAAAAACGAAAAATATCATATTAAAGATAGTCCGAATCCAATGTCTGCAAGCGAATTAATAAATTTCTATGATAATTTAAATAAGGATATTCACCTGCTATATATGGAAGATCCTCTCAGTCAGGAAGATTGGGAAGGTTGGAGTTCGCTATATCAAAGACTTTCCGGAACATCTATAATCTTGGGATCTGATTTAACAGCGACAAATCCCTACAGACTTCAAATGGCTACTGATAAAAAAGCAATTAATGGTATTGTTATCAAACCAAATCAAGTTGGAACTGTTATTGAGGCTTTGGCAATTGCCGAAGCAGCAAAAGAAATCGGTTTGAAAATTACAGTGTCTCACAGAAGTAATGAAACAAATGATGATTTTATGGCAGATTTTGCAGTAGCAGTTTCTGCAGATTACATAAAAATAGGCAGTCTTTCCAGAGGAGAAAATATTGCAAAATACAATAGGCTAATGCAAATAGATAATCAATTAAAAATATTGTAAGATATGTTTGTGTGTCATCCTGAATTTATTTCAGGATCTCCACCCGCGGGATACTCCTTACGATAAAATGAGATGCTGAAACAAGTTCAGCATGACAAGAAAAATGTATGAGTGATTTAATTTTGGTCAGACATGGAGAATCGGAGTGGAATCAAAAAGGATTATGGACAGGATTAACAGATGTTAGTTTGTCTGAAAAAGGCAAAGAAGAAGCACAAATGGCAGGAGAAAAGCTAAAAGGACAAAGCATTGATCTTGCCTATACATCATTATTGCTTCGGGCAAAGCAAACGCTTAATGAGATTAAAGCTGTCTTGGGAATAGATATTCCTGCTATTGAAAATAAAGCTCTAAATGAAAGAGATTATGGAATTTATACCGGAAAAAATAAATTGGAAATTAAAGAAAAAATAGGAGAAGAACAATTCCAGAAAATACGAAGAGGATGGGATACGCCGATTGAAAACGGTGAAAGCCTGAAAGATGTTTATAGTAGGGCAGTCCCCTATTATGAATCGGAAATTTTACCAAAATTAAAAGAGGGTAAGAATGTTTTAATTGCCGCCCACGGCAACTCCCTGCGGGCTCTTGTTAAATATCTTGAAAATCTTTCAGATGAAGCTGTTGAGTCTTTGGAAATCGCAACAGGAGAAATTTTTGTATACAAAATCGACAATAAGGGTAATGTAATCTCGCAAGTACAACTATAGGTTATTTTGTGATATAATCTCTTCCATGGAAAGAGATATTAGATCACAAGATGAACCAAAGAAAGAAATAAAATTTAGGCGTATACAGCTACGCATAGAAGATGAAATAAGAAAAACCGATGATTATGGTAATCTTCAGAAAATTCTTGACAGATATTCAGACAACACAATTAGAAAATGTCTTTTGGGTGGCAATAGCGATAGCGTTAAACGTCTTACTACTGTATGTCGTGAAGCAGGTTTTTACTTTCGCACAAAAGAAGCAAATCGTTTTGAAAGGGTAATCAAAGAAAATAAAATTCCTATAAGAGCATGTCATCTTCCTCCAGTAAGGAAAAATGGAAAAGTCTATCCAAAAAGGTACATAATTGTTCTTGCAAAACACAAAGAAAAAATAGCAGAAATATTCAATAACGAACCTAGTCTCCAAGAATTTAAGAGAAACCCCGTAAGACTTGCGTATGGAGAATGGGATGGGAAACTTCCTACTACAAATTTACAGCACAAGAAAGACGATTACGCTAGCTTATCAAGATTAAGAATTTCACTTAACGGAAGCGCTCTGGGAACATTATGGAGAAAAAAGCATTCAGACCTTTTAGTAAATTGTCCTGTTCCCATTTTTGAGACAAATAAGAGATATTTTTACCCCAAAAATAGAGAAGAAGATTTAAGGAAATTTCTAAAAGAGAAATTAGGAATTGTTTAGGAGTATCACAAATTCTCCTTTTGGGGTTGTTTTTGTAAAATGGTCAATTGAAGCAGAAATTTTTTCCCGGCGAATTTCTTCATATATTTTTGTAAGCTCTCGACAGATGACAATATCTATATCTCCAAAAACTTCTTTGATTCCCTCAAGCGTTCTGACTATATGATGCGGACCTTCAAAAAGGATAATTGTAGTCTTGATTGGTAATTTATTTAGATTTTCAAACAAAGTTTTTCTATGCCCGGGTTTTTTTGGCGGATAACCAATAAAGAGGAATTTATCTGTTGGCAATCCTGAAACACTAAGTGCTGTAATCACAGAAGATGGGCCTGGAATTGATTCAACTTTAATTCCCTCTCTAATTACTTCTCTGACCAGTTTAAATCCCGGATCGGAAATCGTTGGCGTTCCGGCGTCCGAAACCAAAGCGATATTCAACCCGTCTTTCAATGCATTAATAACTTCAGGAATTCTTTGCAACTCATTTTGTTCATAATAAGAAACCAAACGAGGTTTCCTTATTGGGTTATTTGTAGTATTTGTATGTATTGGTAGTATTCTAGAAAGCAGTAAGCCTGTCTTTCTAGTGTCTTCACATGCAATAGCATCTACATTTTGCAGGATATTAATTGCCCTCAATGTAATATCTTGCATATTACCAATTGGAGTTGCTACAATATATAAAATTCCCATATGATTGAATTGTTATCAGGTTTTATTATACATCTAATCCAGTCTTCAGGCTATTTTGGTGTATTTCTTCTTATGACTTTGGAATCAGCTCTTATTCCTATCCCATCTGAAGTTACAATGCCATTTGCCGGTTATCTCGTAACTAAAGGAGAACTGTCTTTCATTACAGTTGTTCTTGTTGGTGCTTTTGGAAACTTAGTTGGATCTTGGATCGGGTATGCAATAGGATATTTCCTGGAAGAAACAATAATAATTACTTTAATCAAAAAATACGGAAAATTTATTCTGATTTCTATTGATGAATATAATCATTCTTTGAAATGGTTCAATAAATTTGGAGACAAAATTTCTTTTTTCAGCCGTATTTTGCCTGCTGTTAGAACTTTTATTTCTCTTCCTGCAGGTCTTGCAAAAATGAATTTCTGGAAATTTTCAATTTACACTTTTTTTGGATCTTTAATTTGGTCAGCTTTACTTACTTATGTTGGCGTATATCTTGGAAGCAAATGGGATACAATCGGAGTATATTTTCACAAATTCGACCTTATACTCGCTGTTTTATTAATCTTGACAGCGTTATTTTATATAAATCATAAGCTCAAAATTATAAAATTTAGAAAAAATAAATTTTAGGAGAATTTGCGGACTATTCCGACTGCTTTTCCCTGAATAGTTAAAATATTAGGATAAATTGGTTCCATTTCAGCATTAGCCGGTTTTAACACAACTCTACCATTTTCGTTATAGAATTTTTTAAGAGTCGCAAGATTATTGTCCACCAAAGCTACCACTATGTCGCCGTTAACAGCAATGTTTGTTTTTTCTATAACCACATAGTCTCCGTCAAATATGCCATCATCAATCATAGAGCTTCCTTTTACCTGCAATACATATGCAGTTTTCTTGCCTGACAACATGGAAGCTGACACATGAAATGTTGCATTTGGATCGGTGTGCGGTTCCAAAGGTCTGCCTGCAGCAATAAATCCCATTAAAGGCAATTCTATTGAAGCCGTACTTCCCATCAGGGAAAAAGTTACTTTCTGGTCTACAATTTTAAGAACCCTGTTGTTGCCGTCAACTTTTTGGATATATCCTTTGTCAACCAATGATTTAATCAATGAATGAACTGTAGAATTGCTTCTGTGCCCTGTAGCATGAGCTATTTCAGCCAATGTCGGAGAATATCCATACTGTCTCTGAAACTGAGCTAGATATTCCAAAACTTCTCTTTCTTTTTTATAAATTACTCCCGGCATATGTATATATTTTATACGAAATATTCGAGTATTTTGTCAATATGACAAAGATATACAAAGGTAATCAAAGTAAACTATTTATTACTTTTCTATGATACAATTATAAATTGCTATGAAATTCAAACTGGTATCCGATTTTAAACCAACAGGAGATCAGCCTCAGGCGATTGAAAAAATTGTTAATAATTTACATAAAGATATTAAAAATCAGGTTCTTCTTGGAGTAACAGGATCTGGAAAAACATTCACCATGGCAAATGTTATTGAAAAAGTTCAGCGCCCAACACTTATTATATCTCACAACAAAACATTAGCAGCCCAGCTTTATCAGGAATTCAGAGATTTTTTTCCTCAAAATGCAGTATCTTATTTTGTTTCATATTATGATTATTATCAACCCGAAGCATATATCCCTCAATCAGACACATATATTGAAAAAGAGGCGGAAATAAACGAAGAGATTGACAAATTAAGACTTTCCGCAACAACAAATCTTCTGACCCGCAAAGATGTTATTGTGGTTGCTTCCGTATCTTGCATTTATAATTTAGGCTCTCCTGTTGAGTACGGAAAATTTATCATGGAGTTAAAACCCGGAATGAAAATTAATTTAGACTCAATTATGCTACGGCTTACTGACTTGCAATACGAAAGAAATGAATATTCTTTTGAAAGAGGAAGTTTCAGAAGAAGGGGTGAAACAGTCGATCTTTTTCCGGCTTATAAAGATACGGGAATTAGAATGGAGCTCAAAGAGAATACACTTGTCAGTCTTTCCGAATTCAGTCCTTTGACGGGAGATACAATTTCTATTCTTAAAGGTACTGTTATATATCCGGCCAAACATTATATGACTGATCCGCAAACTTACAGCAATGTTTTTCCCATTATCCGCAAAGACATGGAAGAACAAGTTGTAGAATTAAAATTCATTGGCAAAAATTTGGAAGCTCATCGTTTGGAACAGCGGACCAATTTTGATTTGGAAATGATAAAAGAAGTAGGTTATGTGAATGGGATAGAAAATTATTCAAGATATTTTGACGGAAGAGCTCCGGGAGAACCTCCGTATTCACTTTTGGATTATTTTCAGCACGCATCAAAAGATTTTCTGACTATCATAGATGAATCTCACATCACTACTCCCCAACTTCGGGGAATGTATAACGGCGACAGGTCAAGAAAAGAAACTTTGATTGACTACGGATTCCGCCTGCCGTCAGCCTTGGACAACAGACCTCTTAAGTTTTCCGAACTTATGAAAAGAATAAATCAGGTTATGTATGTTAGCGCCACTCCTGATGAGTATGAGCTATCATTGGCAAATGAAAAAGATGCGGTTGTTGAACAACTTATCCGTCCGACTAATCTGGTTGATCCAAAAGTAACTATCAAGCCAACCAAAAATCAAATTGTTGACCTGATTGATGAAATTAACAAAAGAACTGCCAAAAAACAAAGAATTTTGGTAACAACTCTGACAAAAAGAATGGCAGAAGAATTATCTTCATATCTTGAGGAGCAAAATATCAAAGTAGCCTACCTTCATTCAGATATTCAAACCCTAGAAAGACAGGATATTTTGGATAGATTAAGATTTGGAGAGTACGATGTAGTTGTCGGAATTAATTTGTTAAGAGAGGGTCTTGATTTACCCGAAGTGTCTCTAGTTGCCATTCTGGATGCGGATAAAGAAGGATTTCTGAGAAGTAAAACCTCACTCATTCAAACCATGGGAAGAGCCGCCCGTCATATTGATTCACATGTAATTATGTACGCTGACAATGTTACAAAATCTATGAAAGATGCAATAGATGAAGTAGAAAGAAGAAGGAATATCCAGTTAGCTTACAACAAAAAATACAATAAAACTCCGGTTGGAATTCAAAAAAGTATTAAAGCAAAACTGATTGATGAAGAAATTACCAAAGACAAGAAGGATAAAGACAGTTTAAGTTATTTATTGAATTTATCAAAAAAAGAAATAATTCTTCCGGATGAAAAAGAAATTTTAATCAAAAGACTCAGAAGAGAAATGAAAGATGCTGCGACAAAGTTAAATTTTGAAAGAGCTGCAGCTATCCGCGACCAAATCAAACTCCTCAAGAATTAAATTTAAAATCCGCTGATGTTTTTTGTGAGTTCGATGCTTTGAACTTCCTGACCGTTTAATATTACTGAAATTGCATCTATTCTCAGACTTTCCGGAAGATTGCGGTGAGTCATTTTATAATATTGAGCTGTTTTGATTAATGATTTCAATTTCCAATAATTAATTGAATCAAGAGGTGTACCAAAACGGTTTGAAGTCCGGGTTTTCACTTCGACAAACACAAGAACTTGCCCTGATTTTTCCGAAGAATCTATTGCCACAATATCAATTTCTCCGTAACCTTTTCTGAAATTTTTTTCAATTATTTTGAAACCTAATTTTTTGAGATATTCGCAAGCTTTGTCTTCTCCCAGTATCGCAATTGGGTTAACTATTTTCACTTATTTATTATAGTGGTTTGGGAAGGCGCAAGTAATAAAGTTTCGCGCGTCTTATTTTCTTTTTGGAATGAGCTTTAACTTCAATTTTATCAAGATTCGGAGACTTAATTGGAAATATTTTCTCAACTCCTACATCTCCGACTATTTTCATTACCGTAAAGCTTTGGTTAATTCCCCTGCCTTTAAATGCCAAAACAGTACCTTCAAATACCTGTATTCTTGACTTGTCTCCATCTTTAATTTTCTCATGAACACGAATCGTATCCCCAACAACAAAATCAATAGCATTAATCATAAGAGACATTATACTCAAATTTCGTTAATTTCTCAAGTCCGAATCAGTCATTCTTGCAAGCTTGGATAAAGCCTAAGAATAATGGGTGAGGGTTTAGAGGTCTGCTTTTGTATTCAGGGTGACCTTGGGTTCCCATATAAAACGGGTGGACTTCTTTTGGAAGTTCAATAATTTCAACCAATCCTTCAACAATCGACTTAGCTGAGACAATTAAACCTGCTTTTTCAAAATCTTTCATATATTTATTGTTGAATTCATATCTATGCCTGTGCCTTTCCGAAGTTAATCCGTCTTTTTTGCTAATAAAATGATTGTATTTTTTGTAAAGCTCGTATGCTTTGGTATTTTTTTCAACTTTGGCTTCCCAACCGCCCAACCTCATTGTGCCCCCATATGATCTTCTTTTCATCAGTTCTTTCTGGCTTGGAATCAAATGAATAACAGGATGTTTGGTTTTCTCATTGTTTTCCGTAGTATTGGCGTCTTTATAGCTCAAAACATCCCGGGCATAGGCGATAACTGCCAATTGCATGCCATAACATAGCCCAAGATAGGGAATTTTCTTTTCCCTTGCATATTGAGCTGCTTTTATCATTCCTTCAGATCCTCTTTCACCCCATCCAATCGGAACAATAATTCCATCGGGATTGCCAATCAAGCTATCAATGCCTTGTTTCTCAATTTTTTCCGCGTTAACCCATCGGGTTTCAACTTCCACTCCCAAATAATACGAAGCATGGGAAATCGCGTCAAAAAGTGCAGCATACGAATCCCTGAGTTGATAATCTCCTGTCCCAAAATATTTACCGATTATTGCCACTTCTATTTTTTTATTTTTTTTGCTCTCAACCTTTTTCAAGAATTTTTTCCATTCCGCAAGATCAGGATTATTAATCGGCAAATGAAGTTTTTGCAGAATTTTTCTATCAAGTTCCTGATCATGAAGCGTCATAGGTATTTCATAAGCTGACTTCAAATCGGGATTTGAAATAATATCTTCCGGATGCATATTGCAGAATAATGCAAATCTGTCTCTTCTTCTTTGATCCAAATACTTTTCTGATCTTGCGACTATAAAATCAGGCTGAATCCCCATTGAATTAAGAGTTCTGACAGACAACTGTGCCGGTTTGGTTTTTGGCTCTCCGATATGGCTTGGAGTTGGAACATAAGTTACATGAATATGGATAACATCTCCGGGGTTTTTAAGCGTCATTATACGGCTTGCTTCATAATAAAATATGTTCTGATACTCTCCTGCTGTTCCTCCCAATTCAATTATCACAATATCAGCTTTTGATTTTTCAGACAAATTAGTAATTCTTCTGATTATCTCATCTGTTATATGCGGAATTGCCTCAACATCCTCTCCGTGATATTCAAATCTTCGTTCTCTATCTATGACTGTTTTGTAAATTTGCCCCATTGTTACGAAATTGTCTTTGCCCATGTCTTCATTGAGGAATTTTTCGTAGGAACCGATGTCCATATCTGTTTCCGTTCCATCCTCGCAAAGAAAAGTATCTCCGTGTTCTATAGGATTTATTGTACCTGCGTCAACATTAAGATAATTTTCAAACTTTAATGGGGCAATTTTGTAACCGCTACATTTGAGAAGAAGAGCTATAGAGGCTGCCGTAGTGCCCTTTCCGATTCCTGAGATGACTCCTCCCGAAACAAAAACAAATTTAGTCCTATTCGTAGGGTGCATGATTTATATTACCAAAAGAAGAAGTTTCCGTCAACAGGCATTTTGAGCGGTGGAGGGGAATTGAACCCCCGACATTCTCCTTGGGAAGGAGACATTCTACCGCTGAATTACCACCGCAACAAATTCATTTTACCATAAATTTTAACGCGGAATTTTAAGGACATTATCGCTAAAGATTAAATCTGGATTTTCCAAATTATTTGCCTTTGCAATTTCAGGCCACCTGAATCCATCGCCATATGCTCTCACAGCAATATCCCACAAATTATCTCCTTTTTTTATCGTATAAGTATTTCCGAGGATTGAATTATTTTGAACTATCCTATTTTGAGGGCTTACTGTCGAATCCATTTTCACCACAACATTTTCTTTTTGAGCAGCAGCGAGGGAGATTTTTGGAATCATAAGTTTATTTCCAACATGAATTAATCCCGGATTTTCTAATTTATTTATTTTTGCAATTTCCACCCATTTGTATCCGTCCTGATAAATGTCTTCAGAAATACTCCAAAGATCATCTCCCGGTTTTATCGTGTATGTTGATGAGGTATTTCTCTGAAAATTCTGTTTTTCGATTTGCACACTATCTTTCGTGGAGCTGGTTTGTAAGTTTTTGTTTCCTTTTCCAAAAGAAACAAATAAAATACCCACAATTAAAACTACAATTGCTCCTAAAACAAAACTTGTATACGATTCTGTAAATTTAAAATTAGAAAAAGAAATTTTTTTTAATTCTTTTTTTGAAATTCTTTTTTCAGGAACCTTTCTTATTTTTTTTCTTGCCATAAAACAAAAAATCTTGCGGACAGGAATTGTGGACAGAAGACAAAATTTTGCTATTGACTAGAGACTTGCGGGACCGGCGGGACTCGAACCCGTAACCTCCTCCGTGACAGGGAGGCGCTCTAACCAATTGCGCTACGGCCCCTCTTGGCTATTAGCCTAAAGTATCCTAACAAATAATTGAAATCTAGTCAATGCTTTGGTATTATTTCAAAGTGACCAATCAGGAAATAGCAGAACTTTTTAGAAATGTTGCAGCCGCATACTCAATTAAAAACGACAAAAAATTTTATTTTCAAATATTAGCCTACCAAAAAGCATCCGAAACAATTGAAGCCTCTACTTCTGAAATACAAGATTTATATAGAGAAAACAAGCTTGACACACTTCCAGGCATTGGAGCGACTATCAAATCAAGACTTGAAGAATTATTCAAAAAAGGTCGCGTTAGCTATTTTGAATCCGCATTTAAAGATATTCCCAAAGCAGTTTTTATTCTAATTAAAGTTCCATCCATTGGTCCTAAAAAAGCATATAAATTAGCAGAAAAATTTTCCTTAAATAATCCTGATACAGCCATAGATTTGTTAATAACCAAGGCTAAAAACCATGAAATTGCCAAAATTCCGACTTTTGGAGAGAAATCCGAACAGGATATTCTTACAGCGCTTCTGGAATACAAAGAAGGATTTGGAAAAACAACAAGAATGGTTTTACCATTCGCAGGAGAAGTTGCTCAAAAAATCCTGGATTATCTTAAAAAATCCCCTGATGTAATAAAAGCTGTTCCTTTAGGAAGTTTACGCCGAATGATGCCAACGGTCGGAGATATTGATATTGCAGTAGCTACAAATGAGCCAAAAAAAGCCATAGAGCATTTTGCCAACTATCCCTATAAAGAAAGAGTTATTGAAAAAGGAGATGCTTCTTCGTCAATATTAACTTCCGGAGGCAGACAAATTGACCTAATGGTTCAGCCAATAGAAGGCTTTGGAGCCTTACTTCAACATTTTACAGGCAGCAAGAATCACAATGTCCGCTTAAGGGAACACGCTCTTAAAATAGGTCTATCTTTATCAGAACGAGGAATAAAACAACTTAGAACAAAAAATCAGGAATTAAAAAGATATGATACCGAGGAGAAATTTTATGAAGCTTTGGGTATGGATTGGATTCCACCGGAAATAAGAGAAGATAAGGGAGAAGTGGAACTCGCATTAAAACATAATCTTCCAAAACTTGTTGAAACCTCCGATATAAAAGGGGACTTACACATTCATTCTTCTTTCCCCATAGAGCCAAGTCATGATTTGGGAAATAACACTATTGAAGAAATGGTTAAAAAAGCAAATGAATATGGATACGAGTATATAGGATTTTCCGAGCATAATCCTAGCGTATCAAAGCACACAAAAAATCAAACATATTCCTTGATAGCAAAGAGAAACGAAAATATTGAACAAATTAAATCGAAGATAAAAAGTGTTCGAATAATTAAATTGCTTGAAACTGATATTTTAGTCAATGGGGATTTAGCTATTGATAGTAAATCTCTAGAGCTATTAGATGCTACTATTGTTTCTATTCATAGCTCATTTGCAACCAACAAAAAAGACATGACCAAACGAGCTATAAGCGGACTGTCGCATCCAAAAGCAAAAATATTAGCTCATCCCACAGGAAGACTGTTGAATGAACGAACAGGATATGATTTGGACTGGGATTTGATTTTTGATTTTTGTTCAAAAAACAATAAAGCTTTAGAAATTAATGCTTGGCCAAATAGACTTGATCTTCCCGATCCATTAATTAAACGGGGAATTGAAAATGGAGTTAAGTTCGTTATAAATACGGACAGCCATGCTGTTGATCAAATGATACTTATGAAATACGGGGTAGCAATGGCAAGGCGCGGATGGGCAACAAAAAATGATATAATAAATACATATAAATATAACGACTTTATAAAATGGTTGAAATTATAAGAGGGGGTGAATAAATAATGAATATAAATTTAATTTTAATATTTGTAATTGTTCTCTTGGTTCTATTTGCCTGGTTTACATACAATTCATTGGCAACAGGCAAAGTCAGAATCAAAGAAGCTTTAAGCGGAATTGATGTTCAATTGAAAAGACGCGTTGATTTGGTCCCTAATCTTATACAAACCGTAAAAGGATACGCAAAACACGAAAAACAACTCTTGGAAAATGTAACCAAAGCCCGTTCTTCTCTTATGAATGCAAGTACAACTCAACAAAAAGCATCTTCTGACAATATGTTATCTAGCGCTTTAAAAAGCTTAATTGCAATTTCAGAGTCATATCCTGATTTGAAAGCGAGTAAAAATTTTCTGCAACTTCAGGAAGAGCTTTCTGATATAGAAGCCAAAATTGCATACGCAAGGCAATTTTATAATACAAATGTCGGAGCATACAACTCAACTCTTGTTAATTTTCCGGGATCTATAATCGGAAGTATGTTTGGATACAAATCTGAAGATTTTTTTGAAACGACTGATGCTGAAAGAAAAAATGTGAAGGTTTCTTTCTAAACACATGAACATTTATTCTCAGATAAATAGCAACAAGCTAAAGACATGGGTGATTATTTCGTTGTTTATAGCCTTTATAACAACAGTTGTTTATGTCTATGGCAAAAGTTTAGGCTATGGACTTTCTTATGCCGGTATAGCTTTAATCATCTCAGGCGTGATGAGTTTTATCAGTTATTATTATTCAGATAAAATAATTTTGGGAATGTCAGGAGCAAAACTCATTAAAAAATCCGACAATCCTGAATTATTCCGCGTAGTTGAAAATCTATGTATTGGAGCAGGACTTCCCATGCCCAAAATTTATGTCATTGACGATTCTGCGCCCAATGCATTTGCCACCGGCCGGGATCCAAAACATGCTATTGTCTGTGTAACAACAGGAATTTTGGACAAATTAAATAAGACCGAACTGGAAGGAGTTATTGCTCATGAACTATCACACATCAAAAATTTTGATATAAGAGTTATGTCGGTTGTTACAATTTTGGTTGGACTCGTTGCTCTCTTGGCAGATATGTTTATGAGAAGCATGTGGTATGGGGGAAGCAGAAAAAGCAGAGAAAGCAATAATTCTCAAAGTATATTTTTATTTATAGGCATTATTCTTGCTATTTTGTCTCCTCTAATCGCGACAATAATTCAACTCGCCATATCAAGGAAAAGGGAATTTTTAGCTGATGCTTCAGGCGCCCTTTTGACACGCTATCCGGAGGGATTGGCTTCTGCTTTGGCAAAAATTGCCAAAGACAAAGAACCATTGGAAGCTGCGAATAATGCAACCGCTCATTTGTACATAGAGAATCCATTCAAAGGTAAAATTTCAGGAAGTTGGTTCGCAAATCTTTTTAACACTCATCCTCCCATTGAAGAACGAATCAAAATTCTCCGTTCAATGTAATGCCCTCGGTGTCATACAGTATAATATGATCATGAATGCATTATTAATCTTGATAGGAAAATTATTCTCAATGATAAGTCGTCTATTGAATGTTGGTTCAGGATCTACTTGGCCGGGACATATTGCTTTATCTATTAACAAAAACTTTATAAAAGATATTGTTAAAAAAAATCCGCATCTTAAAATAATTTTAATAGCCGGAACCAACGGAAAAACCACTACAAGCAAACTTATCCGAACGATTTTGCAAAAAAATAAAATCCGCGTAATCCATAATGAAAGCGGCGCGAATTTAATAAACGGTATAGCATCCGTGTTAATCCAAAATGCTTCTATCTCAGGTAAATTAAATTCAGATTGTGCAATATTTGAGATAGACGAAAATACCCTATCTTTAATTCTAAAAGAGATTGGCAATCCTGATTTTCTTGTAATTTTAAATTTATTTAGAGATCAATTAGATAGATATGGGGAGGTAAATACAATTGCACAGAAATGGAATGAGTCCTTAAAAAAAATCAGCGAAAAAACCACTTTTATTCTAAATGCAGACGATCCCCAAGTTGCATATTTATATTTAGCTTCACACCTTAAAGGTGCATGCGTAAAATATTTTGGTATTGACTCCGAAAATCAAACTGCTGAAAAAACACAACACGCATCAGATTCCACATATTGTCCGAATTGCGGGAAAAAATTAATTTATAATTCTATTTATTTTTCTCACCTTGGAAATTGGGAATGCAAAAAATGCGGATACAAGCATCCGTCAAAAACTTTTACAAAATCTCCTTTTTATCCATTAACCGGGACTTATAACGAATACAACACGAATGCTGCCGTTTTACTATCAAAAGAATTGAATATTCCAACACAAATAATAAATTCTGCTTTGCATGAATTTAAGCCGGCATTTGGAAGACAGGAAATATTAAATATAAATGAAAAAAAAGTGCAAATATTTCTTTCCAAAAATCCAACCGGCTTTAACGAATCTTTAAAAACTATTTCTGATTTAAAAGCTAAAAATTTATTGATAGTTTTGAATGACAGAATCCCTGATGGAAAGGATATATCATGGATCTGGGATGTCGACTTTGATGATTTTTCCTTTCAGTTTAAAAATGTTGTTATATCTGGAAAAAGAACATATGATATGGGATTAAGATTAAAATATGCTGAATTTAAAAATTTTAAAATAGAGGAAAATTTGGAAGAAGCAATCGCCTTGAGTTTAGAAAAAACTTCAAAATCCGAAATTCTTTACATTCTACCAACATATTCCGCAATGCTCGAAACTAGAAAAATCCTAACAGGTAAAAAAATATTATGAAACAAAGCTTAACCATTGGCTGGCTTTACCCGGAATTAATGTCTACTTATGGAGACAGGGGAAATATTATTGCGCTTCAGAAAAGATGTGAATGGCGGGAGACAGGAGTTGAAGTGTTACACTTAGACCTTCATTTTAATCCAAACCAACTCTCACAATGCGATTTACTGTTTATGGGAGGAGCGCAGGACAAACAACAGCAGATTGTAACGGAAGACTTGCTTAAGAAACGAGATGTATTAAGTCAAATGATTGAAAATGGAATACCGGGACTATACATTTGCGGCGCATATCAATTCCTGGGAAAATACTACAAAGAAGCAAACGGCAACATTCTTAAGGGCTTAGATATTTTGGATTTACATACGGAAAACCCCGGAGAAAACTCTTCCCGTCTGATTGGCAATATAGCTGTTAAAGCGCTTAATAACAAGATAATCGTGGGTTTTGAAAATCATGGCGGAAGAACTTATCTTGGAGCTCAGATAAAACCATTGGGAAAAGTTATAAAAGGCTTTGGAAACAATGGGGAAGATTCAACTGAGGGTGTGATTTATAAAAATAGTTTTGGAACTTATTTGCACGGTCCAATTCTTCCCAAAAATCCATGTCTTTCCGATTTACTAATCAAACTTGCTCTTGAAAAAAAGTACAACTCCCCTATTCAGCTCTCCCCTCTTGACGATTCTCTGGAAACCAAAGCTCATAATGCAATTTCCAAAAGATTAAAAATTAAGATATAATAATCTAATGAAAATAGATATAGCTCATGTAGCAAAATTGGCAAATTTATTTCTAAAGCCTGAAGAAGAAAAAAAATTTGAAGAACAGCTGAATCAAACTCTGGATTATGTTAAAAGACTCGAAGAAATTGACACGAAGAATGTAGAACCTACCTCCCAAGTTACCGGGCTTGAAAATGTTACCAGAGAGGATAAAATATTACCTGCTCTTTCTCAAAATGAAGCATTATCCAACACTAAATCCCAACAAAACGGCTCATTTATAGTTAAGACAATTCTGGCAGAATAAATCAAGAATTATGAATCATGAATTATGAAACTTAATGAGCTTACCATTAAACAAGCGCGGGAGGGATTGAAAAGCAAAAAATTTTCATCTGTTGAACTGACCAAAACATGTCTTGAGCAAATTAAAAAGCATAATCCCAGCTTAAACGCGTTCATAACAATTACCGAAAAAGAAGCTATAGATCAAGCAAAGGCAGCTGACAATTTATCTTCGCAAGGGGACGCCTTGCGAAGCTGGGAGGCTAAGCCTCTTTTGGGAATTCCTATTGCCTTAAAAGACCTTTTTTCCACAAAAGGAATTAAAACTACAGCCGGATCTAAAGTTTTGGAAAATTATGTTCCTGAATATGACGCTGCAGTTGTAAAAAAATTAAAAGATGCTGGAGCTGTAATTATTGGCAAGACAAATTTGGACGCATGGGCGCATGGTTCATCCGGAGAAAATTCAGATTTTGGACCAACAAAAAACCCTTGGAATAAAGAATTTGTTCCCGGTGGATCAAGCAGTGGCTCTGCTGTGAGCGTATCCTCTGATATGTGTCTTGCCGCAACAGGTACGGATACTGGAGGTTCAATAAGGCTTCCCGCCAGTTTTAATAATCTTGTAGGCCTCAAACCAACTTATGGCAGTGTGAGCCGTTACGGAATTATTGCCATGGCGTCATCTCTTGATTCAATTGGGCATTTCACGAAAACAGTTGAAGATTCTGCTTTATTTTTTAATATAACAGCCGGAAAAGATTCGATGGACGCAACAACTCTTCCCAATCCAACGGAAGACTTTACAAAAAACATAAATAAAGGAATTAAAGAATTAAAAATCGGAGTTCCGAAAGAATTTATTTCAACGGATTTAGACAAAGAAGTTAAAGAAAAATTCGAACAATCGTTACAAACATTAGAAAATTTAGGGGCAAAAATTGTACCCGTATCACTTCCTTACACGGAATATGGAATTGCTGCTTATTACATAATTCAGCCATCTGAAGTTTCATCTAACCTTGCCCGTTATGACGGAGTAAGATTTGGAAATGACAGGTCTAATTTTGGCGATGAAGCAAAAAGAAGAATCATGCTTGGAACATTTACCCTTTCATCAGGATACTATGACGCTTATTATAAAAAAGCAATGCAAGTTAGAACTCTAATTAAAAAAGATTTTGATATCGCGTTTGAAAAAGTAGATGCCCTAATTTCTCCCGTTTCCGCAACACTTCCCTGGAAAATAGGTGAAAAAATCAATGACTCACTCAAAATGTATCTGTCAGATTCCTTAACAGTTACAACAAGCATCGCAGGGATTCCAAGCTTGTCTGTGCCAGCAGGATTTTCAGATAATAATTTACCGATTGGAATTCAAATTATGGGAAAGCAATTATCAGAAAACCTTTTATTCCAAATTGGTAATGCATTTGAAAAAGAAACAAATTATTTTAAACAAAAACCAAATTTATGAATTACAAACCCGTAATCGGACTTGAGGTGCATGTTGAATTAAAAACAAAATCTAAAATGTTTTGCGGATGTAAAACAGAATATTTTGGTGAAAAACCAAATTCCAACACTTGCCCTGTATGCCTCGGCCTTCCCGGAGCTTTACCGGTACCCAACAAAAAAGCAATTGAATGGTGCATTATGATAGGTCTTGCTTTAAATTGTGAAATTACGCAATTTTCAAAATTTGACAGAAAAAATTATTTTTATCCTGACCTTGCCAAAGGTTATCAGATTTCTCAATACGATAAACCATTTTGCCAAAAGGGCTTTATTGAACTTTCAAACGGGAAAAGTATTGGAATAACCCGGGTGCACATGGAAGAGGACACTGCTAAATTGACTCATCAAGGAGAAAGTTCTTTGATTGATTTTAATAGATCCGGAGTTCCTTTAGTTGAAATTGTTACAGAACCGGATTTTGAAAGCCCGGAAGAAGTGATTGAATATCTAAAAAAACTTCAGCAAATTGTCAGATATCTTAATGTTTCAGACGCAGACATGGAAAAAGGCAATATGCGGCTCGAACCAAATATCTCGCTTCGCAAGAATACTACCAATACTACAAATAAACAAATACTACCAAGCTACAAAGTTGAAGTGAAAAACATTAATTCTTTCCGCTTTGTAGATAAGTCGATTGAATTTGAAATTAAAAGACAAACAGAAATTTTAAATGATGGAAAAACTCCTGTGCAGGAAACCAGAGGTTGGGATGAGAACAAACAAAAAACTGTTTCTCAGAGAATAAAAGAAGAAGCTCAGGATTACCGCTATTTTCCGGAACCTGATATTCCGCCAATAAGACTTCCTGAAACTCAAATCTCAAATCTCAAATCTCGAATGCCGGAATTACCCAGCTTAAAATTTGCAAGATTTAAAAAAAGCTTAGAACTTTCAGACTATGATGCGGAAATTTTAATTAGAGATAATGAAGTTTCCAATTATTTTGAAGAAGCTGTAAATATTGGAAGAACACAAGAAATTAACCCTAAACAAATTGCAAATATTATGATTAATAAAAAAATAAACATAAAAAATATAACGCCTAAAGAATTAATTAAAAATATAATTGGCTCAAAACAAACAAATGCAATAGATGAAAAAAAATTGAAGGAAATTATAAGCCAAATATTAAAAGATAATGTAAAAGCAGTTACAGATTATAAAAGCGGAAAAATTCAGGTTATTGGATTTTTAATAGGAAAAGTAAAACAACACTTTCCAAAAGGAGACACAAATCAAATTAAATCTGCTCTAGAAAAACAACTCAAATAACATTATACTTATTGTATATGGCAGACTTCGTACACCTTCACAACCACAGCGAATTTTCACTTTTGGACGGACTTTCCAAAATAGAAGACATAGTTTTTAGGGCAAAAGAACTGGGAATGAAAGCAATTGCCATAACAGACCATGGAAATATGTATGGAACAATCAAATTTTACAAAACATGCATTGATAACGGCATAAAACCAATTATCGGCTGTGAAATATATGTCAGCAGACGAACCCGCCACGACAAAGAAGCAGGTCTTGACACGGATTCTAACCACTTAATTCTTCTTGCAAAAAATAATGCCGGATATAAAAATTTAATGAAGATTATTTCTATTGCTAATTTGGAAGGATATTATTACAGACCAAGAACAGACATGGCACTTTTGAGAGAGTATCACGAAGGATTGGTGTGTCTCAGCTCGTGCGTGAACGGATATGTATCGGAACCGCTGTTGCAGAATCAGGAAGAAACTGCAAAAAAAAGGGCGCTAGAACTTTACGAAATTTTCGGCAAAGATAATTTTTATTTAGAAATACAAAAACATCTGGATGTAAAAGAACAGGATTCTTTGAATGAAAAATTAATAAAACTTTCTCAAAAATTAGGAATTCCGCTTGTTGCAACCAATGACAATCATTATGTCAGACAATCTGATGCTCAAGCCCAAGAAATTCTTTTGTGTATTCAAACTCAAACAACAATTGATACAAAGAATAGAAAACTTTCCATGATCTCTTCTCCAGATTTCTATATTAAGTCGCAGGAAGAAATGCAAGGACTTTTTATCCAAACACCTGAGGCAATTGCAAATACGGTAAAAATAGCGGATATGTGCAATGTGGAAATAACCTTGGGGAAATGGATTATGCCTGTATTTGATGTACCCAACAAAAAAACTCCGGCAGAATACATTCAAGAACAAGTATCAGTTGGGCTTAAAAAAAGGTACAAAGAAATGACCATAGAAATAAAAGAAAGAGCTGATTACGAATTGTCAGTTATTTTAAAAAAAGGATATGAAACATATATATTAATAGTTGCAGATTTTGTTAACTGGGCAAAATCCCACGGAATCACAGTCGGACCCGGAAGAGGATCAAACGCAGGATCTATTGTTTCTTACGCCTTGGCGATTTCAGATGTGGATCCGCTTTTTTTTAAATTGCCTTTTGAAAGATTTCTCAATCCCATGCGTCCGTCTCCACCTGATATAGATTTGGATTTTGCAGATAACAGGCGTGATGAGGTTATTGAATATGTTACTCAAAAATACGGACGGGACAAAGTTGCCCAGATTATCACATTTGGAACTATGGAAGCAAGAGGATCAGTCAGAGACACGGGCCGCGCTTTGGGAATGCCTTACTCGGGACCTGACAGAATATCCAAAATGATTCCTCCGGGATGGCAGGGACACGCCATGACAATAGAAAAAGCATTAAGTCAGAGTCCGGAACTTAAAATGGCATATCAATCCGAACCCGATACGAAAAGATTATTGGATTTGGCAAGAAAGCTCGAAGGGGTTGCCAGACACGCTTCTATGCATGCAGCAGGGGTAGTAATTGCAGATAAACCATTAACAGAATACACTCCCCTTCAAAAAGAAACTAATGGAGAGAAAATTATTACCCAGTACGACATGTACACCGTAGGAGAAGACGGAGTTGGACTTTTGAAAATTGATTTTCTAGGTCTTAGAAACTTAACAATTATTCAGGAGTCTTTGCGGTTTATCAAGGACAACCAACAAAAAGACATAGACTTATCATCGGTTCCATATGAGGACAAAAAAACTTATGAGCTTCTTTCTAGCGGAGAAACTACAGGAATATTCCAACTGGAATCTGCAGGCATGCGAAGATACATTAAAGACCTAAAGCCGACCTCTATTTTTGATCTTCAGGCTATGGTTGCTTTGTATAGACCGGGTCCTATGGCAAATATTCCTGAATTCATAAAAAGGAAGCACAATCCAGCTTTAATAAAATATCCTGATCCCCGTCTTTCGGACATTTTGAAGGAATCTTATGGAGTTATAACTTTCCAGGATGATGTGTTACTAACAGCCATTAAGGTAGCCGGATATTCCTGGCTTGAAGCAGACAAGTTAAGAAAAGCAATTGGTAAGAAAATTTCATCGGAAATGAAAAAACAGCACGATCAATTTGTGCAAGGCTGTGTGACAAATGGAATGGTAAAGAAAAAAGCCGAGGAGTTTTGGGTCTTGTTTGAACCATTTGCCGGATATGGATTTAACAAAGCTCATGCAGCGGGTTATGCAACAATCGCATTTAGAACCGCGTATCTCAAAGCTCATTATCCTGTTGAATTCATGACAGCTCTTCTCACTGCAGAATCCCGCGGTACAACAGGTCCTATTAAAAATGAAAAAATTGCCCAAGCTGTTGCCGAGTGTAAACGGGTAAAAGTTTCCGTACTTCCGCCGGACATAAACAAATCTCAAAGTGACTTCTCAATTGAAGACAAAATAAATATTAGATTCGGACTGACTGCAATAAAAAATGTAGGTCAGGCTGCTATCAAAAGTATTCTTGACGCCCGAATTGCAGGAGATTTTAAAAACTTTGAAGATTTTTGCGTTAGGGTAAATCTTGGTCCTGTTAATAAAAAAACTATCGAAAGTCTTATCAAAGCAGGAGCTATGGATATTTTTGGAAATAGAGCAAGTTTGTTAATGGCATATCCCGAAATAGTTGAAATTGCTCATAAAAAAAGGAAACAGGAGGAGGAAGGACAAACAAGTCTTTTTAACGACAGTGATAATATCAAAACAAAAAAGAAACAAATTACAAATAATGTCGAAGATTTTTCTTCAGATGAAAAGCTAGCTTTTGAAAAAGAATTTTTAGGACTTTACCTGACTGCTCACCCTCAGATGGATAGCCTTTTGCATGTAAAGTCGTTAATCAGCCATGAAATTGAATTGTTAACAGAAGAAAAAGAAGGAACATCTGTAAAAATCGGAGGAATTATTGAGTCATCAAGAAGAATTTTTACTAAAAAAAACAATAGTGAAATGGCTTTTCTTGTGATTGGTAATGAAAAAGGGCTTTCCGTAGAGTGTGTTGTTTTCCCAAGAATATTCGAACAACACAAGAGCTTGTTGATTAGAGATCAGGTAATTATGGTAGAGGGACGCTTGGATACAAAAAACGACAAACCAACCATTATCGCCGAAAAAATCTCACAAGTTTCCGTTCTTTCATCTTGACATGTATATGGATTACATTTAAAATCTAATTTATGTCTGCATTTGCACCTGAAACAATTTTTCAAATAGGAGCACTACCTGTAACAAACACTCTTTTAGATACTCTTCTTGTTGATACATTATTAATAGGTGGCGCTTTATATATTAATAAAAAACTAGCATTAATACCCGCTAATCCTTTGCAAAATATTTCTGAATCCGTTATTGAAACTTTTTATTCGCTGACCGAGTCGGTCAGCCAGCATGCTGCTGCAAAAATCTTTCCATATTTCATGACTTTTTTCCTTTTTATCCTATTTGTCAACTGGAGCGGACTGATACCGGGTGTTGGAACAATAGGCATAAAGAGAGAACATGAATTAATTCCTCTTTTCAGAGGTGCGACAAGTGATCTGAATACAACTCTTGGACTTGCTTTAGTTTCTGCTGTAGCAACGCATATGTTAAGTATTAAAACAATCGGAATAAAAGATTATCTGAGCAGATATTTTTCTCTTAATCCAATCAATCTTTTTATCGGTGTTCTTGAAATCATATCCGAATTAACCAAAATTGTTTCACTTTCTTTTAGACTTTTTGGAAATATCTATGCCGGAGAAGTAGTTCTATTAACAGTATCTTCAATTTTTGCTTTTGTTTTTCCTTTGCCATTTTTACTTTTAGAGGTAATAGTCGGAATTGTTCAGGCACTTGTTTTTTCCATGTTAACTATGGTTTTTATGTCTATACTAACGACATCGCATAAGGAAGCACATTGAAGAAAGTATTGCATGAATATTGTAGTTAGTGTAAAATAAATTTGATTAATTTAATAAATAAAGGAGGTGAGTTATGGATTTTAGCATATCAGGTGGTTTAATTGTTGCCATTGGAGGATTATTTCCGGCACTGGCAGTTGGTCTTATCGGAGCAAAAGCAATGGAAGCACTCGGAAGAAATCCCGAAGCATCAGGAAGAATATTACCCGCAATGTTACTCGCTATGGCATTTGCTGAGGCAATTGCAATTTATTCTCTAATATTAGCTTTTGGAAAATAATCTGTACGAGAAAAATTCATAGCTTATGGAAATAATTAAAAATTTTGGAGTGAATCCAATACTTTTGCTGGCTCAAATAGTTAATTTTTTAATAGTATTTTTTGTATTAAAAAAATTCCTATACAAACCGATTCTTGAATTATTAAAAAAAAGACAATTTACAATTAAAGAAGGCCTAAAACAAGCAGAAGATGCCAGGATTAAACTCGAAAAAGTATTAATAGAAGAAAAAGAAATATTAAGAAATGCCCAGTTTCAATCAAAAAAAATTATTGAAGAAGCAAGAACAGAATCCATAGAAATAACCAAAAAAATGAATGACGACGCAAAAAAACAAACAGAAAAAATGATAAATACCGCCCGCGAACAAATTGCAAGAGATTCAATTGAAACCGAGAAAAGACTCGCAGTTAGTACCAGCAAGTTGGCAGTGACATTTTTGGAAAAAGCTTTAAAAGAATTTTTCTCCACAAAAGAACAAAAAGAAGTTGTTGAAAGCGCTTTGAAAAAAATTAAAAAAACAAATTAAATATGAATTCAAAAAAAATAAGTGATCTCGTAAGAGTAAGTTATAAAAAAGATAATCTAGATCAAAAAAAAGTCAACAAAATTGCATCCCTCATCAGCAAGGCAGATTTGAAAAAATATATTAACGGATTAAAATTGGAAGAAAAGAAAAAAAGTCTCATTGTCTCCAGTCCTATTAATAACCAGGATTTGAAAAAATTTGAAAAACTTTTCCCTCACAAAAAAATAATATTTAAAAAAGACCCGTCTTTAATGCTGGGCGTAAGAGTTGTTGACAATGACATTGTCTATGAGTTTACATTAAAGAATTCTCTTGATAAAATTGTAAATTATATAGAGCAGAATTATGATTGATAACAACGAGATAATTCAAAACCTGGAAAAAAAATTAATCTCATTTGGAGGAGATCCTAAGACGCAAAATGTTGGAATTGTTACCAAAAATACAGACGGAGTTATTGTAGCAACAGGATTATCCAAAGCAATCATGGGAGAAAAAGTGGTATTTGAAGACGGAAATACCGGGACAATTTTGAATTTGGATGAAGATACGGTATCAATAATATTACTGGGAAGTTCTGAAGATATCAGGGAAGGTGATACGCTCAAAACAACCGGACAAATGTTGGGAATTGATGTTTCGGAAGAATTATTGGGAAGAGTTATTGATCCTCTTGGCAATCCATTGGACGGAAAACCAAAAATAAAAAAAGGCAAAAATATGCCTTTGGAGAAAATAGCCGCAGGAGTAGTTGACCGTGAGCCTGTTAATACACCTCTCAAAACAGGAATAAAAGCTATTGACTCGATGATTCCTATTGGACGCGGACAAAGAGAGTTAATTATCGGAGACAGACAAACGGGAAAAACAGCTATTGTCATAGACACTATCATTAATCAAAAAACCAATAAAAAACCGGTAATTTGCATTTATGTCGCAATAGGGCAGAAAAAAAGCACCATAGCTCAGGTAATCGACAGGTTAACCTCAGAGGGAGCCATAGATTATTCTATTGTTGTTTCCGCAAGCGCTTCGGATCCTGCTTCACTCCAATATCTTGCTCCATATTCAGGATGCGCTATTGCAGAATATTTCCTGGAAAAAGGCAAAGATGTTCTGGTAGTTTTTGATGATCTTACTAAACATGCTTGGGCATACAGACAAATTTCTTTAGTCCTGAGGCGTCCGGCAGGAAGAGAAGCATATCCGGGAGATGTTTTTTACCTTCACAGTCGTTTATTGGAGAGGGCAGTTAAACTAAATAAGCAAAATGGGGGAGGCTCGATTACAGCTCTTCCTATTATAGAGACACAAGCAAATGATATATCAGCATATATCCCTACAAATGTTATTTCTATCACAGATGGACAACTATATTTACAAACAGATCTTTTCAACGCGGGTATTAGACCAGCTATCAATGTTGGACAGTCTGTGTCAAGAGTCGGAACTTCTGCTCAAACATCAACTATAAAATCAGTGTCGGGAAAGTTAAAACTTGAACTTGCACAATACAACTCCGTGGCTGCTTTTGCTCAATTTGGAAGTGAACTGGATGCTGCGACTCAAAAACAGCTTGACCGGGGGAAAAGACTAACGGAAATTCTCAAACAACCGCAATTCTCCCCTCTTGCGGAAAGTCTGGAAGTCCTGAGCATTTATGCCGTAACAAGCGGATTAATGGATGATTTACCAATAGAATCATTCCAAAGATTTGAAAGAGAACTGCATGATTTTACAAAAAGAAAATATCCAAAAGTCATTGACACTCTTTCGGCAGGAGAAAAACCAACAGAACAAACATTAAAACAAATTACCAAATTAATTGAAGAATTCAAAAAAAGATTTGAATAGATTAATTTAAACAAAATATGGCAAACCTTTTATCATTAAAAAGAAGAATCAGAGCAGCCGGAAATGTTTCCAAAACAACCCGTGCAATGCAAATGATTGCAATATCAAAACTTAAAAGAGCTCAAAATGCAACTATTGCAGGCAGACCATACATGGAAAAATTGTCTTCTATTTCCCAAAATATTTCTGCAAAACTAGATAGCAAGCATACTCATGAATATATGAAAAAACCTGAAGGAAATAATAAATCACTTGTTCTTGTTTTTTCTCCGGACAAAGGACTTTGCGGAGGATTGGTAACCAATCTTGCTCGGGAAGTTATTAGTTTTGACTCACAAGATAAAGAAACCATTTATTTGACAGTTGGAAAGAAAATAGAAACGACAGTTGCAAATTTAAAAAAAGAAATTGTTGCTTCATTTAAATTCGGGACTATCTTACCTTCATTTGACATGGTTCTACCAATAATAAAAATTATAGATGAATATTTCTTGGGAAAAAAAGTCGGAAGTGTTAAGATTATATCTTCGAACTTTATAAGTGTTTTTGCCCAAAAACCAAAAATAACAAATATCCTCCCTATTGAATTCCCTAAAGAAGTTCCTATATCTTCATTTTCTCTTTTTGAACCTGAACCTCAAAAATTACTCCCTCCCCTATTAAGACACTTTTTGGAAATGACCGTATATCAGAACCTTTTGGAAAGTTTTGCATCAGAACAAGGAGCCAGAATGGTTGCCATGCAAAATGCAACAGATAACGCTTTGGACATTGTTCAGGACCTAAAGCTTCAGTATAATAAAGGCCGTCAGGAGAAAATCACAAACGAAATATTAGACATTGGAGGAGCAGAATTTACCTATGCCTACGAATAAAAACAATATAAGCGAAGGAATTGTTATCAGAGTTGCAGGACCTGTTGTTGATGTGCATTTTGCCAACAATCCTCCTTTTGTCCATGAAGCTTTAGAAATTAGCCTTCAGGGGGGCAAAAAGTTAGTATTGGAAGTTGCTTTTTCAATAGGAAATAATGATGTAAAAACCCTGGCAATGGGACCGACTGACGGTCTGTCCAGAGGACTGAAAGTAAAACGCACCAACTCCCCCATAAAAGTACCGGTTGGTTTATCCACACTGGGAAGAATTTTTAATGTATTGGGAGAAACGATTGACGGAAAACCCTTTGACGCAAAACAAAAAAATCTCTCATATGATCCGATTCACCGTAAAGCTCCACCACTTACCGAACAAGAAACAAAACCCCACATTCTTGAAACAGGACTTAAAGTTATTGATCTTATTGCACCATTCACAAAAGGTGGAAAAAGTGCAATATTCGGAGGAGCAGGAGTTGGAAAGACAGTTATTGTTCAGGAATTAATCAGAAATATTGCCATGGAACATCAGGGTCATTCGGTATTCGCAGGTGTTGGAGAACGAACAAGGGAAGGAAATGGACTTTGGCTTGAAATGAAAGAGGCAAAAGTTATGGATAAAACTGTTATGGTTTTTGGTCAAATGAACGAACCCCCAGGCAATAGAATGAGAGTTGCTTTAACAGCCTTAACAATGGCCGAGTACTTTAGAGACCAGAAAAGAGAAGATGTTTTGCTCTTTATTGACAATATCTTCCGATTTGCTCAGGCAGGAAGTGAAGTTTCTGCTCTTCTCGGAAGAATGCCCTCAGCAGTTGGTTATCAGCCAACTCTTGCTCAAGAAATGGGAGAATTACAGGAAAGAATTACATCTACCAAAAAAGGTTCAATTACATCTGTTCAGGCTGTTTATGTTCCGGCAGACGACTATACTGATCCCGCTCCTGTTACCATCTTTGCTCATCTTGACGCTACAATCAACCTGGAGCGCTCAATTGCAGAGCAGGGTATTTATCCCGCGGTTGACCCCCTGGCGTCAACCTCAAGAATCCTTGACCCAAATGTGGTAGGAGAGGAACACTATAATGTAGCCCGGGGAGTCCAAAAGGTTCTTCAAAGATACAAAGACCTTCAGGACATTATTGCAATTCTCGGAATAGATGAATTATCAGCCGAAGACAAGCTAACTGTATCTAGGGCTAGGAAAATTCAGAGATTCTTAAGTCAGCCCATGTTCGTCGGAGAAATATTTACAGGTCAGCCGGGAAGATATGTAAAAATAGAAGATACGGTAAAAGGATTTAAAGAAATTTTGGATGGCAAACATGATTCTTTGTCCGAATCGGCTTTCTATATGGTCGGAACCATTGATGAAGCAGTCAAAAAGGGAGCTGAAAGCCGAACCAAATGAACCTTCTTACGATAGAAATAGTTACACCCGAAAAATTAATCTATAAAGATGAAGTTAATGAAGTAATCGTCCCAACGGTCCAAGGGGAAATTGCCATTCTTCCTCAGCACATTAACCTTCTTTCCCAAATAAATCCGGGAGAATTGATTGTTAAAAAAGGATCCGTACAACAGCATATAGCCATAACAGGAGGGTTTTTACAAATAGAAGATAATAAAGTAAGTATTTTGGCAGACCACGCAATAAAAGCACAAGACATTGAAGTAGCTCAAGCACAAGAGGCAAAAAAACGAGCCGAAAGGTTAATGCAGGAAAAAACAACAGACAACGAGCTTAGAATAGCAGAAGCAGAAATGCTTAAGGCAATTTTGGAGCTGAAGGTGGCAACCAGACACAAAAGAAGAGCAATATAAGATTTATGCATTCACTTTTATATGATATTCATAAGTCTTATAATGAAAACTTCAAAAATGGCCCAATTGGCCTAAGAAAATTAAAAAAACCTGTTTTCAAAAAGTCCAAACCGGCATACAGCTTTTTAGGGTTTCCTATTAATCTTCCGTATGGCATTCCCGCAGGCCCTCTTTTGAATAGTAAATTTATCAAAGGAGCTTTTGATTTCGGGTTCCCGGTATCCATATATAAAACAGTGCGCGCCGATGTTTTTCCGTGCCATCCATACCCTAATGTTGTTTATGTTAATGCGCCGAAAGAAATTCATCCTCAGAAAACTCCAAGATTAGTTACAGAAAATACCAATCCCAAAGATTTATCCAAAATCAGTATTACCAATTCGTTCGGAGTTCCATCCAAAAAAACTAGTGTCTGGCAAAAGGATGTTAAAAAGGCAAAAACTTATACAAAAAACGGTCAGCTTTTAGTATTAAGCTTCATGGGAACTGTAAAAAAAGACCAGACTCAAGAAGAATTTATCAAAGATTTTGCAAAAGCTGCAAAATTAGCAAAACAAACAGGAGTAAAAGCTCTGGAAGCAAATCTCTCGTGTCCTAATATCGGAAACGAAGGACTTGTCTGCTATAACTTAATAGCAACAGAACGAATTTGTAAGGCAATAAGGAAAGCTATTGGCAGAACTCCTTTAATTCTCAAAGTCGGTTATTACAAAAATCAAAAAGATATTGAAAAAATTTGTGAAATTGCAAATAAATACGCAAATGCTATTTCATCTATAAACACTCTTCAAGTTGAAGTTGTTAATAAAAAAGGCGAACAAGCTCTTCCCGGCCCGAATAGGCTAAGAAGCGGAGTTTGCGGAGCACCTATCAAATGGGCGGGGCTGGAAATGGTCAAAAAATTTAGCCAAATCAGAAAAACCAAAAAATATAAATTTGAAATTGTCGGAGTTGGAGGAGTTATGACTCCAAAAGATTTCTTTGAATACCGCAAAGGAGGAGCGGATTTGGTACAATCTGCAACCGGAGCTATGTGGAATCCCTATTTAGCCTATGACATTTCAACAAAAATTAAATAATGCAATAAAGAAAAACAATTCTCTTTTGTGTGTAGGGCTGGATCCCGACTTAGAAAAATTTCCAAAAGAATTATTAAAAAGCAGTGATCCTATATTTGAATTCAATAAGAAAATTATCGATGAGACTTATGATTTGGTTTGTTCTTATAAACCGGATATTGCTTTTTACGAAGCATATGGAATAGATGGATTAAAATCCCTAAAAAAAACCTTAAATTATATTCCCAAAAACATACCAATCATTCTGGATGCAAAACGAGGATCAGTTGGACATACTGCAGAGCTTTACGCTAAATCAATTTTTGAATATTGGAATTCAGATTCGGTAACACTTCATATTTTTACGGGTAAGGACGGAGTTGACCCATTTTTAAAATATAAAGACCGTTATTCATTTTTATACTTACGGTCATCAAACCCATCTGCCTCAGATTTCCAAGATATTGATGTTGATGGAAAACCGCTATTTCAGGTTATGGCAGAAAAAGTTGCTACATGGAAAGAGGAAAATTATGGAATTATTGCTCCTGCAACATATCCTAATGAATTAAAAATATTAAGAAAAATTTTTAAGGATAGATACTTTTTAGTTCCAGGAATTGGAGCACAAGGCGGGGATTTAGAAAAGACACTAACATATGGACTCAATAAACACAAATCAGACTTGATAATCAACTCTTCTCGTGGGATAATCTTTTCAGAAAACCCAAGAAAATCAGCAAAGAAACTAAAAGAAGAAATTAATAAGTACAGATGACAGACATAGTTAAACTATTAAAAAACATAAACGCTATTATTACTGACAGTCATTTTGTCTACACTTCGGGAAAACATGGAAGTGTGTATGTCCGAAAAGACATGTTATATCCCAACACAAAGAAAACATCAGAGGTTTGTAGGCTTTTTGCTGAAAAATTTAAAAATAAAAACATTGATGTAGTTGTCGGACCTTCAATCGGCGGAATAATTCTCTCACAATGGACCGCATATCATCTTTCAAAAATGAAAAACAAAGAAATCCTTGGAATTTTTACCGAAAAGGATGAAAAGAATAATCAAATTTTCAAGCGGGACTATGATAAATTGGTTAAAAATAAAAAAGTTTTGATTGTAGAAGATTTAACAACAACAGGTGGATCTGTCAAAAAAGTTGTCGAATCAGTGATAAAAGCCGGTGGAAAAGTTGTTAATGTGTCCGTTATGGTTAACCGTGACCCTGAAAAAGTCACCTCAAAGTCAATCGGAACTCCCTTATCTTATCTTTGTGTATTCAAAGCCGAATCTTTCGATAAAGACAAATGTCCCCTGTGCAAGAAAAATGTTCCGATAAACACTGCTGTTGGCCACGGGAAAAAATATATTGAGAGCCTTAAGAAATAATAATTTTGCTCTTTCCTTTTAAATTTACTACAATATGGGCATTGGCCGATATAGTTCAGTGGTAGAACAGCGGTTTCGTAAACCGTAAATGGTAGTTCGATTCTACCTATCGGCTCAGTAACAAACTAAATAATCTATGGCTAGATCAAGATTATCAAAAAGAATAGAGCAAAAAACTAAAAAAAATCTTTTTTTAAGTGTTTTAGGAATTATTCTTATAATTCTTTTAGTTTTCAAGTTTGGAATCCCTTTTTTAATTAATGTCAGTCTTTTTCTTTCAGGCTCCCAAGGAAAAGAAGAATTAAAAATTCAAGATTCTTCTTTTATTGCTCCTCCTATACTTGATTCTTTTCCGCAAGCAACCAAAAGTGCCAACATAATAATTTCCGGAATTGCTTCAAAAAAACAAACTATAAAATTATATATTAACGACGAATTAATCGACACAACAACTGCTGAAAATGACGGAAGATTCTCGTTCAAAGAAACAATTGAACCCGGGGAGACTACAATAAAAACAAAAGCAGTTGTTAATGAAAAAGAAAGTAACTTCTCAAACATCATCACAACTTCTTTCAAAAACGCGCCACCCTCTCTTAATGTTAATAGCCCAAACGATGGACAATCCTTCTCAAAAGACCAAAATACCGTAGAGGTAAAAGGAACTACGGATCCTGATACAAAAGTAACAGTTAATGAATTTTGGGCAATAACAGATAATAATGGAGAATTCTCATACACGCTTCACCTTCAAAATGGAGACAATATAATAAAAATTTCAGCAACTGATCTTGCAGGCAACAAAACCGAAAAAGAAATTAAAGTCAATTATTCTCAATAAGCCCCAGCAAAATCCACATCCAGATCATGACAAAGGAGTAAAAAAGACTATTAATAAAAAGAGAGTCGACTATAATTCCCCCAAATGAAGCAATTACAATAATCCCAATGTACTTTTGTATATCACTATCTGTAAACTTTTTGTAGTTTATATAAGCTCTTTTTAAAATCTCCCGAAGCAGGTTTAAATAAAATATTAATCCAACAATTCCTGTTGTTGCTAGAGTAAAAAGGAAACTATTGTCTGTTCCGGCGTCTGCATGATTAATTGATGAATCGGAAGTACTCCTAAAACCGTACTTTATTTGAGTATATCTATATGTATTAAATCCTACTCCGAAAAATGGATTGTTTTTTATAATTTCAATAGCAACTTTTGCGGAATCGATACGAGCTTTTGATGATGCAATGCGAAACAAATTTATATTTTCTATATAATAACTCTTCGAAGATATTAGAATAAACAACATTGTAACTCCAATTATTACAATTAACCATTTTATTTTCTTAGCTAATGTCAAAAAAATTATTGCACTTGTGAGAAACATAATTAGTGCACTTCTAGAATAGGTAAGATAAACTGAGGTTAGAGTAAATATTAAGATAAATCCCATAAGTAAAGCTTGTTTTGCTTTATTATTCTTTAGAAAAAACAATAGCATTCCTGTTAAAAAAATTAAATACAATACGAGAAAAGCTCCTGCAAAATTAGGATCAAGAAAAGTAGAAAACATTCTGTACATGTGCTCATCCCAACCTAAATAATAAAGATTACGAAGGTTTGAATAGAAAAAATATTGAATAAATCCAAAAAGGGTAATAAAGAAGCCAACGATTAGAAGTAGGTATAAAATTTTCTTTTTAAACCTTGAGGAAAAACTTTTTACAATAAAAAATATAGATGCATATAAAATCCACCTTAAGATATAAGAAAACGCAATTAGAATTTCATTCCCAGAAAAATTTCCAATATTAAATAAAAGAGAAAAACACATAATTATTATAAATCCAGATATTGGAATAAATAAATTATTGGACAAAATATTTTGTTTATATTTTTTAAATATCTGAGGGGCCCAAGTTAAAAATAAAATTACTGCAGCAATATCAATAGGTTTTATTGAGAAATTTCCAAATTCAAACCTAATAATTTCGCCTAAAAGAAACAATCCTAAAAAGATTATAAACACAAATTTTTGTATATTCATTTTCAGTTTTGGTTCATTTGAAACCACAATTTTCCCCGGACTAGAAACGAGTGGAACGACATTGTTAACGCAAAAACCAAACCTTGAATACCATCCATAAATCCTCTCTTAAGAATATAGTTCAATATAAATTTTCCCAAAGGATAAAGTAATATAAATAAGAAAATAATCTTAGTGTTTTTGTTTTTAAGTTCTTTTGCTCTAATGTCAGTATAAAAATTAATTTTTTCTAAAAATTCACTCAATGTTTTGTGAGGATAGTGGTATAAAGGATTTATAAGTCCTCCTACAGCTCCTTCCATCTGCCATTTTTCGTGTGTCATTCCCTCCCACAAACCCACATCTTTTCTTCCAAGTCTCAGTAATCTTATATTGCCTGTTTCTCCAAACTTTAATTCTTTTCCCCATATAAAATCTACTCTTTTTATATAAAAACCATTAAATTCTTTTAAATTTTGACCTTTTAATTGAATAGCATTTGAAATTTCATAAGCTAATGCATCTGAAACTACCTCATCGGCGTCGACAAATAAAATCCATTCATTTTTTGCTTTAGACAAACCAAAATTACGTTGACCGGAAAAATCATTATTAAGGGAGCGGGAATAAATTTTTACCTTATATTTTCTTACAATTTCCAAAGTTTTATCTGAAGAATTATCATCAATTACAATAATTTCATCACACCAACCAAGAGATTTTATACACTTTTCTATATTTTGTATTTCGTTTTTTGTTAAAATTACCGTACTAATCATTGTTTATTTAATTAAAAATAAAGAATTTTGTATGCTAGATAAATCATAATGGGTAATGAGACAATAGACGAAATCAAGACTGCATAACTTACGCCAATTAGTCCTAACGAATTAATAAATGGAACTATCATAATAATCAAAGCTAAAAAACTTACCAATATGGTAATCGATGTATATTTTTGTTTTTTAACAGCGAGAAATAGAGTTGAAATTGAACCTGAAATTCCCCGTATTACTCCAAATCCCGTTAGAATTTTGAGAAATGGAACAATTGTAATCCATTTTTCACCCAATACAATGACCACAATATCTCGTGTAAAATTAATGAGAATAAATCCAAACAATAAGCTGAAAAAAATTGATACACTAAATGTCTTAAAAAAAGCTCTTCTTAAACGGCTGCGGTCGTCGGCAATTTTGGCATAAAGAGGAAATGTTACTTTTGACAATACGTCTGCAATCTCAGTAATTGGTAATATTGAAATTTTATATGCCATTTGATAAAAACCAAGAGACGCTGTCCCCAGTATCTTTCCTACAAAAATATCGTCAATATTCTGAAATAAATAATTAAATATTCCCCCTGCAGTAACCCATTTACCTTTATGCAAGACCTCCTTCACTAACTTAGACTGAAACGAAAATATCGGTCTTTGTCTAATAACAATAAAAGACAAAATAACCTCGAATAATGCTCCCGCAATAAGTCCTAAAATAAGACTATTGATGTTTCTCGTTAACAAAGCGGTTAAAATAATTACTATTGATTCAATAAAAAAAATAAAAAATCTAAAATAAAATTCATTTTTAAATTTTAATTCTTTTTGATAAATAATAATGGCAGGGTTAATAAAACCTCTGATAAAAGGAATTACACTTATCAAGACAATTAAAGAAAGCGAAGCTTTAGAATTAAAAAATGAAGAAATAAATGGTGCTAATATAAATATAATGGTTGCTATTAGCATTCCTCTTAATATTGATACTACCCATGCCGTATTAAGATACTTTTGTATACTATTTTTTTCCTGAACAAGCACTACATTTACTCCGGTTTCTACAAGAATCTCAAGAAAAGCTATAACTAATGCAGCAATGCCATAAAGACCAAATTCTTTTGGAGAAAAAATTCTTGAAATTATAGAAATTCTCGCAAGAGACAAAAAACGAGTAGCAATCCTTAATAAAGCAACCCACGAAACGCCTATAAATGCCTGTTTTGAATATCCCATACAAATACTATCTCATTTTATCAATAATCCGATGCTCGTGCCCACTATTACAGCTATATCTGATACGAATTGGATAAGCGGAAGAATGAATATGGCGCTAAGATCTTTAATGTACCTATAATTTTTAATAATTGCCCAAAGAATATAAATCACAATCATTAAGCATAAAGTATTAAGTATTATGTATGATTTAAAAATTAAAAATGAAATTATCAATATAGTACCAATAATATAACGAACAAATATTAAGATTACTTTTGGTCTGAAAATCTGAGCTCGAGCATCTCCTTTGGCAAAACGATAAAACATTATAAAAGCACCTTTTACATTATCCCTTGGCGACCAATGAACTATTGCGCTTTTCTCAAATACAATGTTTGCATTAATAACTTTTAATTTTTTAGCAAAAACATAGTCTTCATTATCGTCAAATTCTTCAGGGAAACCTCCCGCCTTTCTCCATATAGATTTTTTAAATGCCATTGATCGAGTAGAAGGCAAAAAATTATTCTTATCAATTTTATCCGGCATTATCAAAACATAGGGGATTAAACATTTTTGAAAAACATTTTTTGCATTTCCTTTATAATATCCTGATACTACATCTACATTAAAATTTTCAAAAGGTTTTATTATATTTTTAACCCAATTTTTATCTAGAATGCATCCTGCATCCGAACAAACAATAATTTCATTTGATGATTTTTTAATTGCTCCATTTCTCCCAATTGATCTATTTCCTTTTTTTGTTATAAATTTAAATCTTATTTGTTTATTTGAAATTTGAGATTGGAAATTTGAAATTACAGATGCCGAAGCATCGGTGCTTCCTCCATCTACAACAATAATTTCATCCGGAATCCTAGATTGAATAAATATCGATACCAGTAAATCATTTATTGTTAGCTCTTCATTATAAACAGTAGTTATAAACGTAATTTTCATAACTTCCAAAGTTTTAAGTAGATATTAACAACATCTTTCCATGTATGTTTTCTCACCCATTCATATGCATCTTCAGTTATTTGCTCTTGCTTTTTAGTATTGTTAAGATAAAAAATTATCTTTGATACAAGTTCTGAGGAAGAATTTGAAATTACAATAAATTTTGAAAATGGCGTCATCCTAAGATAATCTTCCTTTAATGGATTGTCATAATCTGCAAATATCAATCTTTTTTCAGCCATTGCCTCCAAAATTGATAAATATCCTGAGGCAAAAGCAAAATTGTATTTTGAAAAATATTTTTCCGGATTTCTTTGAAATCCCAAAACTTTAAAGTTTTTTTTGATTTCTTTCCTGAGTTTTCCATCACCAATTATTCCAAATTTAAAAAACGGCATCTGTTTTCTTATCAATTTTACGGCATTAACATAAGTCTTTATCCCCGTTTGTTTTTCCAAACGTCCAACAAAAACCGCGCCTTTCAAACTTTTAATTTTTAACTTGCCTGCCCACCGAGGAGGGTCACTTTTCACTTTATTAACCCCGCCGTAAGTAATGTAGGTTGGCTTGGTTCCATACCACTTTTTTATAAAGCTCCCTACGGCAATATTTCCAAACGATAGTTTTTCTGCAATCTTGTGCATTAAAATATCTTTTAATTTTAAAGGATAATTTTCGTATCCATGAAATGTTGTATATACAGGTTTTTTAATATAAAAAAACATGAAGGGCATATACCAAAAAAATACGTCATGACAATGAATTATGTCCGCATCCGAAATGATCTTTCGGTTCTCAAAAAGCCATTTCCAAATTTTAAATTTTTTAAGTTTCCCTTTTTTTATTCTTGGTATTCTAATAATTTCTATTCCCTTAATATTTTCTTTTGACTTGAGCTCTTGTGAATAATTTTCTGTCACAACACTAATTCGATGATTCTTTTCTATTAGCAACTTACTTATTTCCATAACATGTTTTTCCACTCCTCCGATATGCGGATAAAACAAACTGGAAAAAAATAAAATTTTCATGGTGGGCACATCAGGATTCGAACCTGAGACCTTTGCAATGTGAATGCAACGCTCTACCAACTGAGCCATGTGCCCAAACACTACCATTTTACATCATCCACCATGGATTGACAAAGCTAAATAAATCAAGCACAATATAAAAATTATGGCATTTCTTAAAAAGATCTACTTCTTCCTATTGGATACTGTTCAAACTCTTCTTTTGGTTTTTGCAGTTTTTCTTGTAATATACATGTTCCTTTTCCGCCCGTTTCAAGTCAGCGGAAATTCTATGCATCCGACTTTCCTAGACAAAGAATATATATTAACAAATTTAATTACCCTCAGGCTTGCCAATCCTAAAATAGGAGATGTTATCGTATTTAAAGCTCCAACCGATCAGGAAAAAGATTATATAAAAAGAGTTATCGGAATACCAAAAGATACGGTTTCTATCAGAGACGGTGATGTTTATGTAAATGGAAAACTTTTGGATCAAAGTAAGTATCTGGCTCCAACAGTTAAAACCTACGGAGGATCTTTTCTTAGAGAAAATTCTCCTGTAGTTGTACCGGAAAATTCATACTTTGTAATGGGAGACAACAGATCCGGAAGTTCCGATTCCAGAGAATGGGGATTTGTTCCTGTTAACTTAATAATCGGGAAGTCACTTTTTGTTTACTGGCCGGTAGATAAAATGGAAATTATTAAAAATCCGTACAAATAATTTTATTCGCCACTCAAAATCTTATTAATAGCTTTTATTTTAGGCCCTGTAACTTCTACATCTCCTTTTATTTCAATCAAAATCCGTGCTTTTTTACTTGACTGAAAAATTGAAACCTTATCCAAACTGTGTTTTTCTGCAATTTTGCGGGCCATTTCATCAAGTTCAGGAACCCAAAGCCTGTCTTCTTTGGTGCGGGGTTCTTTTTTCAAAATATCTCCCTTTACTTTTCTGGCTTCTTCTTCAGTCTGCCTGACTGTGCTATTCTCACGAAGTATCCTCCTAAACAATTCAAGCATCAAATTCGGGTCTCCCAAGGAAATTAAAGGACGAACATGACCTTCCGAAATTACACCTGCAACAAGAGCGTCCTTGATTGCATCAGGAAGAGACAAGAGCCTAATAGTGTTTGAGACGGTTGGTGCGCTTTTTCCAACTTTTCTGGCAACCTCATTGGTTCCCAAACCGAATTCATCAATTAATCTTTTGTATGCCAAGGCTCTTTCAATAGGATTAAGGTCTTCCCGTTGCACATTCTCAACAATAGACATTTCAAGCATGCCCTGCGGAGTTGTTTCCTTGATAACAACCGGCACTTTAGAAAGCCCTAACAGCTTGGCAGCTCTCCAACGTCTTTCTCCTGCGATAATCTGGTATCCTGCAGGCGTTCTGGCAACCACCAAAGGCTCCAGGATACCTTGCTCTCTAATCGAATCAACCAGATCATTAAGTGAGGCGGGCGCTATGACTCCGCGGGGCTGAAGAGGATTAGCTTGAAGCATATTTATTTCAAGCTCGTGAATCTCGGTTTGCGTACCTACATTATCCATAAAATAGACAAAGCCTTATTAAGAATTTACGATTTCAGCAACTTTCTTACCCCTGCTTGTGCCAAAATTTACAATTCCGTCTTTTACTGCGAACAGTGTATAATCATTCCCCATGGAAACGCCTGTTCCCGCAAAAATTTTAGTGCCTTTTTGTCTCATTATTATATTGCCTTTCAAGACTTTTTGACCGCCATATAGCTTAACGCCCAAGCGTTTTGCCCTTGAATCTCTATTTCCCTTAACTGAACCCTGTGCTTTTGTATGTGCCATATATTTTCTTTGTGAAAATTAATTCAATATTACGTTAATTTTTCACAGCTGTCAAGATATCAAGAATTTTAACTTTGGAGAGATATTGCCTGTGTCCGGTGACTCTTCTGTATTTTGCTTTTGCTTTAAATTTAGCAATTCTGAGTTTTTCGCCCTTCAGATGTTCCAAAACTGTTGCTTTGACTTCTACTCCCTTGAGGTTTGGTTTGCCTAATTTCACTTTTCCATCGGCAACATGCAAAAGAATCTCTTCAAATGAAAATTTTTCCCCTGATTTGTAGCTCAGTCTTTCAACCTCAATTATTGAATCTTTAGAAACTTTGTATTGTTTTCCTCCTGTTTTTACAATCGCGTATTCCATAAAAGAGAATTATACCAGAAAATTTATTTAATTTCCAGGACCCTATGCGAAGATGCACCCTTATTTAGACATGAGAGTATCCCAAGGAGAATGAAATTAGAAAGAAGCGAACTTCCTCCGTAAGATACAAATGGAAGAGTGATTCCGACTATCGGGAGTATGCCTATATTCATGCCTATATTGACGAAAAATTGTAAAAAAATCAAAGAAAAGGTAATTATAGAAAAAGTTTTGCCAAACAAATCCTCCTGATTAAGAAAAATTGTAAAAATTTTGTATAGAAGAAATGCAAAAGTCAAAACTACCAAAATTGCGCCTACCAAACCAAGTTCTTCCGAAAGAGTTGCAAAAATAAAATCAGTATGGCGTTCAGGGAGAAATCTAAGTCCTGACTGAGTTCCCAAACCCAATCCACGGCCAAACAACATGCCTGATCCAACTGCTATTACGGATTGAATAGCATTGTAGGAAATGCCCAGGGGATCATTGGGATTTAGAAATGTGAGAATTCTGTGTTTTTGATAATCATGTAAAAATTTCCAAAGAATCGGAGAAAGTATTGTTAATCCAATTAATCCTGAGAAGAAAAACCTCAGCGGAAATCCGAAAACTATAAGAGTCAAGACAGAAACCATAAAAAATATAAGCGCATTTCCCAAATCCGGCTGAAGAAAAACAAGAATAACTATTGGCAGCAAAAAACTCATTGTTTGAAATAGGGTTTTGAAAGAATAATTGTTTTTTGAAGACAGAAATGAAGAAAGAGAAATGGCAAGAAAAGGTTTTAGAATTTCCGAGAATTGAATTCTAAATCCAAAAAGGTCTAACCATCTGATGGACCCTCTGGTCTCTATCCCCATCAATAAAACTATAATTAATAAAACAACAGAAATTATGTAAATCGGAACAGAATAAATACTGACTGTTTTGTAATTTGTTTGGGAGAAAAATAAAAAAGCAAAAATTCCAATAATAAAGAATAGTAGCTGACTTCTGAAAAGCGAAATATCCATGGAAAAAAGAGTAGTTAAACTGAGTGTTACCAAAACTATTACAGGAGTTAACAAACCCCAATCGATATTAAATTGAGACCGTCTCATTTACGAACAACCAAAAATTCAGAACCCTTTTGCAAGTTTTCAACCAAAGCATTTTTCTTTATATAATTTTCAAATGCTTCCGGCCAGTTTTTCAAGGTAACATTTACTTTTTCATCCAATGTTGTTCCCAAAACTTTTCTCTGCTTTTGAATTTCTCTCACAATATCTCTTGCCTCTCCTTCTGCTTTTAATTCCTTTGTTAAATTAGTATCAAGAGAAACAGACATTTCTCCTTTGCTCTTCTCGAAAACCACACTTTTAATGTTAGTTTCATCTTTAATAAGCTCAATTATCTCCCCACTTACTTTTAACTTTTCACTTTTAACTTTTAACTTTGCAAGCGGCTGTCTGACTTTTATTTCTGCTTCTTTTCTTTTTGCATGAGCCATTTCAACAATTTTCCGAGCTAATTGCATTTCCTCTTCCAATTTTTCATTAATTAACTTAATATCAGCTTTTGGAAAGCTAGCCAAATGCACTGACTCTTCTCCTGTTAAATTTTTATATATTTTCTCTGTAATAAAAGGAATTAATGGAGCCAATATCTTACAATATGTGACTAGAGCAAAATACAGTGTTTGATAAAAACTATTTTTATCTTCTTCATTTTCAGCCGCCGGTCCCACTCTGTCTCTGCTTCTTCTTAAATACCACAAAGACAAATCATTTATAAAATTTGAAGCATGACTAACTACTTCGGGAGTATTAAATGATTCATATCCTTTTTCTGTTATGTCTTTTATGCTTTTATTCAACTTTGACAAAATCCATTCATCCAAAACATTTTCTGATTTTTTTTGATCTGATGGAGACCATTTGTCTATCAAAGAATTAGAAACAAAAAAATTATAAATATTCCAAAATATCAAAAGCGTACCTCTTACCTGATCTCTATAGCTGTCTTCGGAGATTGCCATGTCCTCGCCTTTCATAACCGGACTCCCTAACAAATAAAGTCTTAATGCGTCTCCCCCATATTGCTGCAAAATTATTTTTGGATCTGTAAAATTTCCATAATTCTTGCTCATTTTTCGCCCGTCATTCCCCGAAACTACTCCCTCAACCAAAACATTTTTTGCCAAAATATTCAAACCGTCTTTTCTTAAATCCAAAGCATTGGCAATAACATGCAAAACATAAAACCAGGCACGGATTTGACCTGTATATTCTCCGATAAAATCCGGAGGATAAAAATCTTCAAGCTTTTCTTTCCCCTCAAACGGATAATGTCTTTCTCCAAAAGAAGCGCTTCCCGCTTCTATCCAGCTGTCCAAAACTTCCGGAACTCTTTTGACACTTTTTCCGCATTTTGCGCATTTAATTACAACTTCATCAATTTCCGGCTTATGCAAATCTGTAATTTTTGCACCACTTTTTTCCTCCAATTCTAGAATTGATCCAGGTACAAATCTTTCTCCGCATTCACATTCCCAAACAGGCACCGGAGACCCCCAAAATCTGCTTCTTGAGATATTCCAATCAGGGGCATTTTCCATACTTTTGAGAAATCTTCCATGCTTGAAATGAGAAGGAAACCAATTTACCAGCTCGTTTGATTTGCCCATTTTCTCTTTTAATTTTTGAGCATTTACATACCACGCATCTTGAGGCGAGTAAAAAAGCCTGGTGTGGCATCTCCAGCAAAGAGGAACATTATGCATCAGTAC
>Ga0209515_10000686_pt1 | contig 60097 bp, 63 predicted proteins | sample Subgroupgradi54m_FD_187454 | JGI IMG/M metagenome (GOLD analysis project Ga0209515, IMG submission 187454) | Subsurface groundwater microbial communities from S. Glens Falls, New York, USA - GMW60B uncontaminated upgradient, 5.4 m (SPAdes)... ... | reverse complement strand
CCCCGATTCTTCCTTTTTTGAGCGAAGCGGCATGTTTGGATGTGTTAATGCCCTCACCGGCGGCTTCAACGCCAATTAACTTCACTTTGTCTTCCAAAAACGGATGAAAAAACCCGATCGAATTACTTCCGCCGCCGACACAGGCAACCAATACATCCGGCAAGGATCGAGTCATTTTTTTCATCTGTTTTTTGGTTTCCCGGCCGATGACCGATTGAAAATCCCGGACAATCATGGGATAAGGATGCGGACCCACCGCAGAGCCTAAAAGATAATGGGTAGAATCAACATGGGTCACCCAATCACGGATGGCTTCGTTGGTCGCGTCTTTTAAGGTCTTTGAGCCCGAATAGACCGGGATCACATGAGCACCCAATAAATTCATCTTGGTGACATTCGGAGCCTGTCTTTTGATATCTTCAGCGCCCATATAAACATCGCAGGAAAGATTAAATAATCTCGCGGCGGTCGCGGCGGCAACTCCGTGTTGACCGGCTCCAGTTTCGGCAACAATCCGTTTTTTGCCGATAAATCGAGTCAGTAATCCTTGAGCAATGGTGTTGTTAATTTTGTGAGCACCCGTATGACACAGGTCTTCGCGCTTTAGAAATACTTTCAAATTCCTTCCGAACAGCCGACTTAAATTTTGCGCGTGATAAAGCGGCGTGGGACGGCCAACATAATGAGAAAGGTAATAAGATAGTTCCGCTTGAAATTTACGGTCCCGTTTCAGCGATTGATAAGCCTGGGTCAATTCATCCAAGGCATAAACGAGGGTTTCGGGAACAAACCTGCCGCCAAAAATTCCGAAATGTCCGCTGGAATCAGGCTTCCCTTTACTTTCTTTAGCTCTTGTCATGATTAAATGACGCTCATTTCTGAATCCTTTATCCACCCACTCCGCCCATCCCGGAGCTGGATCCGGTACCAGTCTTGTTTATGATCATGGGCTGAAACTTTTAAACCTTCGACCAAACGGAATGCGATACGGTCTATCGTAGAAGGTCCATACCTGACTTCCGCCTGTTTGACCGTAATGATGGCTTCATCTTTCATTCCCGTCTCTGCAAATTTTAAAAGCAGCGGAAATGACGAAAGGATGACCAAACTTAAAAGTGTAGCGCCCAAGGTTCCGAATAACGGACGTCTTCGGATGAAAGAAATCAGTAACCCGATTAGGAATATAGAGTAAGAAGTGAAAAACAGCAACCAGCATTCTTGGAACTTAAAATAACCTACCAGATCAGTAATTTCATGAAGGTACCAATTTCGTTTATCTTCGACTTTGTATTCAATTAAACGATCGGCGTATGAAAGATTGGACCGGATATCCGGATCCCGCGGATTAAGACGTTTTGCCCGTTCGTAATTTAAAATCGCGTTTCCAAACTGTTTGTCTTTGAAATAAGCATTGCCCAGATTGTAATAAATTTCAGCCGAAGGTTTCGATTGAACTAAATCTTGATAGACTGATATGGCTTCCGCGAATTTACCGTCGGCATAAAGTTGATTCGCTTCCTTAAACGGTTGAGACGGATTAGCAGCCCATAAACTGCCGACTAACCCTGTGAAAACGGCGCAGAAAATAAGTGTTTTTTTAATCATGGCCTTTTCGCTCCAGCGCATAAATGATTTCCCGAATCTGATGAATCATTTCCTCTCGGTTTACGCCCACAGCACCCATTTTGCCAAATCGGATTTGATCGCAAATTGAATAACAGTTCTGAATTTTTTGAACGAAATCAGAGCTTATCTTCCGGCCCACCAAGCGCTGCTCAATTAAATCCTGAGTTAAACCGTGTGTCGATAAGTTGAGCTTATCTGATAAATACTGATTCAAAATTTTAGCGCTTTCATCAAAGAAAGACTCATCAGATTGACCGTCTTGCGATGATGTCTTGGCCAAACGGTTAAGCCGGTTGAGTCCTTGCGCCGCAAATTTTTTGGCAAACAGCGTTCTTTTTAAAGATACATTTTGGTCGAGGAATTCATTTCTTCTGCGCATGATTGCCAGGGCAATGGTAAAAAAAGTCAAAAGACCATTTAAAAGGGCTAAGCCGAAAACGGAAAACTTTATCGCCTGATCATGATCGGTTGAACTCCGTTCCTTGATGTACTGGATATCTTCGGCTTCAAGGCGAATCGATTTCTTTTCATCTCCTTTCATCAATTCTTTTGGAACAAGCGGAGCTGGCGTTGAGGAAGGGTTCACTTTAATTTTGTACGAATCAGATTTCAATATGACATATCGTTCAAGTTTGGGATTAAAAAAACTGAATTCAATACTCGGGACGTTCAGCTCTCCTGCCTCACCCGGTATGATCACAATTTCAAACGTTTTTTTACCGGCAATCACATTCTGAGCTTTGAACAGCTGTGTTTGAGTATCCGCTTCATAAATTTTGGTGTCTTTAATTTTTGGTACCACAGGGGCCATGAGGGTTTCTATATTACCCTCTCCTTCCAAAACGATTTGAAGCGTAATGGCTTCGTTTTGATTCACAATACGCTTATCGATATGGGTCGCCATTTTAAAATCACCGACTGCGCCTTTAAAACTTTCTGGCTTCCCTTCCTCGGGTAAGGCCTTAACTTGTATGCGCATAGCCGGAGGAGCCAACATTTTCTCGACGCGTCTTCCAAATATTCCCGATTGATTAAAAAAACTATCTTTAAAAAACTCATCCATCATTGAATCATTGGGTTCTTCTATTTGAACTGAAGTTTTTACAACGCCCGGTTTTATTTCATATTCGCCGGGAGCCGTTGGAAACAGTGCTACTTTTTTAACATCTGCCCGAACAAATTTTTTTCCATTTACCATTTCTGTATCTTTTCCGATGTTCGGATCCATCGGAAATTCTTCAATCCAAAAACCGCTGGTCTCCGGCTCTTCAACAAACCCTTCATACCGCGTGTCATAACGCGTATAAAGGGAGTAAATTAAAACCAGTTGTTGATTCGTATAAACAACCGTTTGGTTTGGAATGACTTTCAAGAAAATATTTTGATCGATATCATTTAACTGTGCACCTGCATTTGAAGATGGCTGCATCGCAGTTGGAGAACCCTGAAATTGCGGTGTCTGCATAGGGGTTGGTCTCTGCGGAAACGCAAACCCTGACGTTTGCAGAACTTTTTGCGGCTGAGGAAGCGACGCGATGCCACCGCCTTCTACAAAGATTTTAATGGGATTGGTTTGATATGTTTTGTCCCCAATTTTCACTTCGATCGGAAGAAGTACAAATTGGCCCGGTGTTTTAGAAATCAGAACGTAATTAAATTCGGTCATTGCCTCCGAATGGCCGTTCACAAAACTATATCTGGATGATCGTCCCGAATAAAACACGTCAAATCCCTCCAAGGAAGGCAACTGCGGCGCTTGAATAGACCCTCGAACACCTGCGATTCTGACATTGAGATGAATTTCTTCGTTCACCTGGACCTGATCTTGATCAACCGAAGCGCTGATCTGAACATCTTCAGCGATCGCCAGACTACTGCTCAACAAAAATAAGGAAATTCCTAGACTGAATATAAAAAACTTTCTCATGTGATTATGAGGCTTTCATTCGGAATAGTTTGAGGAGACAAAATAAGCTTAAATCCAGCTGTGATTGTACTGGAAATAAACGCATAAGTCAATGAATTGAAAGGAGATAAACGAAAAGCAGATTATAAATATTCAAAAATCCAGTTCCGTGCCGCTTCCACGGTACGGGACATCCAATTTTGACGGCCCTGGCGCATCATTTCGTGTTCGCTGATCCGGGAAGAAAATAGAATGCCTCCCAATGCAGCTGAAAAAGCGGGATCGGAAATGAGAGCGTCGGGACCCACTATATTTTGCACGATTCCAATTCGCGAAGACGGTGAAATGTGTTCCTGTGCCGCCTCCAAAAAACCTTCCAGTTTGACTCCGCCTCCCGTGAATACGACTTGATTCAGCGGCACATAAAAGGATTGAAGAATCTGGATTTCATTTTTAATTTCCTTAAAAAAAACATCCAGACCAGAAGCCATTTGGGTTTCAAATTCAAACCGCTTAATGGGATGCTTTTTCCTATTTGCTGAATCGGGAACTGGAATTAATTCGTTTCTAAATTCAGTTTTAGGAACGGCGGACCCGAAAGACTCCTTCAGGCGCTGCGCATCCAAATGTTCGATGTTTAAATGTTTGGAAATAACCTCGGTGATACAATCCGATCCGATTGGAATGGAACGCGTTTCGACCAAAACAGAATTCTTATAACAGGCAAAATGGGTGGCTCTTCCCCCGATCACGACCAAGATAACTCCAGTCTGTTTTTCCTGGAGTGTCAAAATGCCATGTGAGGCAGATAACATGCTGGGAATAATATCTGTTATTTCCAAATCACAGCGTTCAAACACTCTAAGTAAATTGTTGTAAACCAAACCATCCAGAGTAAGGAGCCTGAGCGTAACGCCCAGTCGGCTCGCTTCCAAACCCAGCGGATTTTGAACTCCTGACAAATCATTCACCAAAAACTCTTGAGGCACCTCTTGAACAATCACTTCCTGAAGCGGAATATTGGCAACGCTTCTGGTTTGGGCAATCGCAGCTCTGACATCTTTTAACGTAAGGGGATGAGGGTTTCCGTGAAAATAAACAGAGCTTTGAAAGATATAACTTTTCAAATAAGTATTCGACATCACCAGACGGCTGGGTATGATTGATTTTTCATCGCCCAAAACTTCGCTGACGCAATGAGACAAGGTTTGACTCGCCTGCATTAAATCTTTCACAACTCCCCGCTCAAACCCGTCGGCAAGATGAGCGCTCAGAGCAGCCACCTCAATTTGGTTAACGGATCTGGAATAAGCTTTTAGAAACGCGACTTTTGTCGTTCCGATATAAGTTAAATAGATAGATTGATCTTTTTTGTTCATCTTAATCGGTTTTCTTTTTGATGATGATATCCCGGTATTTCAGATCGAGATATAAATATTCACTTCGTTCTTTGGATTTCAACAAAGAACCCAAAACCATTTGAACGGCGGGAGACAAATTGAATTGTTTACCGACCTTTAATTCAAGTCCGTCTTTTAAAAAAAGTGAGACGTTTCCCATTCCATCCGTAGTTGTTTTAATTAAATTTTCGTTCCGTAAAGAAATCTCATTTCGGATCGATACAAAAACATTCCGCAAAGATTCAAAATTTGGATTTTGATACAGCGTACCGACCGAATAACTTTTTTGATTGGAACTGTAATCCTCCAGAACCAGAAGATCGGGCCGGGCCTGCCTGCCGATTCCAGTAACCATTTCATCGCTTGAAATCAAATAATAAGGGCCGTCCGGTTTCAGCTGAACCTGCAGCATCGGCAGCCTTTTGATCAAGTGAACATTTAATTCTTTCGGCAATACCCGGATGACCTCAGCTTTTTCCACTTTTGGATTACGTTCAAGATTCTGTGACAACTCTTTTAAATTAATTTCAAGTAGGCTTTTGCCCTTTGTTTTGAATTCAAGAAAATGAAGTTCCGATTCGCTCAAAATCCCGGCCGGAAAAACGGTTATTTTCTCAATTTGAAAATAAGGATCGGCATGAAGCATTTGCCGAACGCCAAAAAACAAAAATAAAATCAAAAATGAGGCAACGCCAAAGGGCAAGCCTTTCCAAATCACCGAAACAAAACCGCGGGTCAATTTTTTAAGAAACCTGAGGTTGAATTTGCCGCGTCTTCTTACCATTTAAGATTTCCTTTTCCCTTGCACGGCCTGATCAAGCAAATACAAACAAAGACCTTCAAAATCAAGTCCCGCACATTGAGCAGCTTTGGGAAGCAGGCTGGTTTCTGTAAATCCTGGAATCGAATTGGCTTCAAGAACATAGAGATTCTGATCCCTATCTACTTTAAAATCGACTCGGGAAAAATCATTAAGCCCAAGTGCCCGATGCGTCTTTAAGGCCATTTTCTGCAACCGCGTCTTTAAATTATCAGTTATCGGAGCCGGAGCTAAATATTCAGTCAACCCTTTTGTGTATTTGGCCTTAAAATCATAAAACCTGCGTTTTGGTTTAAGCTCAACGACCGGCAATGCCCTATCCCCTAAAATTCCGACCGTAAATTCCCGGCCTTCAATTTTCCGCTCAACCATAAGACGTCCATATCGGGTGAGGCCGGATTTGATTTTGGTCAATCCTGAATTTTTTCGTTCAACAAAAAAAATTCCGATACTAGAACCTTCCTTGAGCGGCTTAACCACATAGGGGGGCTCCCAGCGCCGAATGACTTCACGCCAATTATGTTTGTTCATAACCTCATAATCAGGCGTCGGAATGCTCGAGCGTTTTAAAATGCGCTTGGCTCGTTCCTTATTAAAGGCAGATTCACTGGCCTTCGGTCCGGATCCCGTGTAAGGAATCCGATATCGGCCCAAAATTTTTTGAATGGTCCCGTCTTCCCCGCCCGTTCCATGAAGCGCAAGAAATGCCACATCAATCAACTTGTCCTCTAATTTGGAACGGAAACCGTTGGCCGTGTCAATCAAAACAGGGTTTTGTCCGGCATTGACCAAAGCCTCATACACGGCTTTACCGGATTTTAAAGAGATGGGGCGTTCCCTGGAATTGCCACCTAAGAAAACACCAATTCTGCCGAAATTTTTTCTTTTGATGGAAAATTGCTGCATGGAATTTATGGAACGTATCTGACTTCGGGATGAAGCTCGATTCCAAATTCTTCAGAAACTCTTTTCTTGGCCAATGCAATCAAATCCAAAACATCTTGAGCGCTTGCCCGGTCTACATTGAGAAAAAAATTGGCGTGGCGGTCCGAAACCATCGCGCCCCCGATTCGGACCTTTTTCATGTGAACACGGTCCAGCAACTGTCCGCTTGTGAAAGTGCTATTTTGGGGATTTTTAAACGTGGATCCGGCGCTTGGGTATCTGAGGTCCTGAACTTCATTGCGGTAAGCAAAATTGGCTTTGATTTCCGCTTCTACTTCCTTTGGGTTTTTCGGAACTAATCGAAATTTAGCTTCTATAAGAATGAGGTTCTGCGGAATATCGGTTTGCCGGTAATCAAATTTAATTTCGTCATGATGAATTTTTTTCACATCGCCGTTCAAATCAACCGCTGTAAAGGTCTCAAGAATGTCTTTGATCTCGCGATAAGGGCCGCCCCGACGGCCAAATCCGGCATTCATAATAACAGCGCCGCCCACTGTTCCCGGAATATGACATAAAAACTCGGATCCGGCCAATGACTGTTCTTGAGAGATCGTCGAAACACGGCATAAGCTCATTCCGGCCGAAAGGACAAGATCGGTTTGGTTTTCAACCGAAAATCGTTCACACTCCAATTGACGGAGTGAAATGGCCAGTCCGTCAAAACCCTCATCTGAAATTAACAGGTTGGACCCTCTGCCAAGGATTAAAACACGCAGACCTTCTGAGTGTCTAAATTCCAAAATCCGGATCAGCTCATCCTGAGTGTGGGGTTCAGCGAAAAAACGCGCAACTCCGCCGATTTTATAGGTGGAATACGACTTTAATGAAACATTAGTGCGAATAAACGTTTTCGAATCGACTTGCAAACTCATCTGCGATCTCTCCAATATCACCTGCCCCTAAAAACGCGACGGTCTGCTCGCCTTCATGATGAGACAGTAGGAAATCAATAATTTGATCTCGGGACACTACTCGAACATCCGGATGGCCGATTTTCTTCACCGCATCATAAATCACACTGACCTGGACCTGGTTCGGATTTTGCTCGCCGGCGGCATAAATATCCGTTAAAAGTACGCGATCTGCATGCTCAAATACCGGTCCAAAATCATTGGCCAGATGCAGGGTCCTTGAATAGCGGTGCGGTTGAAAAATAACGGTCACTTTTCTCCCCAGCCCTTTAATGGTTTTAAGGGTCGCTTTTATTTCCGTCGGATGGTGCGCATAATCATCAATGATGAGCAGGTCCGGCCGATTTAATTTCACTTCCAGGCGCCTTCCCACTCCTTTAAAATCGGGCAAAAACTTCAGAAATTTTCCATATTCTAAACGAAACGTCCGAAGCAGCGCAATCACACCCAGAGAATTCAAAATGTTGTGCATCCCCGGAACATTCAAATGAACTTGTTCAACCTGCTTGCCTCTTTCAAACAAAGTGTAACTTGAGTGAAAACCATCCAAATGAATGCCCTTTGGATAAAAATCAGCAGAATCTGAAAATCCATAAGAAACGCCGGCGCGTTGAGAATCTGAAGCCAGTTCTTTTAAATTCAGATCGTCGATACAATAAACAAAAGAACCGGTTGTTTTGACTTGATCGATAAAAGTCCGGAAAGAATTTTTGATGTCATGAATGTCTCGATAGACATCCAAATGTTCCGCATCCAGATTTGTGATCAATGCAAAATCCGGACAAAAGTTGAGCTGGCTTCGGTCGCTTTCGTCCACTTCAGCGATAAATAAATGAGGATCTCCAATCAGCACGTTAGATCCAAAATTAACAATTTCACCTCCGACCAGACAAGACGGTTTAAGCCCGGCTTGGGTCATTAAAAAACTGGCCATCGACGAACTCGTTGTCTTACCGTGTGCTCCGGTTATGACAAGTGAAATAACTTGATTCATCAGGAACGAAAGAACTTGAGCGCGGTGGAAAATCGGAATTCCAAGCGTTTCTATTTTTTGATAATCCGCGTTATTTTTGGTAATGGCGGAAGAATAGACGGCCAAATCCGGACGAACCTGGAATAAAGCTTCGTGGCCGATAAAAACGGAAATTCCTTCGGCTTCAAGTTTTAAGGTCGTTTTTGTACGTTTGGCATCTGAACCGCTTACTTCAAGGCCCTTTGCCGCCAGTAAACGAGCCAAGCCGCTCATGCCTACACCACCGATCCCGATAAAGAAAACTTTTTTTCCGGGTTCCAATAATCGGATTAGTTCTTTGTGCATATTAACTCCCAAGCTAAACAGACTAATTCTTGCGTGGCATTTGGCTTATGCAATGGCTTTAAATGAACCGCGAGTTCGGCCCTTTTGGCCGGATGATGCCTCAAATCCAAAATCGTATTCGCCAAAACTTCAGATGACAAATTTTCTTCCAAAATGATAATTGCCGCATGACGTTCTGAAAGAAAATCGGCATTTCGTTTTTGATGGGCGTGGGCATGCGGATACGGAACCAGTATTGCCGGGCGTCCAGTTGCAATCAATTCAAACACAGTACCCGCTCCTGATCGAGAGATAATTAAATCTGCTGATTGATAATCTTCTGCAATATGATGTGAAAAAGCACTGACGTCGGCGTGAACGCCGAACCGTTCATAAAGCAGTTTGATACGATTTAGATCCTCACTTCCAACAATATGTTTAACGGCAAATTCTTTTTTTTCTTCAGCACCAAGTCGCTCCATGGCTTCTAAAAATACTTGATTGAGCCGCCGGGCACCCTGGGAGCCGCCGAAAACCAGGATCTTGAACGTCTTTTTAGTTTGTCGGACGGCATCATTTTGAATCAAATTTAAAAATTCTTCTCTTAACGGATAACCTGTAAGAACTATCTTGCTTTTGAAGGCGATTCCCCTAGTCTCAGGAAAACTGATCGCTGCTCTGTCGGTCAAACAAGAAAGAAAACGATTAGCGCGGCCGGCCATAAAATTCTGCTCGTGAAGCAAGGTTGGTATTCTCAAAATTGCAGCGCATAAAATACTCGGAACTGACGCATAACTTCCAAATCCCACCACTAAAGACGGTTTTAAATTCCACAAATAAACAAACGTTTGAATGTAAGCGAGGGGATATTTTAACAAAAAGAAAACCATCTTGAAAGAAAAGAACTTGGGAAATGATGGAATTTCAATGAAATGGCTTTGGAAATCGTTCTCAGACATTAAGGTTTTTGCAAAGACCGGTATGCGGCCAAGCAGGATATGAACTTCCGCTTGAGAATAGGTCTTCTTAAAACCTTTGGCGAAACTGATGGCCGGAAAGAAATGGCCGCCAGTAGGGCCACTTGAAATGACGATCTGGAGAGGACGCTTCTTATTCACCGTTTTAAGGACCGAATGGACCGTTTATCAATGGCAATCAGGAGACCGACTGAAATCATGTGGAAAACGAGCGCCGTACCGCCGTAGCTGACAAAAGGAAGCGGCAAGCCCTTGGTTGGGACCAAACCAACGGCCACCAATAGATTAATGACAGCTTGGAGAGTTATGAATACAACGAGAGAAAATGCCAACAGCCTCAAATAAGGATCGCGGCATCTTTGGGCTAATCGATTACCAAAGAAGAAAAAAGCGGCAAACAATCCAATCACGGAAAGCGCCCCAATTAAACCTAGTTCCTCACCGATGATAGAGAAAATAAAATCGGTATGACTTTGAGGCAAGTAAAACAACTTCTGAGTGCTCTTACCCAAACCAACCCCTTTGATTCCGCCCAACCCGAAAGCGAGAAAAGATTGAATAATTTGAAAACCGGTTCCCTTCGGATCTTTCCATGGATCCAAATAAGCCGTGATCCTGGCCATCCGGTAAGGTGCCCGCCAAATTAAAAAAACGAAACCGGCAATAACAAAAGCAGCCGCCAAAAATATATATCTCAGACGGATTCCGGATAAGAAAAATAAAATACCCATTAACAAAAATAAAAAAACACAGGAACCCAAATCTGGCTGCATGATCACAAGTCCAAATAAAAGAAATAATAAAATGGAGGGCGGCAAAAAAACCGAAATCGATCCTTTCGTAATTGGTTGACGCTTCCGGGACAAATAATCGGACAAGTAAATGCACATTGCCAGTTTGGCATATTCGACAGGTTGAAACGTAAAAAACGGCAGCTGGATCCACCGCCTTGCTCCTCCGGCAGACCTGCCCAAAATAGGAACAAAAACAAGAAATAAAAGAAAAAGAGCCATTCCCATTAAAAACCGGGAATGACGTCTCAGAAAGTCGGGGTCAACAGAAGCACCGGCAAGAAACATAATGGTACCAAGCATCACGTAAAAAATTTGCCGTCTCAGGAAATAGGTGGGACTGTGAAAAATTTGATCTGCGTAAACGGCGCTGGCACTGTAGGTCATGACCACCCCGATCGCAACCAGGGTGAACATAATCAAAATGAGGGCTTTGGATTCGTTGGTCACCCCGTTAGAAGACGAACCCATTTTGACTTAATAATCATAGGAAAAGAAGAACGATACCCCTACAGTAATTTGAAATGATTACGGGTGATGCGCTTTCTAACGGGGTCACCGAGAGGGCAGTGAAACAAGCTCATTGCGCCACGAAGAAATAATAGTTTTAAATTGAAGTCCGCGGTCTTGGTAATCTTTAAACATATCAAAACTGGCACAGGCGGGAGAAAACAAAACATTCTCGCCGGGCCGGCTGACACTTCTCGCAACGCGCAAAGCTTCTTCAAGAGACGGCGCCGCATAACAAGAAACCAAATCGCTAAACGCAGCCTCGATTTCTTTTTTTGCTTCTCCGATTAAAATTAAAAATTTAACATTTTTGCGGACCAACTCTCTTAGAACTCGAAAATCTCCGCCTTTATGACGTCCGCCCGCAATCAAAATCGCCTTGCCATTTACGCGCTCAAGCGCCCATCCTAACGAAGCAATGGTCGTAGATTTGGAATCATTGATATAACGGACACCGTGAATCAAACCTGCATCTTCAAACCGGTGTTCAAGGCCGGTGAAATTATTCAAAACGGATTCAACTGTTTTCGGATCAATTTGATAGAGGTTTGCAACTTGCTCGATGGCAGCAAAGTTAGGATTACTTTGGTTTTGTCCGTCAAAGTAAACCACATGCGATTTCAATCTTTCACTTTGTTTCAGACATTCGGGATCGGATGAATTCAAAACCGAATAATCGGTTTCCAATTGATTTTTAAACATCCGGCACTTTGTTTCCACATAATCTTCAAAACTGGAATGCCAATCCAAATGGTTTGGACTCAAATTGAGTAAAACGGCGATTTTGGGTCTGAATTGATCGATATGGCTCAATTGAAAGGAGCTTACTTCTATCACGGCGATTGTCTCAGGAGTCAACTTATCAATCTCACTGATAAATGAATTTCCGATATTTCCACAGCTGATCGCCTGACGGCCGGCAGTGCGCAGAACATCCCGAATTAAGGTCGTAACGGTGGTTTTCCCGTTACTACCTGTTACGGCAATTAAATCCGCGCAAGGAGAAAAACGATACGCCAGTTCAACTTCACTCCAGATCGGAATTTGAGAACGTACGGCCTGCTGATAAATCGCGGCGCTTGGGGGAATCCCTGGAGAAAGGATAATCAATTCGGAATCTTGAATATCTTCCCAGGTATGCTGGCCAAATTCACATTCGATCTGATTGCTATCTAGAATTTTCTTGGCTTCAAGAAATTCTTTTCCGCTTTTCAGTTCGCTTAAGAAAACGTGAGCGCCTTTTTTCTTTAAAAAAAGGGCACTTTGAATTCCGGTTTCTCTTCCGCCTAATACGGTAACTTTTTTTTTGGTCAAATCCATATCAAAAGTTGTTTACCTGAGTTTGAGCGTACTTAAACCAACCAGAGCCAAAATAAACGCAATAATCCAAAGACGAATCGTCACTTTGGATTCAGGCCATCCCAAAAGCTGAAGATGGTGATGAAACGGTGACATCAAAAAAACCCGCCGTTTGAAAACCTTAAATGAGAAGACTTGGATAATCACAGACAATGCTTCCCAAACAAAGATGCCGCCGACCAAAAGCAAAACCAATTCACTTTTAATCAGAATGGCGACAATCCCCAGCGCCCCGCCAAGCGCAAGCGATCCAGTATCGCCCATCATAACCGTTGCGGGATACGAATTATACCAGAGAAATCCCACCGACGCTCCAACTAATGAAGCACAAAATACGGATAACTCACTGGCGCCCAACACATAGGGGATTCCCAAGTATTGGGCAAAATCCGTACGGCCGGCCAAATAGGTCAATATGGAAAAAGCCCCTGCAGCAAATCCCAGACAGCCGACAGCAAGTCCGTCCAGACCGTCCGTGAGATTGAGTGCATTTGAAGTTCCGACAAGAACAAGAATAATAAAAGGAATAAAGAAAATACCCAAAGGTAGCATGACATTTTTAAAAAAAGGAACATAAAGCGATTGTGAAAAGCTCGTATCCCAATACAAAATCAATCCGACGACCATTCCAAGCGTCAATTGCCCCAAAAGTTTGATCCGGCTGGGTAGGCCACGCGTGTTTTTCATTTTCAGCTTAAGCCAGTCGTCCAAAAAACCAATGGAACCAAACCAAACCAAAACGACAAGCGCAAGCAGCATGAAATAATTTTGCAAATTTCCCCAAATCAAATTGGAGATGAACACGCTTCCCACAATGAGTACGCCGCCCATGGTGGGAACCGCAACTTTTCCGGCGTAAAAACTATGGATTTTTTCTGCATGTTCTCGTTTGATCAAATTTGTAATATTGGCTTGAGTTAACCACTTGATCACAATCGGGCCCAGCAGGACGGAGATCAAAAACGCAGTGACGCTCGCAGAAACAGCCCGGAAGGTAATATATTTAAAAACATTGAAAAGCGATACGTAATCTCTTAACGGATAAAGAAACAAATAAAACACGGATTTCCCTCAGACGGATGCGGATGTACGATTAAAACGTTCTTTCAAATAGGGTTTAATTTTATAAAGCTCCATGCCGTGCGATCCTTTAATCAAAACACCGTCTCCTTCTTTCAGATTCGACGCCAGATACGCGCACGCTTGTTCCATTTTCTCAAAGTGAACAACCGATGCATGCGAATGAATTGCGCTAAAGGCATTGAGTGTAAAACGGCTTAAAGGACCTACTCCAATGAGAGCATCTAACTTTTGGCCCGCCAAAAACCGGCCGAGCATCTCGTGGTAATAGCCGGATTGCTCGCCTAATTCCAGCATATCACCGATAACAATTATTTTACGTCGATCCCCCGCAATTTCTTTAAAAGATTCTACCGCTTGCTCAAAAGATTTCGGATTTGCATTGTAAGAATCGTCAACGATTAACACATTATGAGATTGCCAATGATCGATGCTAAATCGATTCTGGATGCGCGGAAGTTCGGTCCAGGACTTGCTGAGCGACTCAAGGTTAACCTTCAAGCAATCTGCTGTCGCAATAGCCGCCAGCGCATTCATGGCATTAAACAGGCCGTAGCCTTTCAACGAAAAATGATATTTTTGATTGACGTCGAATTGAATTTTATCTGCCCTGGCATGCAAATTCGAAATCTGATAATCACAATCCCGGGAAGCGCCGAAGGTCATGAATCGAACCCTGCGATTTTTTAAACGTTTGGTCAAAACCGGATCATCTCCGTTTGCAACGACAGTGCCCCGTTTCTCATCCAAATAATCCACAAGCTCAAGCTTGGCATCATAAATTCGTTCCAAGGATCCAAAGCCTTCCAAATGAACCGGATAAATCCCGGTAATCACTCCAATGGACGGTTGAACAATTTCTGCCAATAACTTAATTTCACCCGGATGATTAGCACCCAATTCGAAAACAGCGCATTGGTCTAGCGGATCAAGTTTAAATACATTAAGCGGTACACCGATATGATTATTAAAATTTCCCAATCCGACCCTCACTTTGAAGGCATTGGAAAGCGCCACGCCAATACATTCTTTGGTTGTCGTTTTACCAGCACTTCCCGTAATTGCAAGGGTTGGAATTGAAAATCGTTTCTTATAATGATGGGCCAGCTGCTGCAGGGCTTTAAGCGTGTCAGATACAATAACGACCGGATGATTCAATGCAACAGGATGATCAGTCAAAGAACCTGCAGCACCTTTTAAAAATACATCGTTCAGAAAGGCGTGGCCATCAAAACGATCGCCCTTTAAAGGAATGAATAAATCTCCGGGTTTTAAAGTTCGGCTGTCACAGGATATGTTGGTGACCTGAACTTGATCGTGCTTTGAAGCTAATTGACCGTGGGTAACGCCTGCGATTTCTCTGAGGGTAAACATTTTTTCCTTAAATAGTTCCGGACTATTTCTTGATCGCTGAAAGGGATTTTATCCCGACCGATAACCTGATAATTTTCGTGACCTTTTCCAAAGATAAAAACCAAATCTTTGGGTCGGGCAATCTCTACGGCTTGCCTAATAGCAGCTTCCCGGTCCTGACAAATAATTACTTCCGCGTTGGTTCGGTTGATTCCCGCTCTCATTTCAGAAAGAATGTCTTCGGGTTTTTCGGTACGCGGATTGTCGGTTGTTAAAATCACAATATCTGAGAATTTGCTCGCGATTTCGCCCATGAGCGGACGTTTGGTTCTGTCTCGATCGCCGCCGCAGCCGAAAACCGATAGGACTCGATTTTTCTTAAGACCTTGAACTGAGGACAGCACGTTAAACAACCCGTCCGGAGTATGGGCATAATCGACAAAAACAAAAAAGTCCTGACCTTCATCCATGCGTTCCATTCGGCCTGAAACACCTTGAAATTTAGCTAAATAAGGACTCAGGGTTTGAAGATCAAAACCCTCCTTTGATAACGTTGCTAATGCGGCAAGAAGATTATAAATATTATGCTTGAGGGTCAGGTGAGAATTGAGCGAAAAAACATTCTTTCCATAAAGCAAATCAAAATTTGAACCGTCAAGTCCCAATTTTATATTTTTGGCTCTAAAATCAGCCGCTTCATTAATTGCGTATAATGAAGTATCACTCTTTCCGTTCAACTGCCCATACAATCTTTTTCCATAATCGTCATCGCCGTTAAGGATCGAACGCTGCGGAATTGATTCTCCGATAAATAATTTTTGTTTCGCCGCAAAATAGGTTTCAAAATCATGATGATAATCTAAATGGTCTTGCGTCAGATTCGTAAAGACAGCGCTTGAAAAATCCAAGCCAGAAGTACGGTTTTGATCCAGCGCATGAGACGATATTTCCATCACACAATAAGAGGCTCCATTTTTCACCATTTTTGCGAGAAGACCAAAAAGAACTTCGGGAACCGGAGTTGTATTGTCGGCAGAATACTTTGCGCGAGTATCATCGTAATGGATTGACCCGATGAGGCCTGATTGACTGACACAATTGAGAAGATATTGAATCAGAAAAGTTGTGGTTGTCTTTCCGTTGGTTCCGGTGACGCCAATACATTTTATTTTCTTCTGCGGAAAATCATACGAAGAGGCGACGAGGAGCGGCAATACAGACCGAGCATTAGAGACTAAGACCTGCGGTATGGATGAATTTAGCTGATCATGAACATGTTCTAAAACAACGGCCTGGGCCCCTTTCTTGAGTGCTTCATTAATAAACCTGTGACCGTCTTGATTGAATCCAGTTACTGCCACAAACAATTCGCCCGGCTTAATTTTTCTTGAATCTGATTGAACCCCTGAAATTTTGGCGGAGAGTTCCCCCGAACCATTCCATTGATGAGGAACGCTCTTTAATAATTCCTTTAGTGTTTTCATTGTTAATTTAAAGACCGAAAGAAGGATCGGATGTAAGTTTTGGTTTCTTTCTTTCGAGATAAAAAGTGAGTGACACGGTCAGGTATTCTTCTTTGATTTCCTGTTTAAAATGAAACGGCAAAGCCGGAAGCGGATTCGATTGCGTCACCGCCTTCAGGCATGCCGCATCGAAACTTTGATTCCCGGATGAATGGAGTAATGCTAAACCTGAGATCTTCCCGTTTCGATCGACTCGATATTCAACGACCGAGGTACAGGATTCACATTGAACCGAATCAAGAAGCAAAAGCCATACCGCTGATATTTTAGAACGCATTTGCTTCAAATAGTCAGGCAATACCGACTTCCTCATTTCGATTGGAATTTTTTCTAAATCATAAACGCTGGAATTGACGGATTGAAGCAACTCAACCTGTTTTTCGACGATTTCTTTTTTGATTGAATTAATTCTCTTACTCAGCCGGCTTTGTTGACTTTTAAACTCTCTCATATTTTGTATCACGGCGGGTTCTTTAATCTTACGGTTGAGTTTCGGCTGAACGGGGTTTTCGGATTTTGCATCGGAAATCAATTCTTCTTTTAGCTCTGCCGGCGGCGGGAATGATTTCGGTTGGGTAACCGGCAAAGAAGCAATGAACGTGAAAGAGGGATTAGGATTATCTTTTTTACTTAAGGTCAATGCCGCTTCGGCGCCCGTGATAAAAAAAATATGAATCGCGAGGGATAAAAAAAACGCGGTTTTATAAATATCATTTCCATTGCCGTGTTTCATGCAAATCTTTTGCTCCCAAATGAAATTGAATCGTTTTAGATTCGGCATTTAAAAAATCAATCACAACTTTCCGATCGGGCTGAATCAGCAGTCGGGCGGAAACCCGGTCGAAGATAACTTCTGAATGACCAAGCGCACTTTTTAATTCAGCTCCCGGCTCTACAGCTAAATTTTCGGCTTGAATAGAAAGTAACAACGTTCTTCGAAATAGACCATTGAGCGGATAATGAATCGTCGCGGTTCCAGATTTAATTTTAAGATAATCCTCAAAATCCATTGCGGCGTTTTTAAGATTTACGGTGCCTAAAAAAATGCTAAAGAGCGGTTTGTGGTGAATTTTGATCCCAATTCGATTTTCCATACGCCAGAAAAAAAGATGAGTGAGTGAAGTGGGAAGCAAAACAAGAACAACAAGCCCAAATAAAAATCCCTTCTTTAGGCGACCGGGAATTTTAGAAAAGTAGGCAATGATCTTCCAATTCCTTCCAAAATTAATACAAAATGGGTCACCAAGATAAATAAGAACGACAAAAATAGAAGAACAAAATAAAAAACCCCAAGTCTTTCCCGCTCTTTTGGCTGTTCGATTTTGACGCTTGCGGTCGGTGTTATAAAATCATCCGTGTGATCCATAAAAATCCTTCGCCAGGCGAACAGACGATCTAGATCGTTTGTTAGGGCTTATAGGAGCATGTTTGAGGAGCTCGGCGATTTTTGGTTGGTGAACTACCTTTAAAAAACTGTCTACCACTTTTGGATCAAACTGAGTTCCTGAATTGGTTTTGACTTCTTCAATCGCTTCGGAAATGCTTCTCATTCTCCGGTACGGCCGCTTGGACAGCATTGCCGTAAATGAATCTACCACAGCCACAATCCTAGCACCAATAGGAATTTCCTCTCCTTTAAGCCGGCTTGGATAACCTTTCCCGTCAAACCGTTCATGATGATGAAGGATAATAGGCGTAATGGGCCGTAAAGAATTGATTTGTTGAAGAATCGCAGCGCCTCTTGAGGGATGCTGTTTTACTTCCTCAAATTCACGTTTGGTTAATTTTTCTTTTTTATAGAAAATGTGTTCTGGAGTTCCTAATTGTCCGGCATCAATTAAAAAAGTGGCTCGATGCAGATTGGTCAATTCATAACCGGAAAGACCCAAGTCGTGGCCCATTTGATAGGCAATCTCACTAAATAAAGGTAAATGGATATTGTCGCCGGCAAAACTCAGCTCCAGCAATTCATTAATCGTTTTAATGCTGCCGAGCGTCAGCTGCTCGGTTTCTTCAAACAGCTGAGCATTTTTGATCGCGATGACAGCTTGTTCTGAAAGTGTTTTTAAAATTTCAACATCTGTTTTGGTAAAGGGTGTTCCGCCCAATTTACCTCTTAAAACTACAATACCCACAACATCATCCTCAATAAACGGCACGGCGATACAATTGCGCGTAATATGAAAATCGGCTGTTTCGGCCACATGACCTTCGAGTCCATGTCCCACTCTTAAACGGCGTTTATGTTCGGGATCGCCACCTAAAGAAAACTTGTGTATTAAATATTTTTTCGTTTCATCTATTAAAAAAATATCGCATTGTTTTGCCTTAATGACCTGCGCGCACAACCTGCCGATGCGTGGAAGTAATTGGTCCAAACCCAGAGATGAAGCCATGACCCGGTGAACGGAATGAATGGTAGAAAGCGCTAAAGCACGGGGATGAACGGTTTCATAAAAATTTTGGAGCTCAAAGCTTTTATAAGCCAGTTCCACTTCGGACTGCAAAAACTGCTGGAATAAAGATAGAAAAGGTTTTGCTTCGCGCTCTGTTTTTTTGACGGCACAAAGAACTAAAAATCCCCTAAGCTCTCCCAAATGTTTGAGTGTAAAAATAATTCCGGAACGGCCAAAACCGCAATGATAAAAATTCGGAAATTTATTGAGCTCTTCTTTGCGTTCAGACAATTGGCTGAAATACTTTTCAAGGAACAAAGCGCAACTGACTTGATTATCCTTTGATTTGGCGTAAAACGAACAGTGCCCTTTGTGGTCCAAGCGAATCAATCGTCTGCTTCCATTATGAAGCAGATAAAGCCATCCGAGGGGTTTCCCAAAAAAATGGGTAAATTCGCGGTAACCTTCGCTCCAGGTGGGGCTTTCGGAAAGGTGGCGTTCTAGGACTGATTTTTCTTTTTCTTTAAACATAGCTAAGACAAATTAATTGTAACACCCTGTTCGCTCTATCGTCAAACGCGCTCATAAGGAGAAAATAAACGGTTATATTCATCCAAGGCATATCGATCGGTCATTCCGGCAATATAATCGCAAACAGCGCGGTAAAGACCGTCCTGTTTCGCTCTTTTTCGGACATGAGACGGCAACTGCTCCGGCCGATCCGCATATAACTCAAACAACTCTCTGATAAAACGCTTGCCCTTTTCGGTCATTCGAACCACCCGATAATGATGATAAAGATGATCTGTCAGAAATGACTTAATCTCTTTAATTTTTGGTCCCAGATCTTTTGAAAAAGAGACTATTTTTTTCTTTGACCGGACGAAATCGGTCGGGTTTCGAATTCCAAATTTTTCAATATTTGCAGTTGTTTGAGCAATTAAATCTCCGACCATCCGATTAATTAGAAGACGAATCGCAATCTTTGTCTTGATGATGGGATTTGCCTTTATTGATTTACGTTCAATATAACGGTTGATTTCCTGCCAAAGTTTAATCTTGCCCAACTGAGATGAATCGATTAAACCGGCTCTGAGGCCGTCATCAAGATCATGACCGTTGTAAGCAATTGAATCGGCGTAATCAACAATTTCTGCCTCAAGAGAAGGAATGCGCTTTTTTTCATATTTATTAAGGCCGTGCCGGACTTCAAAAGTTAAATTAAGCCCTGAAAAGCCGGCGTAGCTTTCTTCCAGTTGTTCTACGATTCTAAGACATTGTTTGTTATGCTCAAATCCGCCGTGACCTTTCATTAATTCAGATAAAACATCTTGGCCGGCGTGGCCAAAAGGCCCATGACCCAAATCATGCGCCAGTGCTACGGCCTCAATTAAATCCTCATTCAATCTAAGCGCCCGGCCAATCGTTCTTGCAATCTGACTCATTTCAATGGTGTGGGTCAATCGAGTTCTATAATGATCTCCCTCATGATTGACAAACACTTGGGTTTTGTACTCCAGGCGACGAAAAGCCGTTGAATGGACGATGCGATCGCGATCCCGCTGATAAGCGGTCCTAAAATCATGTTCTTTTTCCGGATGAGCCCTTCCTTTTGAATCCCCGCTCTTCAGTGCATAAGAGGCTAGCCATTCGCGTTCTTTTTGTTCTAAAACAGCCCGTGTAATCATCCCACCACCTCTTTTGAAAGAGCACCCGGCTTTAAACTTAAGCGCTCTTTTATTTTTGAAAAAAATTCTGCCGCTTCATGTCTCAATGATTTAAACAAAGCGGCAGAAAAAAGAGGGGGTGGGATCATCTGAGATTTTTCCTGAGTCTTCGATGGACAGATTGAAGCGATTCCGAGATCACTTTGGTTTTACCGATGACGGGCATAAAATTGGAATCACCCGCCCACCTTGGAACCAAATGAACATGAACGTGACCCGGAAGACCGGCGCCGGCAGATTTACCCAAATTAATGCCGATGTTCATTCCGTTCGGGCTCATTGATTTTGTGATGAGTTTAGACATCGTATTGACCAAACGGAATAAATCCAACAATTCGGAATCGTTTAGAAAAGTTAAATCTTTGACGTGGCGTTTGGGAACAACCATTAAATGCCCGTTATTATAGGGATAAAGATTCAGGACAGCCAAGCTGTGAGGAGTGCGCCTTAAAACGAAATTCTTATGATCGCGACGGGAGTTTGTCTTGATCTTGCAGATGAAACAGTTTTTAGCCGATTTGTTCAAAATATATGCTTTGCGCCAAGGTGCCCAAAGTTTTTCCATATCCAATCAAGCTTTGATTATAAAACAATCTTTGGTTTGTCATAAAGATCCAGTAATGAATTTAAACTTCGCAGATCAAGGTACTGGATTTTGGCCTCTTGTGCAAGCAATATTGCGTTCAGTTCTATGCCTCGCAAACCAATGATCAATTTTTTCTGAATGGACCCTCTTAGACGTTTGTTATCCTGCAGAAAGGTGAGAATATCGTCTTCGGTAATACGACCGGACAAAACTTGGCACAACCATCTGGTTTTCCCGTTCCGTGCAAAAACCGGAAAGACACGCCCATTATTGGGACGGGATAAAATTTCGGTAAAATGAGGGCATTTAAACTTTTTGCGGTTCAGTTCCACAACGTCATTTCTGAAGTTCAGAAAGAGCTCAACAATCCGCTTCGGCAGCTCCCTTTTATCTTCAATCGTGCTCTCTTCAATGGCCTGATTGAGTTCCTTTTTGAAGCCTTCCAGCCTGGCCAAGGGAAGACGTTCACCCATAAAACGCTGGCGGTAATAGGCTTTGGCAAGCCAAAACCGGAACAGCGGATCGTGGATTTGATAAAAAGACCCGTGTTTCTTGATCATTTCATGAAACAGCAATTTTTCGATAATTTTTTTAAGATGACTGATTTTTTGATGCAAAAAGCGATTCATCTGTGAAAGTTTTTTATGACCCAGCGCAATCGCCAACAGCGCGTCCGCAAAAAACGGCCAGGGCCGGCCGTGTGCAATTTGATAAAAACGAGATTGAAAATGTTGATACAGAACCCCTCTTGTTTCATAAAGTTCGCAAGTCAACGCTTCTGTAATGAGCTGCCGATTAGTCACTGATTCATCTTTTTTTTCAGTCCGCTGCAACCGGTTGATGATTTGATCCAAATAATAAGGGTGGCCGTCTGTCAAGCGCACTAAAAAACGTTTCAGTTCATTTTCTAAATTCAATTGGACCAGATGATGATCCATAAATTGAATCGCTTCGTCAAAATCAAAAGGGCCTAATTCTATAATTTCAAAATTTCCGAACAGAAGCGAAAGTTTCTCACGAAAGATGGAGAGGCTGCGAGCGGGTTGAGAACTGGTAACCAAAAACATAGTTTCTTTTTGAATCATGATTTCTTTGCCTAAATTTCCAAAAGGATCATTAAGGCCGATGTCGGTCAAAAGATGGAACTCATCCAATACCATTAAGAATTTCTTCCCATGCTCTTTTTGAATTTCTCCCGTCAGAGCCAGCAATTCTCGATAGGCCTCCTGGTGGCGATGATTAAGGGTGAACGATTTGATTCCCTTCATCCGGGAAATGGTGTTTGGAATGACCTTTTTCAGGGCGCGGATTAAAATTGGGAAGCTGTCAGGCACAGACTTGTAAATTGAACGATACAAGCTGATCAGGAGTTCTCCCATCCAACGCTCGGAGAAACGCTCAAAAGAATCAAATTCCTGGCAGACGTAATGAATGGGGATTATTTCGGGATGGCCAACAACCACCCGGTCGAGGAAAGACTGGGTTAAAAAACTTTTACCCAGAAAAGGCAAACCGATAATGCCGATATTTTGCCGGTAACCTTTTTGAAAAGCATCTAAACGCTTCTCTAAAAGCGCTGAAACGCGGTCACGCCCAAAGAAGGCACTGCCTAATTGAAAGCTAATATGCATTTTTCTTGGTTGTTGAATGAAAATGGGGGCGCGATCAGAAAGATAAATCCGGAATTGTCTAACACCCCATTCGATTAAATTAGAGTGACGTCATCATACTTGAAAAAATCGGAAATTCAACCTAATTCAAGCCTTTTCTTGAAAAAATTAGCCCCTGACACAATTTCTTGGGCTCGAACTTAGCGTGTTCCATGAACTGGTATCAATTCCGTAAGCAACAAAGCGATTTTAGTGTAAGATAATTCACATGAAACTCATAACGCTGAACGCTTGGGGTAAAAATGGCCCGTTCAAGCAGCGCTGGGATTATTTTTTAGAGGAACTTGCGGCATTAAAACCTGATCTTTTGTGTCTTCAAGAAGTCATAGATGATGAATTAACGCAAAGGCTCCGTGATGTTCTGGATCTTCGTCATTGGGTTTCTTCCTATAAAGCTGGACTGTTGATCCTTTCACAATTTCCAATATTGGACAGTCGCATTCTCTCTTATCAACACTGCTCTTCTTCGGAAATGAACTATGAACGCCACGCAATCATAACCAAAATAAAAATTGGAAAGAAAGAACTGATCATAGCAAATACACATTTGGCTTGGAGAGAAGAAGATCGTCCCACAAGAGACAGTCAAGTCAGAGAGCTCTTGGACGCCGTCAAAAAAACAGGATTTCCCACGATCATTTGCGGGGATTTAAACGATACTCCGGAAAGTTCGCCTTTAAAACAAGCGGGGATGGCAGGTTATGAAAACTTAATCCAAACCTATCATCCCGGTACCATTACCTGGGACAATAGTAATCCTTTTATTCAAACGCATTCGGTGAAATTTCCGGACCGGCAAATTGATTACATTTTAACCCATGAATCGGTTTCCAAAATTTTAAAACCAAAAACTTGCCGTCTTGCATTTAACCGCTTGAATGATAAATTAATATATCCTTCGGATCATTACGGAATTTTTTCTGAATTTGAAACACCGTCATCCTGAGGCAAAGCCGAAGGATCTACGAGTTGCAGATTCTTCGCTTCGCTCAGCCTCGACTCTCATTGAGTTTTTCATTGTAAGTCGGGACAGTCCCTTTGGGACAAAATGACAGCCGAAGGGCTCAGAATGACTTTAGAATAGATTCCATTTCTTTTTCATCAAAAGCTCTTAACGTCTGCGATTTCAAATTTCCAAATGTTCCGGCTTTCAGCAGCACCGAAGCCACAGTGTCATCATTAGGCGCATCCATGATTAAAACCACATCATAGGAACCGAGCGTCCAATAAATATCACCAATCTTAGCTCCCATTTTAGATGCAAGCTCCCGAAAAGCTTTCGCCCGTTTTGTTGTTTCTTTAACCCCTCGAATTCCTTGATCCGTAAAATTAGCCAAAATTAAATAATGAGCCATAAAACCTCCTTTAATTTTAATCATAGGAAACAGCGGCCAGCCATGATTTTCATCCATTATCCTCTGGGACTATTTATGAGAAATCATGACAGTGCCGCTATTTTCATTAATAAACGCCTGAGACTATTAAAAGAAATAGCGGCCAGCGGGAATCGAACCCGCGTCACAAGCTTGGGAAGCTCGGGTAATACCATTATACGATGGCCGCGGAAAATCATTTAGAAATGACAGAGTTTGCGGAATTCCAAGCGGCGATTTTCGATGTCTGCTGTTTGCAGATTTCTTAAACGATCAAGCCCAAAAGCTTCTACTGTAAACGACGCCACAACGGCGCCATAAACAAGGGCTTGTTTTAAATTTTCAAAGCTGATTTCGTTGGTTTTAACCAGATAACCCATGACACCGCCAGCAAAGGTATCGCCCGCCCCGGTAGGATCAAAAACCTCTTCCAAAGGATATGCCGGTAACACAAAAAACTGTTGGCCATGAAACAACAAAGCGCCGTGCTCACCTTTTTTGATGATGACCGTACCGGGACCCATGGCCTGGATTTTCCGAGCGGCTTTAAACAGATTGGATTCATGGGCCAATAGCCGTGTTTCACCATCATTTAAGACAATCATATCCACCCGTTTCAGCACCTTTTCCAATTCCGGTTTTTTCCCGGTAATCCAAAAATTCATCGTATCACAAGCAATAAACCTACATTTTTGCCGCTTAACCTGATTCAAAACGTCAAGCTGAAGGTTGGGATCAATGTTCGCCAAGAATAAATATTCAGGCTCACGATCCGCTTTTAACTTGGGCTTGAAATCCAGCAATACATTCAATTGGGTATCCAAAGTATGAGCCGTATTCAAATCAGTTTCGTATTTTCCTTTCCAATGAAATGTTTTTCCAGAATTGGTAATCAAGTGATCCAGTCCAATAGGCCGTTCCTGAAGAACTTTTCGGTATTCTTTTGGAAAATCTTCTCCCACTACGGCGATTAACTCAACTGGCGTAAAAAAACTGGCGGCATAAGAAAAATACGAAGCGGAGCCACCGAACACTGAATCCCTTTTGCCAAATGGAGTTTCAACGGAATCAATCGCCACAGTTCCAACAACCATTAAGGGATAGTGCATGATACTTTTTGCCTGATTCATTGTGCAATCATCCTTTTTAATTCTCGAGCGGCATGGAACGGATGGGGCGATGAAAAGATCGCCCGGACGACCGCCAATCGATTTGCCCCTGCTTTAACAACCGCCTTTGTGTTGGATTGATCAATACCGCCGATACAGACCACCGGGATTTTGACTTTTTGAATTACTTTTTTGATAAGGTCCAACCCGACCGGCTGATAGGTCGGTTTTGTCGGTGTTTCGAAGATGGGACCGAAGCCGATATAATCAGCGCCCTCTTTAACGGCTAGCATGGCTTGCTTCAAACTATGAGTCGAACAGCCAATAAATTTTGATTTATCTTTTATAATGCTTCGTGCAACGTTAATCGGAAGGTCGTCCTGACCCAAATGAACTCCATCCGCATTCAGCGCAAGCATGAGATCAACCCGGTCATTCACAATAAAAAGTTTCTTCATCTGAGTCGTGATCTGTCTGACTTTTTTCCCGAGTGAAAGCAAAAAATGGTCAGACATATGATTGGAGCGAAGCTGAATTACATCCGCTCCTCCACGGAGCGCTTCCTTGATCTTAATCATGATTTCTGGATCTTCATCTTTAAGATCGGTGACGGCGTAAAGCTTAAAATCGTTTAACCGTTTTCTTTTCCAATTCATATAATTTGAAGCGAAGGTTTTGAAACCGATGCGATTGGGTCGGCGCAATCACCTTAGACGCCTCTTCCAGCACTCGGAGCGCTTCCTCAGACCGTTTCATATTACTAATTAAAATATCGTTCCAGCTGGGTTTCTTCTTCGCCAGAATGACGCTTTCTTTGCCAACGTCACCGCGGGCATTGCGGGCATTGACCAAATTTTTATAAGGAACAGGAAAATCGAGTAAAACCTTGGAACAATCGTGTCTCAACCGCTTAAACGCATCGGTGAGGGATTTGTGGTCATGCATAAAACGGATAATATCTTCACAAACCCTCAGCCCTTCTTTGGCGCGGTTGAAATTAACATCGACGAGTCTGAGGGCTGAATTACGACCCACGTTTTACCTTTTTTAAAATTTGAGTAGTTGAACGCCCTTTTAAAAGACGAACGCGCCTGACTTTACCGCCCCAGCTTAAAACATCAGCGGAACCAGCGATTGAACGCACTTTCCAATCTGACCCTTTCACCAAAATATTCGGGCGAACCGACCGGATTAATTTAGCCGGCGTATCTTCTTTAAAAATCGTAATGTAATCAACACTGGCCAGTCCGGCCAATACGCGAGCGCGATCTTGTTCTGAATTGACCGGTCGTCCGCACCCTTTTAAACGCCGCGTTGAGTGATCTGAATTTAATCCGAGAATTAAAACATCACCAAACTTCCGAGCGCGTTCTAAATATTCAACATGTCCGGCATGCAAAAGATCAAAACAGCCGTTGGTAAAAACAATTTTTTTTTGGTTTTTTCTTAAACGATTAGCTATTTGGATAATCGCGCGCTGGGAATAAAGCTTAGGATTCATCCCACCACCTGCTTTCCTCGATGCAAAGCATCGAGAACTTCAAGAGCGCGCTGTCTTGAAATCAACGCGCGCTCTTGCAAAGCAGGTGGTGGGATCATTACTTACGCGGGAAAAAGCGTATCTTCGACGGCCTCAGAAATGGCATGAAGCGCGGTAATGTGCATTTCTTGAACATGAGGAGTTTTTTCAGAGCCTGCTAAAAAAGTAAGGTCGGATATTTTCTGCAGTTCACGGCCTGATTTTCCCGTAAACCCAATGACGGTAAGGCCCATTTCTTTCGCTTTTAAAGCGGCTTGAATCACATTTTTTGAGGTTCCGCTGGTCGAAATGGCAATTAAAATGTCGCCTTTTTGGCCAAGGCCTTCTACTTGTCGTGCAAATATCAAATCATAAGCATAATCATTTGCGATGGCAGTCAGAATAGAGGTATCGGTGGTGAGCGCAATTGAAGGAAGGCTTTTGCGTTCGCGCTTAAATCGGCCGACGAATTCCGCAGCAATATGCTGAGCATCAGCAGCACTTCCGCCATTGCCGCAAAGCAAAATTTTATTTCCGCGCTTAAACGCCTGAATGATTCGTTCGACAATGTCATCCAGCACCTTTAGATTTTCCGGACCGAAACTTGCCTTCAAGGCCTGTTCGTGCCCCCGAATGCTGGCGCTGATTGAGTTTTCCTGCATGTTGATTGACATATTAACCAAAAAAGATTTGGGTGAGTTCATATAAATCTTGAGGGACCAGCTTTAAAGACCCTGTCGCTTCTTCTAAGCGAACGGGGGTAATGTTGTTGCCGTGTAAGCTGACCATATACCCAAATTTCTTTTGTTCGATCAATTTTAACACATCGATTCCGAATCGAGTACCTAAAACTCGGTCGAAAGCGGTTGGCGTTCCACCCCTTTGAATATGTCCAAGAACCGTTACTCGAGTCTCATATCCGGTCCTTTGTTCGATCATTTCAGCTAAAATTTGGCCGACGCCGCCCAAACGAACATGACCAAATTGATCCAGTTTTTCTTCTTGAATGACGTCCTTTCCTGCAAATTTTGCTCCTTCGGCAACCGCCACAATACTAAAGAGTTTTCCTCGCGTATGACGGTTCTTAATGACATTACAAACTTGCTCGATATTAACGGGAATTTCAGGGATCAAAATCACATCTGCTCCACCGGCAAGGCCCGCATAAGTTGCAATCCAACCGGCATGTCTTCCCATAATTTCAACGACCATGACACGGTTGTGTGATTCTGCCGTGGTGTGAAGCCGGTCAATACATTCCATTGCAACATTGACCGCAGTATCAAATCCAAAGGTAAAGTCCGTACAGGCCAAATCATTATCGATGGTTTTGGGAACGCCTACAACGGGAAATTTTTCCTTGGCTAATTTTGCCGCAACGCCTAACGTGTCTTCGCCGCCAACTACAATTAGCGCTTCCAAATTATTGACTTTAAATGCCTGTTTTACTTTTTCAAGGTGCTCCGGATTTTTATAAGGGTTGGTTCTGGAAGTACCAAGAATCGTTCCGCCGCGGTGAAGAATGCCTGAAACGGAACGGTCATTCAGAACGACTGTTTCATTATCGATCATGCCTTTCCAGCCATTTTTAAAACCAAGGACCGACCAACTTTTTTTAGCCGCTCCCTTTACCACCGCACGAATTACCGCATTAAGACCAGGACAATCACCGCCACCGGTTATAATACCAATTTGCGAAGCCACGTTTATTTCTCCCGTTAAGTTTTCAGTTTTAAACTGCTTGATGGTTCGAGAATTTTAGTTACATTGACCGCCAACTCAAGCTCAATTTCCCCGCCAAACATTTTCTTGAGCCGGCCGGAAATATCGCTTTGGATCGCATTGATGAGTTCGGGCAAATTCCAGCCGGTAACGATTGACAAATCCGCGATGATTTTCAATTTGTTTCCGTTCACGGTGGTTTCTGTCTTCATTCCCTTGATGATATCAAATTTTCGGAGCACTTTTTGGACTAAATCATTTACGGCGCGGATTGAAACGGTCATATAACCCCATTTGCCGTATAAAACGACGTCATCATCACGCCGGACCAATTTCACCAAAGTCTTTGATAAAATAAGACCGATAAAAATAAAAAGAACGCCTGTGGCGCCCATTTGAAGGGATTTCCAGGAATCATCGTAAATGTATTGAACTTTCAAGAGCGCGTCTTCCATGGAAAGAACATGGAGTGAAACGATAATCATTAAACTTCCGATGGTGAGAAACGCAAAAACAGAAAAAATATAGACAAAAAAATTAACAATTTTCATGTTCAGCCTGCTTTGCGTTCCTCCGCTGATTCCAGATTTGAAGGCGGCGTTAAAACAGATTCAATAAAATTAGTGCTCACTTTCCCTTGTCTGAATCTCGGACGATTTAAAATTCGTTCATGAAGCGATACCGTAGTTTTGGTGGGGCCAAAAACAGTTTCCTTTAACGCGCGCAGCATAATGTGAATGGCTTCATTTCGGTCTTTGCCATGCGCGATAATTTTTGCCAACAGAGAATCATAATAAGGCGGAATCACATATCCGGGATAAACATGCGTATCAACTCGTACATTCGGTCCTCCCGGCAGAATGAGGGTTTCAATTTTGCCGGGACTCGGCATAAAGTTCCGATCCGGATCTTCGGCGTTAATTCGGCATTCGATCGCTGCGCCATTAAATTTAATTCCATCCTGATTGTAACCCAGCTTATGTCCCGCAGCGATGCGAATTTGTTCTTTCACCAGATCAATACCCGTAATCATTTCCGTTACGGGATGCTCCACCTGTAAGCGGGTGTTCATTTCGATAAAATAAAACTCGTCTTCGCCATCAACCAGAAACTCAATCGTTCCTGCATTTTCATACTGAAATGCCTTAGCCGCTCTCACCGCAGCTTCTCCCATTTTTTTCCAAAGTGCTTTGCTCAAACCGGGAGCAGGACTTTCCTCGATTAATTTTTGATGCCGTCTTTGGACCGAACAATCCCGCGCACCGAGATGGACAATACTACCGTGTTGATCCGCTAAAATCTGAAATTCGATATGCCTCGGCTCCTTCAAATATTTTTCAATGTAAACGCCCCGGTCGCCAAAAGCCGCTTCGGCCTCAGTTTGGGCAGTCAAAAAAGCGTTCACCAATTTTCCGTCATTATGCGCAATTTTTATCCCTTTCCCGCCGCCGCCAGCGCGAGCCTTAATAATCACTGGGTATCCAAATTTTTTTGCAACTCTAAGTGCTTCTGCCTGGTCATCCACAACGGCTTTACTGCCCGGAATGATAGGCACTTTCACCTTACGTACCATTTCTTTAGCAATGGACTTATCTCCCGCGAGTCTAACACTTTCAGGTTTGGGGCCAATAAATTTAATTTGGCAGGATTCACAAATTTCAGCAAAGTGAGCATTCTCAGACAAAAAACCGTAACCCGGATGAATGGCGTCGACATCGGCAATTTCAGCCGCGCTGATAATGCTCGGAATATTTAAATAACTCTCGCTCGAGGGCGCCTCACCGATACAAATTGCTTCATCCGCAAGCCGGACATGCAAAGAATCTTTGTCTGCTTTTGAATAAACCGCTACCGTTCGGATTCCAAGATCACGACATGAACGGATCACCCGAATCGCAATTTCGCCGCGATTAGCAATCAAAATTTTATGAAACATAACTTAAAAGATGGGTCAAAACAACTCGTTTCTCAGAGCTTTTGAATTTTGAATAGGGGTTGGTCAAATTCAACCGGTTGGCCATTTTCTATGAGCACATCCACAACTTTACCGCTGATATCCGACTTGATTTCATTCATCAGCTTCATGGCTTCAATGATGCATAAAACGTCGCCGGATTTTACTTCTTGTCCTCTGCTAACGTAAGGGTCAACATCAGGAGCAGGAGCAGTATAAAACGTCCCTACCATAGGAGAACGAATGATCGTTACGCCCGTTTCCTCAATTGGGCTGGAGGCTTGCAATTCTGAATGTTTTTCGGATTTTGCTGATTTTGGAGCGGAGTAAAGTTCTTCCTGAACAAGGGTACCAGTGACTCCTTTTTTAAGCCTAATTTTGAATCCATTTTTTTCAATCTCAAGCTCAACGAGGCCGTGTTCCTGCATGAGATTGATCATTTCCTTAAGTTCTTTAATAGTCATAGGAAATTTTCGGGTAAATTAGCACCTAAAAAGCGGCGGGCAGCACTCTTCGCTCTGCCCGCTACACGTGATTAATTTTGCAAGGATTTTACTTGAATCGTATCACCCTGTCAATTATCAACACAGGGGATAATTTCATAATCGAGATTTTAACGAGTTAACCAGGCCGCGAAGCCCCAACAAATAGCTTTCGGGACCAAATCCGCTCACTTGTCCGACACAAACCGGTGCCGTTAACGATTGCCGGCGAAATTCTTCTCTGCCGTAAATATTCGACAGATGAACTTCGGTCGCGGGAATGCCGCAAGCGGCTAAGGCATCTCGCAAGGCAACGCTCGTGTGCGTATAGGCGGCGGGATTGATGAGAATGCCGCGATAGTTTTTTTTGGCGGCGCCGATCAGATCGACTAATTCTCCTTCATGATTAGATTGGACACAAACAACGTTAACCGACAATTTCTTGGCTTCTTGATGGATGGATTGATTGATCTTCTGAAGAGAAATTTTGCCGTAAATATCAGGTTCACGTTCGCCCAATAAATTTAAATTAGGCCCGTGAATCACTAATATGCTTACCTGAGACTTTGACTTCTTCTGCGTCATATGAATTAACGCGGTTTTTCAGCTTCTTCGATCAGCATAACCGGAATGCCTTCCCGTACGGGATAACGGAAACCGCATTGTGGGTTGAGGCAAACAATTCGGTCTAAAATCAGATTGACTTTAGATTTGCATGCTGGACAGGCTAAAATTTCTAATAATTCTTTACTCATTTGATTGGTCATAGGCCTTGAGATTTTTCAATGCGCTCAATTTCTTGGATTGAAGCACCGCCTCGAATGGCATACAGAATACCACAAGCACAGCCAATCCCATAAACAAAAAGGTCGAAGATTAGAGAAAGAGCAACCGCTTGGTCCAAAGTTACATACTCTTTAAATAAATAAACTGTGGCCGCCTCTCGAACGCCGAGACCGCCAATGGAAGGAATTATTGAAATTAAAGTAATGAGCGGCATAAACAAAAAAAACACGGCTACCGGAAGATTAATATGAATACTTTTGGCGAGCACGTACACCATGAAAATAAAAAAAGCCTGCGCAACTAAGGAATTAAGAACGAGAAGGAAAAAATCGATACGGCGGTTTCGATATAAATCCAGCGCATCAAATAGGCGCGCTATCAGTTCTCGAATCTTTGGCGGTGAAAATTTTAAAAAGAACGATTTGGCCGGTTTGGAAAACCGTTTGCTCATCACAAACACAAGCCCGATAAAAACGACGGCGGCAGCCCAAGTAACCACTTGTCCAATCTTAGGATCGTCGATATGATCACGGCCCAATAAATAAGCAAAAAAACCGATGGAAATCGTAGCGATCATTCCAAAAAAACGGTCCAGCAAAACAGAAGTGACGGACGCAAATTTTTTGCCTGAATCCTTGGCAATGTAATAGGCCTTTGCGATATCACCGCCGACGGCGGAAGGAAGAAACATGTTAAAAAAGAAACTGATCAACCAGAGATAATAAAGACGCGAAAAGCTTAGATTGATTTTTTGGATCAGCAAGATCATCCTGGTTCGGAATGTAACGATAGAAAGAGAAAGAAAATTAACAACGACCGCGAGGACTAAAAAGATTAAATTAATATTCCTTAAATGAGTTAGGGCCTCGATCAATTCCCCTTTGACCATGTAAAACATCAGGACCAAAGAAAAAACGCTCACAGAAATTCGGATGAACAAATTCCTTATTTTTTTGAGCATTCGAATTCGAAATTAAACCGTCCTATGTTGAACAAATTTGATCTGGAGATCCGGAATGAGTGAAGCGAACAGAGTTTCTTCTTCTGAGGTCAAATTTCCTTTGGTTTTTTCCTTTAATAAAATTAATAAGTCTATGGTTTCTTTGGCAGTATCCAAATTGATTTCCATTTTTTCGGATCCCGGAGCTTTAAGCGCGCCCATGCAAATGAGCGCCTGAATCCCTAAAGAAGTAACAAAGTTGGAAAAGGGTAAGCCAGATTCCGGTGTTTGGGACGCTTTACCGGGCATTTCCCGAGACACTTCTTGTTTCCAAGTTTCATCTACACGTTTCTGTGTGTAATGTATCTTTTTTTCGTCCATAGTTTTATAAGGCTTTAAATAAAAAAATGAGGCTCCAGAACCAGTGGGGATGCTTGCTCGGGAGCCTCTTTCAGGTGGGTTTGAGACTTACGTCTCAATGACTATATATCACTATGACTCTTTTTTGTCAACGACGTTTCCGGACCTCAATTAGATAAATTTTACAGCGATCCCATATTGATTTTTAAACAGTTCAAAACGAGCGATTTTACCTGGAATAATCAATTCATCTTTAAAGGTCTCATTCGGCGGAACTGTAATGGTCACATGACTTTCCTCAAGGCCCTGCATTTGTGAGTAATCAGGAGCATTCAAATCGAGGAATTCACAAAATAGGCCGCCCTGACTGACATTGGTGGCAATGGCTTTCGTAATTAATGTAGCGCCATCTTTCATGTGAAATTCAAGTTTCAAGGGAATTGCCACGCGAATACGTTTATTTCGTCTTCGCTCCAAACCATATCCCTTACTCTGGGACATCGTCTGATCGATTGGAATCTCAAAGATTTTGTCTTTGACAAAGAGAAACGAACCGAACGCATCCGCCACTTCTTCCTCGTTTTTACAAACGCGGACACTGTGAGGAAGATGGCTGGTTTCAAAAAGTCCCCGGCAGCTTTCATCCGGCGCAAAAATCAAACTTCTTTGAGGGCGAATTAAGCAGGCCATGATTTTGCGAAAGGCTATTTCATCCATAAATTGAACTTTTTGCAAATTCAAAATCACCCTTCTCAATTTCTTTTTTTGAATGGTTTGGTCAATTTTATGTATAACCGGATCCATTTCCTCTCCTGTTAATATGCCACCCAGATCAAAAACCTGAACAGATCCAATTTTCCTAAGTCCTACATGTATACTTTCAGCGTGTTTCATTTCACTTACCTTCCTTTCTGATGGTGAATGATGACTTCTCGTTGCGATTGCAAAAAATCAGAGAATCGTTTTTCATCCTGAGAATCAAATTTCTCGATATGAACACCGATTCCGAATTGTTCATGATTCAATTGCCAATGAAGAACCTTTCCCTGCCCGCTGACCGTCGTTCCATTCGACAATGAAAGTACAAAATCCAAGCTTTGGATATTGTATGGATTTAACTCGGTCAAGGATTGTTCAACCGATAAAATATCGATATATTCAATATAAAAACCATGTTCGCTTAAATTTGAAACGACCCCCACGCATTGCTTTTGCCCTGAATCTTGATGATATGAAAACCGGATGGATATGGCCGTCTGAAGGCGGAGATTTCCCCTCAATTCATCGTCTTTAACGTTTTCTTCGGTCAAATCTGATCCATAAACCTGCACAAGGTCTTGCTCATTATTGAGAAGTCGAAATCGTTTGCTTTCAGGATATCGATTAAAAAAATCCATAATTCCTTTATCGCCGGCCAAAATACTGAGATGGTTTTGATCAGACGTTACCTGGAAAAGAAATCTGACGCCAAGGGTGTCAATATCAGTGATGTGTCTGAAATTTAAGACCGCCGGATTGCCATCCAGATTTTGAAAGGCCTGCTCGAGCTGGATTTTAAGGCGGGCTGTCCAAAGACCGGTCATGGAACCGTTCATATCGATGATGTTCACCTTCCCAATTCGTCTTTTGATCACCTGTGGAATCATGTTTTTAGGCCTCTTTAATAACTCTAAAGATAAGCATACCCTTAAATAAAAGTAATTACAAATTAGGAATCTTATATTTAATATAACTCATTCATTTATATAGATTTATAGATGGTAAATAATGAAAGAAATGTAACATAAATGACCAGAACTGTAACTATATTATTACAGTTGCTAAAAAAGACAAATTCAGGCTTTTATTTTGTGGAGGGCGATTTTGCGGATGAGTTCCTGTCTTGAAACGGATAAAAGCTGAGCGGCACGGCTACGGTTTCCTTGTGTTTTCTTGAGTGCTTCAGAAATGGCCTCCTTCTCCAATATTGCCACCATCTTGCGCTTTTGTTCTTTAAGTGAATTCAGGGACGGTTTTTTCAACATTCTTTTGTCATATTTTAAATGCTGAAAATTGTCTGGACCTATTATGTAATCCTGCTCAACTAAACAGGCCTGCTTAATTTCTTGTTCAAGTTCGCGAACGTTTCCAGGCCATGAATAAGACATCAAGATTTCAATCGCTTCGGGACTTAACTCTTTAGTCTTAATTTTTAAATCACGCGATAACCGACTCAGATAATGATGGGCTAAAAGCAAAATGTCTTCTTTCCGTTCTCTGAGCGGCGGTAGATTAATTCTGATAGAGCTTAATTTATAGTAAAGGTCTTCCCTGAATTTACCGATTTCCACCAATTCTTTTAAATTCTCTTCAGTCGACGCAATCATTCTGACATTGACTTTAATCTTCGCGATTCCGCCGAGCTTATAAAAACCGTTCTCATCTAAGAAATGCGCTAATCTAGCTTGTAGAACTGGCTTTAACTTCGAAATATGATCAAAATATAAAGTACCGTTATCTGCTAGTTCAAATAGGCCTTTCTTATGATTGAGCGCTCCGGCAAAAGAGCCTTTAACATAGCCGAATAACTCGCTTTCTAAAATTGCGTCAGAACCGACAGAACAATCAATCACGATGAATTCATGGTCCGAGCGAGGACTCGAAAAATGGATCATCCGGGCAAGAGATTTTTTGCCCGTTCCTTTTTCACCTTCCAGAAGAATGGGCATATCATGAGCTGAAATTTTTTGGGCTATGGCCAGGACGTTTTTAAAGGAAGGACTCTGACCCATTAATTCGTTAAGATCTGAATGTGGTTGATTCATGATTGGTTTAACTGCTTCATTCTTTCTTGATGAACTTTTTCATAACCAAACGCGGTCGGCCGGTAATATCGGCCCTTGCGCTCAATGTACTTTTGTTTCACGTAATGGTTTTCAAATTTATGGACATACTCATAGCCTTCCCCATGGCCCATTTGTTTCGCTCCTAAATAACTTTTATCCCGTAAATGGTTCGGAACCTCTTCCACCGTTTCTTTCTCTACATCTTTGGTTGCTTCCTCAATGGCCATATAAGAAGCGTTGCTTTTGGGAGCCAGCGCCATATAGGTCACGAGCTGAGACAAGATAATTCGAGATTCCGGCATTCCAACAAACTCAATCGCTTGAAGCGCCGCAGACGCTAAAACCAGAGCCTGCGGATCAGAATTTCCGATATCTTCTGAAGCTAAAATTAAAATACGCCTGATAATAAACCGTGGATCTTCACCGGCGTACAGCATTTTTGCAAGCCAATAAACGGAAGCATCCGGATCGCTTCCCCGCATGCTCTTGATAAAAGCGCTTGCCGTGTCATAGTGATAATCCTCATCTTGATCGAAATAGACAATTTTTCGTTGAGAAGATTCCTGTGCGACCGCCTCTGTAAAATGAATCGTGCCGCTAGAATCGGGAGGGGTGGTTAAGACGCCGATTTCAAGAGCATTGAGCGCCCTCCGGGCATCGCCTGAAGCGCTTTTTGCAATGTGTTCCAAAGCTTTATCACCCGTTTTAATTTTCAATTTACCAAATCCACGCTCAGGGTCTTTTAGCGCCTGTTGCATAATTTTGATCAGCTCTTCATTGCCTAACGGCCGCAGTTCAAAGATCGTAGAACGTGACAGCAAAGGATTATTGATGGAAAAAGAAGGGTTATGCGTTGTGGATCCAATCAAAATCAGAGTCCCATTCTCGACATCCGGCATTAAGACATCCTGCTGAGCTTTATTAAACCTGTGAATTTCATCCAGAAACAAAATGGTCCGTTCCCTTGTTGCCTTTTTATTAAATTGAGCTTCTTCGATGATTTTTCTCAAATCCTGGACATTGGCGGAAACCGCATTCAAACTTTTAAACCGCGCACCGGTCATTTGGGAAATGATTGCGGCAAGCGTTGTTTTACCAGTTCCCGGAGGGCCGTATAAAATCAAACTCGTGAGACGATCAGCCAAGATGGTACGCTTCAGAAGCTTTCCTTCGCCCAGCAAATGCTCCTGACCAATGTATTCGTCCAGATTCCTGGGCCTCATTCGCGCAGCAAGCGGAGCGCTAGAATCATAGGAAAACGGTTTGGCAGGATTGGGGCTGAACAAATCCATAGGGACCCCTTTGTGGCTTATGTTATTTTTGCTTTGGGAAGTTCCGCTCCAAAAGAATGATGGAGCGAATCAATAATCTCAAAGTGCAGCTTATTCACTTCCTCATTTTGAAGCGTTCGATCCTTGGCCTGATAATGAATTCTAAAAGACAAACTTTTTTTACCTTTCGGAATCTGGCCGCCCTTAAAATAATCAAAAACCTCAATTTTAACGGCCAGTGCGCCAGCCATTTTCCGGATACGGTCTGTAATTACATTTGATTTCAAATCATCGGAAATAATTAACGTTAAATCCCGCGGTGAAGATGGGAACTTCGGAAAATCTTCAAATCGAGCCTGTTTCACATTGATTTGCGACAGCTTCTTGAGCGAAAGCTCCGCGTAATAAACGAGTTTGTCAAGATCATACAACCTTCTTACCTGTTCGGACAATGAACCGTAATAACCCAAATGGGTTCCGTTGATTTTAATTTGTACGGCTTCGCCCGTCTCAAAAAAAGGATGATCCGTCAACTCAATTTCAAATGAAACAACTCCCAAACGATGGAAAAATTCCTTGATTACGCCTTCTAAATCATAAAATGTGGCCGGACGTTTTTTATCGAGCCAGCTCAACCGGCCTTCACTTGAAACAGCCATACCCAGCATCCGCTCTTCGTGTGGCAGTCCGGCCCTTGAAACCGACCGTTTCAAGGGCTCTGTAGTCCTCAGATCGGTCGGGTCTGAGGATAGTGGATTATCTTCTGCCGTGTAACGATTGCCGACCTCAAAAAACCACAGATCCGTTTGGCCGACTGATAAATTTCTCCGGACGCTTTGAGCCAAACCGGATAACAGCGTGGGTCTCATCAAACACAATTCTTTATTTTGCGGATTGACCAGGCGAACGCTCTGTTGCGTTATGCCCAATTTTTTCAAAATGGTTTCCTCAACAATGCTAAAGGTAATAATTTCCTGGAATCCAAGGCCAACGCACAAAGAACGCACTTTGTTTTCTAAATTTAGAATGGGTTGAATGACGGTATCAATCGGAACTAAATCGGGAAGCGTTTCCGGAATTTTATCGTATCCGTAAAGCCTTGCCACTTCCTCAATCAAATCAATGGGTCTTGTAAGATCAGCCCTAAAAGAAGGGACTCTCACAGAAATGGATTTTTTCCGCGCTGAAACATCAAGTCCGAGACGGCTTAAAAAAGATTTCATCTTCGCCGCTGGAATTTCAATGCCCAAAATCCGCATGATTTCGGATAGATTGAGCGTAATTTGGCTCCCAGAAACCGGAGGTTTTCCGGAATGAAAAACGGGGCTGATTCTTTTTGGCTTGGCGTATTTCGAAATCAAATAAACCGCGCGCGCTCTTGCCAGATCCACCCCTTTTGGATCCACCCGCCGTTCGAAACGATAAGAAGATTCACTTCCGAGGCCCAAACGTCTGGCAGTCTGCCTGACGCTGGACGGCTTAAAAAAAGCTGATTCCAATAAAATATTTTTGGACCTCAAACTCACTTCAGAGTCTTTTCCGCCCATCACACCGCCAATCGCAACTGCACCTTTTGAATCAGAGATAATAATGTCATTTTTATTCAGTTCATAAGTAATTCCGTCAAGGGCAGTCATTCGTTCACCGTCACGCCCTGATCGCGCCGTGATTTCATCGCCGTGAATTAAATCAAGATCAAAGGCATGAAGCGGCTGGCCCCATTCCAGAAGAACGTAATTGGTAATATCCACAATCAAATTAATAGAACGAATTCCGCAGGCCTCAAGACGTTTCTTCATGAATTCGGGAGTGTCCTGCCATTCAATTTCTTCCAAAACAACGGCCGAATAATAAGGACACAAATCGTGATTCGGAATGGATACTTTGATTTTTCGGGTCAGATCAAATTTCCGTTTCAGTGCCGCGGGCGGCAAAGCAAATGAACCTCCGGTTACGGCATGAATCTCCCGGGCTACGCCAATATGAGAAAGCCAATCCGGCCGGTTGGTCGTGATTTCAATTTCAAAAACAAAATCATCATTGATCTTATGTAATTTTTCAACATTCAGACCGGCCAGGGTTAAAACATTGGACAGTGATTCCGCCGATCCTTTCGCACGAACATAATCTTTCAGCCAATTTAAGGAGACTTTCATTTAAATGTGACCTCTGTCATTGCGAAACGTAATTTCCTCCTCCCTTGTGGGGGAGGATAAAGGTGGGGGGGAATCATTTTTTGTCAAACCCCCATCCTAACCTTCCCCCGTAAAAGGGGAAGGAAATATTAAAACTGCTCCAAAAATCGTTGATCATTTTCGTAAAAAAGCCGAATGTCTTTAATCCCGTATTTCAACATAGCGATACGTTCCACGCCCAACCCAAACGCAAAACCTTGGACTTTGTTTGGATTATATCCAACGGCTTTAAAAACAGCAGGATCCACTTGTCCAGCCCCAAGAACTTCAAGCCAGCCTTTTCCCCAACCAATGTCCACATCAACGCTGGGTTCGGTAAACGGAAAAAAATGAGGCTTAAACCGCATCTTAATATTCTTGCCGAATAATTTTCTTAAAAATAAATGAATGATTCCTTTTAAATCCGAAAAAGTGGCTCGCTCATCCACGAGCAACCCTTCGATTTGATGAAACATAAACGAATGACTCGCATCCACGGCGTCCGGCCGGTACACCTTGCCCGGCGCTAGAATCCGGACCGGAGGTTTTCTATTTTCCATAATCCGGATCTGAACGGTTGAGGTTTGAGACCTAAGCAAGTGGCCTTTGTCCGTATAAAACGTGTCAAAAGCATCCCGGGACGGATGATCGAGTGGAATGTTGAGCGCGGTGAAATTATAAAATTCGGTTTCAATTTCCCTGCCGTCAACCGCTTCAAACCCAAACTGGGAAAAAATACCCGTAATTTCCTGAATGGTTTGAGTGATGGGATGCAGCCTGCCCAACCTGGGACTGATGCCGGGCAGTGTTTCATCAAAAGCGGATTTTAAGGTTTTAGACGAACCGAGGGAATTTTGCTTATCTTTGAAAGCGTTTTCGGCAAATTCTTTTAACTGATTAAGACCTTGCCCGAAACGCGGCCGGTCTTCTGAAGACAAAGAAGCCATTTCACGAAATAAATCAGCCACTCTGCCTTTTCGACCCAAATAGACAACGCGGAGCGCTTCAAGGGCTTGAATGTCCTTGATTTCCGCCAGTTTCTCCGAAATTTCGTCCTGGAGAGCTTTAAGGTCGGTCATAGATCCGACTCAATGAATCGCTTATTTTTTCTTGGCGAGAGCGACTAATTCCTGAAAAGCCTGGCCGTCTCGAGCCGCAAGTTCAGCTAACGATTTTCGATTGAGCTCAATTTTGGCGCGTTTTAAGCCGGAAATGAACCTGGAATAAGAAATACCATTTTGCCGGCACGCGGCATTAATTCTAATCGTCCAAAGAACGCGAAAAGCGCGTTTTTTCTTTTTCCGGTCGCGCGTAGCAAAGGCCATCGCCCGAGTAACGGTTTCCCTGGCCGTTCGATATAATTTGCGGCGTCCGCCGAAGAAACCTTTGGCGCGTTTTAGGACTTTCTTTTTTCGTCTTCGTGTCGCTGGAATTCGTGTTGCACGTGGCATGAAATCAACTCCTCATCCCGTTAGACATTGCCGAACGGGATAAATGCATTTTCTTAGTTTCTAAATTTTAGTATTGTTAATATAAATAATAATTCTATTTATGAGATGCTGTCTAATGGGATCCTTATTTATGAATATGGAAGTGCCCGCAAAATGGCTTTTTTATCAACCTTATTGAGGGTCCACTTTTTTCGCAAATGCCTTTTCTTAGAAGGCGATCGGTCCGTAAGTAAGTGACGACGTTTACCTTTGTTGCCTGTCACGTTCCTTTTTCCGGTTATTTTAAATCTTTTTCGCGCTGATTTATTCGTTTTGAGTTTTGGCATTGTCTGTATGTTCTGTTTTTCCTGCTGGTTTCTTTTTATTCAGGTTCGGTTTAGGCGACAATAAGACCACGATCATTCGGCCTTCAAGGCCTGAGTCTTTTTCAACGTCGGCCAAATCGGCCAAATCCTGACCGTATCGCGCAAGAATACGTTTTCCCAGATCAATATGGGCCATTTCTCTGCCGCGAAAGTACATTGTTAATTTAACTTTGTCTCCACGTTCTAAAAATTTAATGGCGCTTCTGAGCTTGGTCTGATAATCGTGCTCTTTAATCTTCGACGTAACTTTAATTTCTTTAAGATGAACGACGTGCTGTTTTTTTCGTGCCTGCTTTTCTTCTTTTTCTAAGGTATACAAATATTTCCCAAAATCAAGAATTCGACATACCGGCGGTTTTGCCGTTGATGAAATTTCTACCAGATCCAAACCTTCTTCGCGGGCTTTAGCAATACCTTCTTGCGGTGAAACAATTCCAATTTGTTTGCCATCTGAACCAATTAAACGAATCTGAGGAACTCTGATTCGCTCGTTGCGCCGAATAAATCGTTTATCGATTGCACACCTCCATGGTTTTAGCGTTTCTACGTATCTTGCTAACGCTCTACGCTTTTTTTGTGATTTCTTCTTTTAACTTTTGAATCAATGAATCAATAGGAATGGGACCCAAATCTTTTCCGCCCTTGACACGAACGGATACCATATTCGATTCAATTTCTTTGGCGCCGATCACACCGACATACGGAATCTTTTTAAGTTCCGATTCCCTAATTTTATAATTTATTTTTTCGGAACGAATATCTAATTTAGATCTGATTCCGGCATCGATCAGCTTGAATTGAATCTTCCCGGCGGCTTCTTCCTGCTTTTCCGAAATGGTCGCGAGTACAATTTGAACCGGCGCGAGCCAAAGCGGAAAACTGCCGCCATAGTGCTCAACCAAAATCCCGTAAAACCGTTCAACCGAACCGAAAACAGCCCGATGAACCATGACAGGACGGTGCATTTTACCGTCTTGACCTACATATTCAAGCTGAAACCGTTCCGGCATCATGAGATCAAGCTGGATCGTTCCGCACTGCCAGTCGCGGCCGATGGAATCGGTCACCTCAAAATCAATCTTAGGTCCGTAGAAAGCGCCTCCGCCCTCATTCACTTCATAGTGAATTTGATTGTGTTTTAAAGCGGCTTCCAAACCTTGGGTGGCTTTATTCCAGATTTCGTCAGATCCCATCGACTCTTTGGGCCGGGTCGACAGGCTAATGGAGATGTCATTAAAACCAAACGTCCGGTACATTCTGAGAATGAGCTTAATGACGCCTGCGATTTCAGATTCTATTTGATCACCATAGCAAAAGATGTGGGCATCGTCAATGGTGAACGCCTTCACGCGAAATAAGCCGTGCAGCACGCCCGACAGCTCGTGACGATGAACCAAACCAAGCTCGGCCAGTTTCATCGGAAGGTCACGATAAGAACGTTGCGTGTTTCGGTAAACCAAAGTACTACCAGGACAATTCATGGGTTTGATGGCAAATTGAATCTTATCGATATGAGTAAAATACATGTGATCTTTATAATGATCATAATGCCCGCTTTGTTTCCAAAGTTCGTCTTTTAAAATCATAGGGGTTCGAATTTCCTGATAACCTTCCTGTTCATGCTCTGAGCGCCAATACCGGATCAATTCATTGTAAAGAAGCATTCCGTTTGGATGAAAAAATGGAATGGCCGGTGATTCTTCGTGGAAACTAAAGAGATCCAGATCGCGGCCCAATTTCCGGTGATCTCTCTTTTTGGCTTCTTCCAGGCGGTTTAAATAATGGTCCAAATCTTTTTGTGAATAAAAAGCAGTTCCGTAAATTCTCTGAAGCATGGGGTTCTGTTCGCTTCCGCGCCAGTAAGCCCCCGCGACATTGAGAATTTTAAATGCCTTCACATCACAAGTGCTCTCCACATGTCCACCGCGGCAAAGATCGGTAAACGGGCCGTTCGTATAAAGCCAAATATTGTCGTCCGGAAGCCCTTCCAATATCTCAAGTTTGTACGGCTCCCCTTTTTTCTTAAAATAATCTTGCGCTTCTTGCTTCGTCACTTTCCGGCCGGAAAAAGTTTGACCTTCATCAATAATTTGCAGACATTTTTTTTCAATTTTAGATAAATCATCCTCGGTCAATGGATTTTCCAAATCGAAGTCATAATAAAAACCGTCCTTAATGGAAGGGCCGATTGCCAATTTAACCTTGGGGAAAAAACTTTGAACGGCTTGCGCCAAAATATGCGCACAGCTGTGACGTAAGGGTTCTAAATCGTCTTGTTTATTAGGATGAGACATAAAAAGGAGTCACTGAGGAAGGTGTCTGAATTTCTTACAAGTTATTCTGTATCATAGACTTGAGTAAATTATAGGCAAATTTGAGGAGATTGCAAGTTTTTTATGAGGATTTAAAGGATCGTGATTTAAAGAGTTGAGGGCGAACACCCTGATGAATTCGCCCGGCACCGGACGAATTGATGAAATGGTGGGCGGTACAGGGCTCGAACCTGTCACCTCTTCCATGTCAAGGAAGCGCTCTAACCGGATGAGCTAACCGCCCTAGAATGATTCTTGAAGTATTCTCGGAGAACTTCTTTCATCTTCCTGAGTGCTTTTCCCCGGTGGGAAACGGAATGTTTCAAATCAGAAGGAACCTCAGCGAAGGTTTTACCAAATTCCGGATAAAAAAACAAGGGATCATACCCGAATCCCCCCTTGCCCGTCATTTTGTCCGTAATGAATCCGGAAACGCTTTCCTCAACAATTGAAATAACTGAATTTGGCGTGACCAACGCAACCGCGCATTTAAATGCAGCCGATCGGTCCTGCAGCGGAACGTCTTTAAGCAAATGAAGTACCTTCTCGCAATTTTTTATGTCATCTTTTTGGGGACCGGCAAACCGGGCCGAATAAATTCCAGGCTCTCCTTTTAAATAATCTACGGCTAAACCGGAGTCATCTGCCAAAGTCAAACATCCGGTTTGGCTTGCAAATCCAAGCGCTTTCTTCTTGGCGTTCTCACGAAAATTTTTTCCGTCTTCTTCAACTTCAACAACGTTCGGGAAATCCTTTAAGGACAATAGTTTCACCGGTAAATCTTTGAGCAGCTCTTGAAGTTCCTTTAATTTTTTTGTGTTGCCGGAGGCGACAAGTAGCTGCTGAATTTGCTTCGTCATCGCGATCTACGGTGTCATTACACAAGATTGCTTTATCACTTGCGCCCTCGCAATGACACAAGATGCTTTTGATGATGAATTAATTCCGCAATTCCCTTTTTACCGAGTGCCATAAGTCGATCCATATCGGGCTTTGAAAATGGTTCGTGTTCCGCCGTTCCTTGGACTTCCACAAAACGTCCGTTTCCAGTCATCACGATATTCATATCCACTTCGGCTTTCGAATCTTCTTGATAACATAAATCCAAAACGGCTTGCCCGTTGACAACGCCGACGCTGACGGCTGCAATATAATCGATCAGAGGATTTTTAATCTTGCCGTTCCTTTCCAACTTGGCACAGGCATCCGCTAACGCGATAAAACTGCCGGTAATGCTCGCCGTTCTCGTTCCGCCATCTCCTTGAATTACATCGCAATCAATCCAGATTGCCCGCTCGCCCAACTGGGTCAAATTGCAAACAGCGCGTAAGGAACGTCCGATTAACCGCTGGATTTCGTGCGTGCGACCACTCAATTTCCCCTTTACAGATTCGCGCTGAATCCGCTCCGTGCAAGAAGCGGGAAGCATTCCATATTCAGCCGTCACCCAGCCTTTTCCAGTTCCTTTTAGAAATGGAGGGACTCGTTCTTCGTAGGAAGCGGAACAAATGACTTTGGTATCCCCCATTTCAATTAAGCAGGAACCCAAAGCATATTTTAAATAATTGCGTTTAATTGTAATTTTGCGCAGCTCATTCGCCGCTCTTCCGTCAATCCGTTTCATAAATATCCTTTCCAGAAATGAATTTAATTCCTTCCCCCTTTAGGGGGAAGGTTAGGATGGGGATTAGAATGAATTTCATTGATACCCCCCACCTTAGTCCTCCCCCACAAGGGAGGAGGAAATATTTTTGAGTTATCTTATTTTTAAGATTTTATGAAGACGAGGGACGATCCGCACGTCAGACAAAACACCAAGCGCCAAAGTTTGAAGCTCGCCTAAAAGCCGCATCAATTCAGGATCTTCGTGTCCTTCGATTTCAGCGCTGATGGGCTGTAAAATCAAAACGGGCACGTCATTGCGAGGCAGCGTTCCAGGCATTGCCGAAGCAATCTCAGTGCTTGGGATTGCTTCGCCCCCGCCACGAAATATTGGTGGGCCCTCACAATGACGAACGCTGATATCACGAACCATCAAACACAGCTCCTTAAATTCTGCCAAATCAATCTCTTTCGAAATAATCATTTTGATAAATGTTTCTTTTTGCAAAGCGATTTTAAGAAATCGTTTGTGCTCTTCAAGGAAGGACTGTTCTTTTGTGACCGAAGCGGGTTTAAGATCCATTGCAATAACGTCCGTCAGAACAATGACTTGATCGAGCGCCTTCCATAAAATTCCATTGGTCTCGAGATAAATCCGAAATCCGTGTTTTTTTAATTTAGGAATAAGCGGTTTTAAAAATGAAACATAGAGAAGCGGTTCACCGCCGGTCAGACTAATGTAGGAATGAGGGCCGTATTCGCGGTCCGCTTCGATTAATTTTTGAACAACAGCATCGACGTCAAAATCGGATCCAGGTTTTCCGAGTTCATCGCAATATTCACAGTGAATGTTGCAGGCCTCAAACCGGAGAAATAAATGACGTTCGCCCATATGGGTTCCTTCCCCTTGGAGCGATGAAAAGATTTCTGAAATTTGAGCAACTTGGTTCATGAATTCCTTAAACTCCTCCCCCCTTGTGGGGGAGGATAAAGGTGGGGGGATTATTTTTTTTATTAACCCCCATCCTAACCTTCCCCCATAAAGGGGGAAGGGGAAATTTATCCATTTTGATGCAATCGATATAAGGCAGGATCTTGAATCCCGGCTTCTTCAAATCCCTTTTTTCTGAGCAGACAAGAATCACAAATCTGGCACGGATATTCTCCACCCTTATAACAGGACCAGGTCCACTCTAAAGGAGCGCCCAATTTAAGAGCAAGCTTAATGATTTGAGATTTTGTTAAATGGATAAGCGGCGCTTTAATTTCAAGCGGTTTGCCTTCAACTCCGTGTTTGGTTCCCTGTTTGATCAGCTGTTCAAAAGCATTCAAATAATCAGGCCGACAATCCGGATAACCGCTGTAATCTAAAGCATTGGCACCGATAAAAATTGCTTCGGCACCGTTTGCCTCAGCCATGGATGTCGCAAAACTCAAAAAAATCGTATTTCGGGCAGGGACATAAGTATTCGGAATATCTTTCGCCAAATCATTCAAATTCCGGTTTTCCGGAATCGGAATTTGGGAATCAATTAATGAGCTGCTTCCCCATGGCAGGGGAATCAAAATAATTTCATGCTCAATGCCCAATTTTTGGGCAATCCGTTTCGCCGATTCAATTTCACGTTTGTGGAGCTGTCCATAATCAATCGTTAAAGCAAGCGGGAGAAAACCTTCATGGATCGCAAAATAAAGCGCGGTGGTTGAGTCCAGCCCGCCTGATAAAAGACAAACGGCCAAGCCATTTTGATTATTTTTTATTGCTTTCATTTTATTCAACTGATCATCCTAAAAAATGTAAATTTATATTTCATTAACTAACTGCTTATAAATTTTAATTTTGCTTTCTGCCTTTTAATGTATTTTTTGAACTTACCCGCAATCCATTTATAAAAAATATTAATGAGGTGTTTGGGAACGCCAACGTTTCGATTCCAATGAGGAAACGGAACGGGAGGCACAGGCAAATTTAAAAATACACATAACCCTTCCCACCCGTCGCCTTCGATAATATTCATAATTAAAAGATCCTGCGATCTGTCCTTGAAGTAACCAATCACTTCCTCGGTGTGCTGATGCCACCTACTGGTTTCCTTGGCTTCATCGTAACGATTGAATTTTCCGCGGTAAAAAGGATTAAACCGGTTTCGTTTCACGTGCTGCTTAACACTCTTCAACCACGAATCAATGTCCCTTACGGTCAAAATAAATTTACTGTTTGGATATTCTTGATCGACTTCCTTGAAGTGGGCCGGAAAAGGATGGTCTCCAAAAGCATTGTAATGATCCAGAATCGATTTGGGAAAAAGCGTATCTTCATTTTTTGCTCGCTCGCGGATATAAAAAAGAACGTCATGAAAACTCCGGAATCCTAATATCGTTAAGGCCCGGTGAAGCGAAGAAGTGCCCGTTTTATAGAGGCCGATTCCAAAAATTTTTCCAGTGGTTTTTGGCTTTGCCTGGACTACCGAAATACCTGCAGTTTCTAAAGTGTCCATTTTCCGTTCACCGTGACCTTGGCCTGAAACCGAACCACTTTGACATGATTTAAATTTTCCCCTAAAAAACGAGCTCCGACAGAACGAAACGTGTTTGGCAAATCGCTGACAAAGACTTGAAGGTCACCTTTTTTCTTCTCACTCCGGGAACCGTTCGTTTGAATTAAAAGACTTTTTAATTTTCCTACAGCCGCGGGGGCTGAGTCAATGAGTTTCACTTTTGGCCCAACCACCTTCTGAATCACGCGCTTCAGCAACGGGTAATGCGTACATCCCAAAATGAGTGTATCGATTTTATGTTCTAAAATAGGGTTAAGGTAGCGGGTCAACACCATTTCGATCAGCTTTCCTTCCAATACACCTTCTTCAACAAACGGAACCAAAAGCGGACAGGCTTGTGAAAACACTTTTACTTTTTTATCGATCGACCAAATCGCCGCTTCGTACGCTTTGGAGGCAACCGTTGCTTGTGTTGCGATGACTCCGATTTTGTGATTGCGGTTTAGGGATACCGCTTTTTCGGCAGCAGGTTGGATGACGTCAATAATTGGAACCGAATAATTTTTTTTGAGATAGGAATAAGCGGCACTTGAGGAAGAGTTACAGGCAACCACAATCGCTTTGACTTTGCATTTCAGTAAAAATTCGGTGTTCTCGCAGGAAAATTCGCGGATTTGTTTTTCTGATTTGATACCATAAGGAAGCCGCGCAATGTCTCCGAAATAGACAACCCGTTCGTGCGGAAGCCGGCGTCTTAATTCACGGACAACGGTCAGTCCGCCCAGTCCGGAATCGAAAACTCCGATCGGGGCCTCCGCCCTTGAAGCCAACCGCTTCAAGGACTGAGGAGTCCTCGGCTTGGTCGAAGCCGAGGGCGCCTCCGCTAAAATTGTGTTCTTCACATTTTCGCTTTCATGCCATCCCCGAATATCCGCCAAAAGGTTTGGCGAGATTCGTCCTGACGGATTTCGCCGTTTTTATGGCAAACTTTAGTCGGGCTTCCGGCTTTACGAGCCGATAGGCTCGGAGAGGATCTATATTCTTGGGTCCCCGCCCTTAAAGCCAATAAATTTATTGGCTTTAAGGACTGTGCTCGCTTCCAATCAATTACAATTGAGAGCGAGTGCCACTAAAAACTACGGGAATGACAGATTGTGTTTTATTACTCTTGCTCGATTTCACACAAAACTTCGCCGACGCTGACGGTTTCGCCTTCACTAAAATAAACTTCTCCCAAAATACCGGACACAGGAGCTGTAATTTTATAGGTGCCTGTTTCTGAAATGACTTCGGCAAGGTCCGCGCCTTCTTCGACCGAATCGCCTTCTTCGAAATACCAATAATTAATGGTGGCTTCTTCCATACCCTCAGCTAACGGTTCCAGCATGACTTCTTTCATATGAAATACCTTTTCCTAGTTGTCGTATTATTTTGGTCCGTAGGGGCGAGGTTACCTCGCCCCTATAATATTCAGGCTTCTCTCATAAGCTTCGCCTGCGTGATAAGAGCTTCTGATATAGGGCCCTGAATAGACCTCGCGAAATCCTAATGCGAGACCTTCTTCTTGAAGCTGAGTAAATATTTCCGGCCTTAAGAATTCATGAATTTCAAGCTTGCCTTCAAGTGGCTTCAGATATTGTCCAATCGTAATGATCTCACAGCCCGCTGATTTCAAGTCCCGAAATGCCTGCCGCACTTCGCCTAACGTTTCGCCAAGTCCCAGCATCAATCCACTTTTTGTAATCATTTTTGAATCGTAGGATTTAATGAATTCTAAAACCTTAAGTGAACGATGATACCGGGCTTGAGGCCTGACCCAAGGAGACAGCCGCTCAACCGTTTCAAGATTGTGGTTAAAAACGGTCGGATGGGCATCGCAAACGCGTTCTATTAAATCGGATTTTGCGTGAAAATCTGGAGTTAAAACTTCAATCGTTGAATCCGGAAGCGCTTCACGAACCGCGTTAATCGTCTGGTAAAATGCGTCCGCGCCTTCATCTTTTAAATCATCCCGGGCCACCGAAGTAATCACCACGTGTTTAAGGCCCAATTTTTTGGCGGCCTCGGCAACTCTAAAAGGCTCATCTTCTTCTACCTGATGGGGCTTGCCGACCGCAATCGCGCAAAATCCGCATCGACGCGTACAGATGTCGCCCAAAATCATAAACGTCGCGGTTTTCCGGGAAAAACACTCGATCTGATTGGGACAGAGCGCCGACTCGCAAACCGTATTTAATTTGAATTCAGAGATTGTTTCGTGAGTTGCGTATGTGGTTCCGGTAGGAATTTCGCGTCTCAGCCAATCGGGTAATCGTTTTCTCATTTAATCAACCTTTTGAAAGAGCATATTGTATTTATATTTAATCAAATTGTCATCCTCGAATGTTTCTTAACTGTTATTGCGAGACAGCGTTTTAAGCATTGCCGAAGAATCCCAACATGTCATTCCCGAATGACAGAGCACGAGATCTTTCGCTTCGCTCAGTCCTGACTCTCATTAATTTTTTATTGGAAGTCAGGACAGTAACTTTCTGGGAATTGAAATGTCGAGAACCTCGATTTTTCCGGTAAACTTCCGTGCCGCTTTGCTCATCATGCTGGTTTTTGGCGCCGCAAGTGTTCCCGTCACGGTCGCCTGGACCGCTATACCCATCACTTCTCCGCTGTCTCCATTCATGCCCGATGGAATATCAATTGAAAGAATTTTTCTTCCGGCTTCATTCAAGATTGAAATTACCTCTCGGGCCAGACCTACTACCTCACGATCAAGACCCGTTCCAAAAATTGCGTCGATGATCAAATCTAAATTTTGGATCAACATATTCAACCGTTTGTAGGGGCCGGGTTTCCCGGCCCTGGGCGAGACGACCTCGCCCCTACGATCATGAATTATATTAATTGAGACTCGCATCTTTTTCAAAATTTGAAAATTGGTTTTGGCATCGCCTTTTAATTCGCTTGGCTTACCCAACAACACCACACTCACTTTATGTCCCCGATTAAATAGATGCCGCGCTGCGGCAAATCCGTCGCCGCCGTTATTTCCTTTCCCACAAACGATTAAGATTTTTGCACGGCGACGCGTGTCATCCCCGAATGCTTTAGTCGGGCCTCCGGCTTTACGAGCCAATAAGCTCGGAGAGGATCTAGATTCCCGCTTAAAGCATTCGGGGATGACACGCTCAGCTAAATCAGCAACTGATCTTCCCGCATTTTCCATGAGGATTAAAGTCGGAATACTAAAATCATCGACAGCCCGTCGGTCAATTTTTTTTATCTGTGAGGCAGTAACAGATTTCATGGTTTTTTCCTCCCCCCTTGTTCGCCAGAAAGCGTTGGCGCAATCCGTCCCAAAACGCTTTGTGGACGAATCTCGCCGCGTTTTGTGGCGGATGGGGGAGGATTAAGGTGGGGGATAATCATAAAGACGTATCAAACCCCCATCCTAACCTTCCCCCATAAAGGGGGAAGGTAAAGTGTAATTCACGGTTTGAATCAAACGGTTCCTCATGTAATAGGCAACAATGCCGAAAGCCACTGTTACATTAAGTGAATTTTTAGTTCCGGCCATTTCGATTTCGACTGCGGCATCAGAAAGTGCGAGCAGTTCATCCGAAATTCCGCTGATTTCATTTCCAACTACCAGACAAACCGGCGACTTGGGTTCAAATTCCTGATAGGGAACGCTTTCTTTGGTTTGTTCGAGCAAAACAATTTGATAACCGCTCCGTTTTAAATTTCGAATGACGGGTAAAATATCTGATGCATGTTCCCACGGTACGGTCTTCTCAGCCCCAAGCGCTGTTTTTTCGATGCGTTCACGCTTCGCCACAGAGCTTGGCGTAATCCGTCCGAGCGAATGGACGAATCCCGCCGAAGGTTTTGGCGGATCTGACTCTGGTGTTCCCGTAATTCCGCAGAGCCACAATTTTTCAACACCAACACCGTCCGCAGTTCTAAAGATAGATCCGACATTATAGAGACTTCTAATGTTATTTAGAACGACGGAAAATGGAAATAAGGGCGAGGTAACCTCGCCCTTACGTTGAACGATTTCTTGCTGTCTTTGAATTAATTCCTGGTGGGTCAACTTACGGGGCATACTTTACGAGATCAACGTGCCGATCAGGGTTTCGTGATAGGTATCATCCAAACGGACCTGAACAAATTTTCCAATTAATGACGGACCGCCTTCAAACACAAGTTTCTTATCATGGTCTGTTCGCCCGATTAAAAAAGGGAGCAGGCAGGAATTATTGTCTGTCCCCTTTTTTGCTTTCGTGCTGATTTTTTCAACAAACGCGTTGAGTATTTGTCCGATTGATTTTCGGTTTTGTTCAATGGTAATCTTTTTTTGAATCTCGAGCAATTCCTGATTTCTCTCACTTTTTATTTCGCGAGGGACATCGTCCGGAAGTTTTGCCGCAGGAGTGGCGGGCCTCAAGGAGTACTTATATATGTAGGCGCTGTCGTAACGAATTTCCTCAAGCGCTTGAATCGTCGCTTGATGATCTTCTTCAGCTTCTCCCGAAAAACCAGCAATGATGTCCGTTGTAACCGAAACGTCCGGAATCAAGCTCCGCATCAAATCGATTTTTTCTTTGTATTCTGCGTAGGTATGAAGACGTTTCATTCGTTTAAGAATCCGGTCGGAGCCCGACTGGAGCGGCAAATGAAACCTTCTGGAAATTTTTGGATTCTTTGCAATCACGCGAAACAATTCTTCTGTCGCGTCTTGTGGATGAGAAGTGGTAAATGAAATACGCTCAAGACCTTCGATTTCACACAGCATTTCCAGCAGTTGGGGGAAACCAACACGACCATGGATTGTAGGGGCGAGGTCTCCTCGCCCAGGGCTGGGTAACCCAGCCCCTACAGATAATTGATTCGTGCCGTTATACGAATTTACATTCTGCCCGAGCAAGGTAATCCACTTTACGCCTTCACCCGCTAACCGGCTGGCTTCACGGTATACTTCGTGCGCAGGCATAGACACTTCGATTCCTCGTGTAATCGGAACAATGCAATAGGTGCAAACTTTGTTGCACCCCGTCATAATTGGAAGCCACGCGTAAAAATCAGAATTGCGTTCAACTAAATCGCTATATTCAATGGAAATGCCGTCTTGCTTAATTTTTGAGACTTGTTTGCGGTTTTTACTCACCTCCTGAATAATAGAAGGCAGTTCGCTGATATTTCTTGTCCCCACCATGAAATCAAGCTGCGGAAATCGTTTGAACAATTTTTCCCGGTGTTCTTCCACCATGCAGCCCATCAGGCCAATAATTAAATCCGGCTTTTCTTTCTTCTTCTTACCCAGCATTCCAAGCCGCCCAAACACTCGGTCTTCTGCATGCTCCCGAACGGAACATGTATTCATAATGACAACATCAGCTTCGTCTTCGGATTCAGCTTGAGAATAACCTTGATGAGACAAAAGACCGGAAGCCACTTGAGTGTCGTATTCATTCATTTGACAGCCAAACGTGACCAAGAGACAGCGGAGCTTTCGGTTCTCCTCTTTTCTTCCATCTTTTTTATCTTCAATGCGTTCTGACATAATTTACCTCCCACATCATAACAATGTTTCCAGGGCTGATAAAGATCAAATCCGACAATGCGTTGATCTTCCACATCCACCCGTTTAAAAATCATCTGGACGAACTCCTTAATATCTTGATCACCAAATTTTAATTCAGAACAGTTCCGCATTCTTATGAGGAAGGCCTGAGTTCTTAGCGTGTGCTCTGGTCCATTTAAAATTTCCAACATTTTCAGTGTTGCATTCTTGCTCACACTGTTATCAGGAATCTCGGACAAAACATTTTGACTTTGATCATCCCGATAAAATTTTGAATACAACTCTTTAATGAGCGCTGGGAAAGAATCAGCCTTTTCCGGATCAGTTACGACATGGACCATAGCCTCGATAATATCCAAAATCAGCTGCTCGATCGCATTTGCGATTACAGCCTTATTCATGCATTTGCGGTCAAGGAAATTCATCGACGCACAGCGGTACCATGCACGCTTTTCTTTTGTTTTAGAATTCCGGCTCAACCTGCACCCGCGGTAGGGCAAGCCGCATTTTTTGCAAAAAAGAACCCCTGATAAGTGATAATCATTATTCCTGAATCTTGTGGAACTTGCAGTTCGATTTCGCGCTAATCTTGCTTGGACCAACTCATATTCTTTTTGAGTAATAATCGCTTCATGTGCCTTGAGTGCCTCGATGATATCGGAAGGAGCATTTGCAATATACCGATATCCCTTACCCGACCTAGTTTTGAGTCTTTTTGAATAATGCCGCCTGTTCCATATCAGCGTTCCCAAATAAACCTTGTTATTCAAAATATCATAGATCAGTTTGGGATAGAATCTGTTGCCATTTCGAGAGCGAACTCCCGCATGAAACAGTTCTTTTGCAATAGCAACCGTACTCTTTCCGAGAATGTACATGTTAAATATTTTTTTGACGGTCTCAGCTTCCTTTGGATTCACCTCAAGATGCCTTGTCACTTTATTGTGGATATAGCCGAAGGGCGTGTATCTTGCCCCTTGCCAGTGGCCGTCTCTAACGCCTCTGACCATTCCGGGAAAAATCCGTTCCACAATCCTGTTTCTTTCAAATTCCGCAAAACATCCCAACTGCTGAAGCATTAACTTGCCGGAGCTTGTGGTAGAGTCATACGGCTCCGTAGCGGATTTAACCTCAACGCCAACATTATCCAGATCATGAAGAATATTTAGAAAATCCCGAAGTTTGCGGCTGAATCGGTCCAGCTTGTAAACCAAAACTAGATTGAATTTCCCGGCCCGGGCATCATCGAGAAGCTGCTTTAAGGCGGGACGTTCCAAGGAACAACCGCTGTAGCCTTCGTCTTCATAAATCTTATTTGGGCTATTGGGAAAATAAATTTGCCAGCCCTGTTTTTTTGCAAAATCAAGGAGGTAATCCTTTTGGACAGTAAGAGAATAACCCTCCCTCGCCTGATCCTCTGTGCTCACCCGCGTGTACAGAGCCACCTTAATCATTTTATTTCAAGACCCCAGTATCCCGGCTTGTCTGAGTTCACGCTTCACTGTCCGATAGACACCGTCGAATTCCGGCAATGTCGACACCTGCGAAGAAAGACGGAGTTTCCAAAGTTTTTTGAGCCGGGCCTCTTTTCGCAGAAACTCATCCCGGACTATTTCAAGACTCTTGCCGCGGAATTTCAGTTTCTCCGAGATGGCACTGACAAGATCCCTTAAAGCAACATATTGATTGGCGCACAAATGCCATAAGTCATAAAGATCACGAGGTTCATTTCTTGCCCGATCGCAAAGCGCCACCACCTTTTCAGCAGCTATCTCACCCAGAGAATAAATTCTCACCTTGGCATCTTCCGGCAAGTCCTCATACCGCTTGTAACTTTTCAGTACTGGTTTTTTTAGAATGGGAAATACCACCCGTTCACGAATCGTGATATCTACCTTTATTTCTTGAGGGGATGCCCGAGGCAAAGGCCCTTCATAAGCAAGAAAAAAGGTGTGACTGTTGTGATGGGGTTGTCGGTCCAAACGGCTAAACTGGAATTTGATACCCGATTGCCGTTCAATAATTTTGAAGATCTCATTGAGGCTTTTTTGAATTTCCTCAAAGGCAATTTCCTTGGCAAGAGTGAAGTCCATATCTTCGGAAAAACGGTAATCGGGAATGTAGCACTTCTTAATGGCGGTCCCGCCTTTAAAGATCAGAATCTCGAGAAGGGGGCTTTGAGACATTCCCACCAGAAACCAGGAAAGGCAATAATCGCGTTCGAGCACGGCTTCCGGTATGCGTTGACCGCCTTGACGGGCAAGCTCATTGGATAAGAGTGAAAGGTTTCTCTGGGGAATCATTTTAGGTCCTTACAACGGCCAAAAGCTCTTCCTGCGATACATTGAGCTGCAATCGCCAACGGCGCAGAAATTTGCCTTCGGCAGGAAGTGACGGATCCAACCGGAGATAGGTATCCGTTAAAATTTCACGAAGAGCGTCGCGATCTTTATCCTGTCCGATTTGGTAGAGTTCTAAAAGAAAGCCGAGTCTTCGAATGACTGATCCCACTTCTGTTTTTTTAGCATATTCGATCAACCGCTTAGGATTAAGACTTTGGCGCTGCATCCAAAGCCCCTTTGCGACTTCCGTCAAACCACCGCAATATTCAGGTTGTCTAAGACCGTCAATGACCGTTTTTTCAAGGTCGCTCACCCGGATTTTCTCCCGTTTGGTCATCCAGTGTTTCATGATTCCAAAAAAATATTTTTGGGGGGTACGGATAAATTGAAACTGAGTGCCGAGGACCCGAACCGGCCTTCTCGGTTTGAGGACAGAGGTAGTGACGACTAACTGAGGCTGGGTTACCATATGATGGATTTCCATGGCCGTGCCATGGGACAGGTAGTACCCTCTTCCCGCCACAATCTCACGCGCCACAATGGACGGCTCCCCCAAGTAATCACTTTCTCTGCCCAGCTCGAAGGGAACCAGGATAAAAAGCCCGGGCTTCAGCCTTGTGACAACGCCCCGGTTGACGAGCTTTCGAACAAAATTGATGGAAGCATTCTTGTCCAAACCGAGAACTTTCCCGACATCTTTGAGCCTGAATATAGTCCGCCCTCTCTCATAGAGGGTGGTCACCAGATAGGCGGCCTTCGGACCCAGGGTTTTGGTGATATGATGTTTTAGCGTCATAATACGTCCTTTTGGGACATATTATGCACTAAAAAAATAACGATTTCAAGTCGTTATTAGCTCTTTCCCGGGGAAATTTAAAACTCCAAAGACAAGTGCCTTTAATTATTGGGGATAGGTCAAAACTCCTCCACGGCGGCTCGTATCGCTTAGACGTTTTTTCCCTAGTTTTCCCCCTGCTTTCTCCCTAGTTTTCTGTCTGCAGAATAAAAGCGCCCCCTCGTCGAATATGTAGGGGGAGAGAATGAAAAATCACAAATCCCCTTCGATTGGGTAACCGAATAAAAAACGTGATCGAGTCACTCGGCTAATTCAACTCTAATACGCTCGCCCTCGCGTACGCTCTTGAGCAGATTTGGATTGCCTTCCAGTTTCCCCAGAATGTTAACTCGTGTCACCAGCCGACATTCGCCTGCTTTGGAGAGACTAGGCGTCGGCCCAAAAGGAATCGCTAGAGAACTTCCTTCCACCCAAAAGCACACGGTTCCGGGATCGACCACCTGCTTGGCATCTCCCTCAAGAGTAGTCTTAACCGGCACGCCGAAATACACTTCTTCGCCCCAGGTATTTCATAACCTCAAACGACAAAGGAGGAAATTCCTTTTTTCGCATTTCTTCCAGCAGGAAATCCATAATAAGTGGTTTAGCGGTTATGAGGTCTATCTCGGAAGCCTGATATCCGTCAAAGACTTGGACTAGCCTCGTTGCGGCTGAAAGGATTTCGGTCAAACTGCCTGCACAAGCAGTATATAGGTACTCCATAACTTCAGAATTCACCGGAAGCCTGGCATACTAGGGAGGTCTTCTTCCATTAGTTTCTTGATGTTCCACTCGATCCCCTTTTCCGTTAAACCCAACACCTTGGACAATTCCGCAGTAGTGATGTACGGGTTAGCTCGAATCGCCCGTAAGATTTTCTCCCTAGTTTTCCCCTAGTTTCCTGACCGCCCTCCTCCAAGCCTTCTGCCTCTTCCCACTTGGGCCTATGGAAGACCGACGGTCTTGAACATTAAATGCGAATCCTACTGGTTTAGGGAAAAGAAAAAAAGCGGGGTTTTGGGAAGAAAAGCGGGAAAAGGACAAATCGTGACAATTTTTTTGCGGTTATTTGCGATTAAAGGCGCGACCTCGATACCGGACGATGTCGTGATCAAGCCTTCTCAGGCGCAATCCAGAATTTTACCCAATCTCCAAAAGTGGGGGAATTTGAACACCATAAGTGGGGATTTTCAGAAAACCGTTGACAGGCCAGGTTGTTGCGGGAAATTCCTCCGCGAATTCCCATGTGATAGAGTTTGCTGCGCATGGCCCGAAGACAGGCTTCGATATCGCGCAAGTTTTCTCGGTAACTCAATGGGGCGAAGGCCATCACCAGAAATTAATCGAGGCATGAAAATGTTTTTGCTTTGTAGCCGCCGTAACGTTGGACGCATTTGCGAAACTCCGGAAGCGGCAAATGCTCCCTGATTTGGGCGAAAACGGTTTTGCCGGTATTCATAAGCCACCCCTTTTGTGAAGCTGGAATGGCTAAGGCGTACTGGCGATTTCAAATCGATTACAGACATTTTGGCTAGTAACATGTTAATTTTCAATGCGTTACAAAAAACTCTAAATCAAACTTTGGGACAGCAGTGAACCTTGGCAAAATCTACTTCCGGACCCATTTTCCGGAAGGAAGCTGGATCAAGTTGCCTTTCTTTGCGCGGTCGCGCCTGGTCTTTGCAAATTCCCCTTCTACTTTCGCAAGCGCTTCGGGCGCGAGTTGGTTTTGTTTCACCACGGTGTCGTAAATAAATCTTCGGTCGTGATTTTCCGCTTCCACCAGAATTTTTTCTTTGGGCTGAAGGGGGGGTTTGAGGATTTCAACAAACCCCTTGTTATTTTCTCCGATCAGACCCTTTGCCTTGAGCGCCTGCAATTGAGGCGACCGCGCCTTGCGGTTGTTCAAAGCCTTTTGAACAGCCGGAGTATTCGTCTGCAACCGGTACTGATGCTCACGGCAGGACATGCTGCCCAAGGCTAGAAATATTAAAATCACCGTCCACGAGAAACTCCTTGAGATTTTCATTAGAATCCTCCTTGATGAACCTTGTTTTGACTGAGTTTTTAGTCACACTTTTTGCCCGGCGGGCAAATCCCAAAAATCCTGACTGTTGCGTAAACGACGATTGAAATTACAAAAAACTCAAGCGTCGTATTCGCAAAACTTCCCCAATTGATTTTGACCGTCCCGATTTGAAAAAAAGCATGCTTAAGGGCATGCTCATGGCCCAGCATCAAACCAAACAGGGGATCAATGATATCGTCCACCAATGAAGTCACGACTTTTGAAACGGAAGACCCCATGATAAAACCCACGGCGAGGCAAATCCCTTATCTTTCAAAAATGAGAAAAACTTTTTCATCGGTTAAAACCTCGCATGAATGCCGGTTGAAAACCACGCATCGTCATATTCAAAATCCGGGATATTGCTGCCGTTTTTGATCTGATTGCAGTTCACGCTCCAGGTGAGATGCTTGTTGATTTGGTAATAGACTCCGCCGAAAAAGGAGAACAGGTTTTCCCGCTCCGAGGGGAACCCATTCACATCACGGCCATCATAAATATTCCTTTGATAATGGAATCCGCCGGCGAAAAGCCATTTCGGTGTGATGTGCCATGCAATATTGGGAGTGACACTGTAATAGGAGTAGTCGAAAAAATCTTTGAATGCTTCGTTGGATTCATTCCGGCCGAATTGGTTATGCACGCGAACCAGGACGTGATGAAAAAGGTAGATCCCGATCTCATAATCGAAGGCATTGAGATTGTCCCTGCGGCTTTCCGAACCGGGAACCGCATCCGCGTCCCTTATCTTAAACTTGTCGTAGCCGCGGTGGCGAAAAATCCAGGAGGGTTTGTGGTAAAGCTTGCCTTTGATCAGGTAATGTTTGAGTCCCAGCTTGACTTCGTTGGCATTGTAATCGGCAATCGGCGTGTGCTGGCGCCGGAAAATTCCGTATCGATAGTTTGTTTCCAGAAAAAGTTTTTTCGGGACCAGCCTAAGCGCCGTCTCAGCCTTGAAATTCTGCTCAAGAATGTTACGACGAGCCGTATTGTAATAATTGACATGCCACAAATCGTAGCTTAACCGATAAATAAAACCCCTTTTTATCCGGTCGGTATACCGAACCGCCATTTCTTGCTCGGTGTAGAAACTCCCTTTATGGGAGGAGAGCTTCAGCGGAACATTCAGGTCAAAGCCCTCGATTGCGGCATAATGAAAATCCAGCTTTTCAATGAATGTTTTGGAAACCGCGGGCCGCCGCAGTTTTTGCTCAAGCCCGCTTGTGATTCGCCGGACTTGTTTGGACTCTTGCTGCTTTTCAAACTTGGCCGCGCCTATTTCCTCCGAAGTCAGCTGGGCTCTCAACAGGAGAGGAAAAGAAACCCAAAAAATAAAAAAGCCAACGAGAACACTTTTTTTTCTCAGGATGCGCTGGCGGCTACTCATTCTCTGAGTCCTTTTTCCCAACACTCCTGAAAAGCTTATCCCCCATTTTCTCGATGAAGGTGCGGGACCTTTTGGGCTTTTGATAGGGCTTGATTTCTTTAGAACTTGTCCCCGTCTTTGTTGAAATTCCAGTCGTCGTACCGGTGACGGTGGGTTCACCCGTTGTGGTTTCTCCGGTGGTAGTTCCGGCACCAATCTCCGCTTCAACGGTCGTCTCCGTGCCCGTGGTTCCTTCCGTACCCGTTTCAACGGTCCCTGCTG
>Ga0209515_10000685_pt1 | contig 60116 bp, 55 predicted proteins | sample Subgroupgradi54m_FD_187454 | JGI IMG/M metagenome (GOLD analysis project Ga0209515, IMG submission 187454) | Subsurface groundwater microbial communities from S. Glens Falls, New York, USA - GMW60B uncontaminated upgradient, 5.4 m (SPAdes)... ... | reverse complement strand
GACCCGTCTTTCTGTTTTAGATAGGTAATCAGAAAAGAACGCTCGTCTGACGGTAACTTCGTGAATCTCGGTAACTTCGACTCGGACGGCGCGAACGTGAATAGGTGGAATCCGAAGAATGAGAACGGTGATTTGGGTTGCGTTCTTTCCTCCCGAAGTGTGATGATCGCTAAAAAGCCTCTCGTGAAGGGGCTTTTTAGCAAAGCGATCGTATCCAACCACTAAGCATTTTACCGATCTCGTTTAGCTCATGTTCGGAAGTAATATATGTTTTTGTATCAATCAATTTTAATTCGTGACAAAGTCGCATCATGATTTTGAGAGAGTGAATTTTCGGTCTGACTACTTCAAGTTTCTGTCTCTTGTAATTTTTTAACGTCATATACTCTGCTTCAGAAATGACAAGCAGAACATCTAAAAATACTACGATTATTTTTTCGGCAAAAATGTATCTATCAAATTTTGGAAACCTTTTCGTATGTCCATACCACAAAACCAAGAAATCATAGACTCTGAAAAAGAGCGGAACGTGTCGAGTGGGGGGGGGGGATTGTTAATCGTCATACTTTTTTTGAAGAGATTAGTTCATTAGAAAACTTATTTCTTGCATGGCGTGAGTTTTTGCGCGGCAAGCGGGATCGGCGTGATGTGCAAGAGTATGCTCTTCATCTTGAAGATAATTTGTTTGACCTTCATGATCGTCTTGTGAACGGCGCATGGACACATGGCGGTTACGAGGAGTTTCGTGTCTGTGATCCCAAGCCGCGTACTATTCACAAAGCAGAGGTTGCCGATCGTATTGTCCACCATGCGCTTTGTCGGGTGATTGAACCGATTTTTGACCGCTCGTTTATTTTTGATTCGTGGTCGTGCCGCACGGGTAAAGGAAATCAAGGAGCCGTTATGCGTTGTCATGATAATCTCAAGCGTATTTCACACCATGGCAAACAACCTCTGTGGATTCTGAAGTGTGACATTAAGAAGTATTTTGAGAACATTGACCAACGCACTCTTCTTGGTCTCATGATGCGAAAAATTGATGATCCTCAAACGCAGGACTTGGTTAATAAAATCATAGCCAGTTTCAAACACGGTCTCCCGCTCGGCAACCTCACGTCCCAGCTTTTTGCGAACGTCTACCTCAATCCCCTCGATCATTATATCAAAGATGTCCTTCGCCCGTCTTTTTACATTCGTTACTGCGATGATTTTATTCTTGCTCATCCTTCAAAAGCGTGGCTTATGGAACAGATTCCGAAGATCAGTCGTTACGTGACCACCCGACTTCATCTGACATTACATCCCAACAAGATTATTTTGCGGCCATTTCATCAGGGAATTGATTGGCTCGGCTACACGCTTTTTCCGGATCGTCGTATGATGCGACCGCGAACGCGGAAACGATTGTGGAAGAATATCGCCGTGAGAATGGACGAATATTTTGAAGGGATACAGGAAGGGGAATCACTGCGCTCGACTTTTTCATCCTATGATGGCATACTGAAGGTGAGTTGGAACGGGGATGAGAGGAAACGGCTTGAGTGTTTGAGGTCGTGTGTTTTATAGCAAAAAAGTTTTATTTTTCGTACTATGCGCTTCGTTCACCTTCACACTCATTCCCATTACTCGCTTCTTGAAGCGGTGCCTAAGGTGCCGGATCTTGTGGCGCGTGTGAAAGAATTGGGGATGGACGCGGTGGCGCTTACGGATCACGGCGCGCTCTATGGTGCCATTGAGTTTTGGCAAGAGGCCACCAAAGCGGGCATCAAACCCATCATTGGTTTTGAGGCGTACATCGCGCCGAACGGTCGCTTATCCCGGCGCGCGCGCATTGACGATCGCCAAAATCACCTCACGTTGCTTGCTGAAACACATGAAGGTTATCAAAACTTGATGAAACTTTCCTCGATAGGATTTCTCGAGGGTTTTTATTATAAACCGCGTATAGATAAGGAAGTGCTTCGTATCCATCACGCCGGTATCATTGCACTTTCCGGTTGTTCGCGCGGCGAAATTGCACAGGCGATTGCGGGTCATGAGCCGCAAAAAGCGGAGTCACTCATCCGAGAATATCAAGACATTTTCGGGGCGGGCAATTTTTTTCTTGAACTCGTGCATCATCCGGAACTTCCCCAGCAGTCGGCAACCAACGCGACGTTAATTGAAATGGGAGCGCGACTTGGCGTGCCCGTCGTGGCGACGCGCGATGCGCATTACCTAAAACCCGAAGATCAGGAAACTCGTGCGATTGTTCTGGCAATTCAATTGGGCAAGACGATTGACGAACTGCGCGAGGAGGACAGTGAAATTGATTATTCGCTCGCGAGCCCTGAAGTGATGATCGATGCATTTCGTGATGTATCCGAAGCGATTACGAATACCGCCGCGATTGCCGATCGTTGTAATGCCGGACTTGAGCTGGGCAAATGGAACTTTCCTGCGATCGCCATTCCGGAAGGTGAAACGTATGACAGTTATCTCCGCCGCCTTGCGCATGACGGACTGCGTGCAAAAGTGGCGGACATCACGCCGGAGATTCAGGCGCGATTGGATTATGAATTTGAAATTATTACGAAGCGCGGTTTTTCGCCGTATTTTTTGGTGGTGTCGGATTATGTGAGTTGGGCGCGCGCGAACGGCATCATCTCAACCACGCGCGGTTCGGCCGCCGGTTCGCTCGTGTCGTACGCGATCGGTATCACGACGGTCAATCCGCTTGATTTTCGTTTGCCCTTTGAACGATTCTTGAATCCGTTCCGTCCCTCGCCGCCGGATATTGATATGGATTTTGCGGATAATCGTCGTGATGACGTCATTAAATATGTGACGGAAAAATACGGCATTGATAAAGTGGCACAGATCTGTACGTTTGGTGCGATGTTGGCGCGTGGGGCCGCACGTGATGTGGGTCGGGCGCTCGGACTGCCCTATTCATTTTGTGATCGCGTTGCAAAAGCGATTCCGTTTGGCACACAAGGATTTCCCATGACGATTGCCCGCGCCATAGAAGAGGGCGAGGAATTGAAGCCGCTCTACGCATCTGACGCCACGGTGCGTCGCTTGCTTGACTTGGCTCAAAAAATCGAAGGCAATGCGCGCCATATTTCGGTGCATGCGGCCGGCGTCGTGATTAGTCCGAAGCCACTTGTTGAGTTTACGCCACTTCAACATGAATCCGGCGGCGAGCGCATCATCACGCAATATGAAATGAATGCCGTCGAGGCGGCGGGCGTTCTCAAAATGGATTTTTTGGGTATTCGCAATCTTTCCATTTTGGGACATGCGGTGGAGCTCGTCAAAAAAACAAAAAATGCGATCGTTGATCTTTTGAATTTGCCGTTTGATGACAAGAAAACGTATGAACTGCTTGCGCGCGGGGATACGATCGGACTTTTTCAGTTGAATGGCACCGGCATGACGCGCTATCTCGTGGATTTGAAACCCACCAACATTTTCGACATCATGGCCATGGTGGCGCTTTTTCGTCCCGGCCCCATGGAATCAATTCCGGAGTTCATCCGTCGCAAAAATAATCCGGCACTCATAAAATATCTGGATCCACGCATGAAGGAGATTTTGGCGATGTCGTATGGTGTGGTGACCTACCAAGACGATGTACTCCTGCTTGCGATTGAGCTCGGCGGTTACACATGGGAGGAAGCGGATAAATTGCGCAAAGCCATGGGCAAAAAAATTCCCGCGGAAATGGCGAAACAAAAAGACAAGTTCATCACGGGTTGCCAAGAAAAAGGAAAACTCAAAGAACGCACCGCGAATGAGTTATGGAAATTGATAGAACCGTTTGCGGCGTATGGTTTTAATAAGTCCCATGCAGCAAGTTACGGCATTGTCGCCTACCAAACCGCCTACATGAAAGCGAATTTTACCGCGGAGTTTATGACCGCGGTTTTGACGGCCGAGTCCGGGAATCTGGAAACCATTGCGGAAGTGGTGCCGGCGTGTCGGAAAATCGGGGTTGAAGTTCTGCCACCCGATGTCAATGAGAGCAATGTCAACTTCACCTACATTGATGATGCACATATTCGTTTCGGATTGCTTGCGATTAAAAACTTGGGCGAGGATGTGGCGCAAGGTATTATTCATGAACGCGAGGAGCGCGGGCCATTTCGCGATCTTGCGGATTTTGCGGCGCGCGTCGGCGCGACGAGTTTTAATCGTAAAGCACTCGAAGCGCTTATTCGCACCGGCGCACTCGATCGCTTCGGGGATCGACAAACACTTTTGTTTAACATTGAAACGCTTCTTAATTTTAGACGTGACACACAACATGAGGCCGTGACAAAACAGGAATCGCTTTTTGGTGCGGCACTTGGGCCGCGACTGGTACTCCAATCGGCAAAACCCGCATCAAAACAAGAAATGCTCAAGTGGGAAAAAGAATTGTTGGGGCTCTATGTGTCAGAGCATCCATTTGCCGAGTTTACGCGTGTGCTCGGACGACGCACCACGCCGCTTACCGAGTGCGCCGAAATTTCCGGTGAGCGCACCATTCGTGTTGCCGGCATCTGCACCCAGATAAAAGATATTACGACGAAAAGCGGGCAGACCATGAGTTTTGTACGTCTTGAAGACACGACCGGCGCCATTGAAGTGATTGTATTTCCGCGTGTACTCATGGAAGTGCGTCAGCAGGTGCGTCAGGATTTATGCGTCGTGATCGTGGGGAAAACATCATCGCGAGATGGCGGCAAAAAAGTCATTTGCGAGAGCGTGTGGTCTTTGACGCCCGAGAATTGTGCCGCCACCGCACGCGCCCTTGGACCCGAACAGCCGATTGGTGCGGTAGTGCGGTAAGAGTGATAATGTGATACTATGGAGTTTGTGTTCCTCCCCTTAGGATAAGGGGAGGCGAGGAGGGGTTATGTGTCGTAAATATAACTCTCCTTACCCCCTAGCTTAAGAAGGGAAAAATCTATGCCCAAAAAATCCCCTTCAAAAAAACCGGTGGTTGCGCCGCGAGCGCGGGTGTATCGCGTGATTGCGGTCACTTTTTTGCTTGCCGCGATCGGACTTTTCGGTACGGTCATGTATGTTGCTTTTGCGCGCGCCACGATTGTGATTAAACCCAAAAAGGAAGTGTTAACTGCGGAGTTCGTGACGACCATGAAGAAAGAACCAGTGGCCGGTGAAGTGCGTGGTCTGGTACTCGAGCAAACGATCGAAGAAAAAAAACCGTTTGTCGTCACATCCGACGGGGGACAAGAGTCGCCCGCGCAAGCGATGGGTACGGTAACGATCACGAACACCACCGGCACCGATCAGCCACTCGTCAAAACAACGCGATTACTCACGCCTGATCAAAAACTATTTCGCATTGATAAAACCGTCGTTGCGCCCGCGCGTGCCCAAGTGACGGTTACGGTTCATGCGGATATTCCGGGTAAAGACGGCGAGATCACGCCGACTCGTTTCGTGATTCCCGGGCTTCGCGCAAATCTTCAGAATAAAATTTATGCCGAAAGTGCTGTCGCTATGAGTGGTGGCACACGCACCGTTCGATATCTTACCGATGAGATGCTCAAAAAAGCGGAAGCCGATTTTACCAAGGAATTGGTTGATGCGGCGCGCAGTGAAATGCGCATGCAAGCGGTTGCACAAAAATTAGATGGCGAACTTTTTGTGACCGATGTGACGCGGCGCACATTTGATGCGAAGGCAGGCGATGAACGCGATCGATTTGAAGTGGGTCTTGCACTCAAGGTGACCGGCATTTTTTATGATGATGCCGCGCTTCTCGAAATTGCCCGCGCAAATCTGCGTAATTTGGCCGGCGATGAACGTGAACTCGTTGAGCTTGATGCGTCTCGTCTTAAAATTACCGCAGAAAGTATTGATGCGGATAAAGGGGTTGTCCAACTGCATGTGTCCTCACCGGCCATACTTGTGTTGCGGACGGACAGCGCGCTTTTCGATCTTGCGCGTCTTGCGGGGTTACCCGCCGATGCGGCACGCGTGTATTTTCTTCGATTTCATTCCATTGATGCGGTCAACATACAATTCACCCCTCCGTGGCAGACCCGCTTGCCACGATTGAAGGATAGGATTAGAATACGGATTGCTGAATAATGGGAACCGAATTACGAATTTATACGAATATACTAACCTACGAATTCGTAAATTCGTATATTCGTACCGATTCGTATTTCGGTTCCTATCGGTATTAAAAGGATAGGATATGAACAATAACTAAAGGATTATATGTCAAAAGAAATGTCACCACTAGAAACCATGCGACATTCCGCCGCGCATCTGCTTGCCGCGGCCGTTTTGGAATTGTATCCGGACACAAAACTCGGCGTAGGACCCGTGATCGAGAACGGTTTTTTTTATGATATGGAGTTTGGAAAGCCGATGGGCATTGAGGATCTGCCAAAAATTGAAAAACGTATGCGCGAAATCATGAAACGCAACGAAGCGTTTCGTCGGGAAGAGATGCCGCTTGACGCCGCGATTGAATTTTTCAAAGAGCGCAAACAGAAATTCAAAGTTGAACTTTTGAAAGATTTGAAAACCAAAGGCACGACGGCGGTCAAACCCGACGAGGCGCAGGACATTGATGTGGCAAAACCGTCGGTGGCATCGGTATTTTGGACCGGTAAATTCGTTGACCTCTGTCGCGGGCCGCATGTGCAAGCAACGCGCGAGATTGGCGCATTCAAACTAACGAAGGTGGCCGGTGCGTATTGGCGCGGTAATGAAAAAAATGCCCAGTTGACGCGCATTTATGGCGTGGCGTTTTCCACACCTGAAGAATTGGCAACCTATGTCGCGATGCTTGCTGAAGCCGAGCGCCGTGATCACCGTAAACTCGGTCAAGAGCTTGAACTCTTCACTTTTTCGCCGCTCGTCGGTTCCGGTTTGCCGCTCTTTACGCCACGTGGCGCCTTTTTGCGTCGCAAACTTGAAGAGTTCGTACTCGATCTCCAAGAATCGTTGGGTTATGACCGCGTGTGGATTCCGCACATTGCGAAATCCGATCTCTACAAAACATCCGGACACTGGGATAAGTTTGAAGATGATTTGTTTCATGTGCGTTCGAAAAAAACGGACGATGAATTTGTTTTGAAACCGATGAACTGTCCGCATCACACGCAGATTTATGCGTCGCGCCCGCGTTCGTATCGCGATCTGCCACTCGGATTTTCCGAAACGACCACCGTCTACCGCGATGAAAACACCGGACAATTGCAAGGGTTATCGCGCGTGCGTTCGATCACGCAGGATGACCTTCATATTTTTTGTCGCCCTGAACAGGTGAAACGCGAAATCAAAAAAATCTACGGCGTGGTGCGCGCGTTTTATCGTACGTTCAAAATGCCGCTCCATGCTCATCTATCAACACATGATCCAAAAAAACCTGAAGCATATTTGGGGGATGCAGGGCTTTGGAAAAACGCCGAGACGGTGCTTGAGGACGTGCTTAAAGAAATGAAAGAAAAATATGACGTGGGGGTGGGGGATGCCGCGTTCTATGGTCCGAAAATTGATTTCGTCGCAAAGGACGCAATCGGTCGTGACTGGCAGCTTGCCACGGTACAACTTGATTTCAATTTGCCCGAGCGTTTTAATTTGACCTACGTTGACAAAGACGGCAAAGAAAAACGGCCGGTGATGATTCATCGCGCAGTTTTGGGTTCTGTCGAACGATTCCTCGGAGTCTTGATCGAACATTATGCGGGTGCGTTTCCGGTATGGCTTGCACCGGTGCAAGTAGCCATCGTACCCGTCGGATCGCGCCATACCAAAGTCTCGGAAAAGCTCGCGGCGCATTTTTCTGCGCACGGAATCCGCGTCTTCGTTGACGACGCAAACGAAACCGTTGGTTACAAAATTCGCAAAGCCGAAAAACAAAAAGTGCCCTACATGCTCGTTCTTGGCGACAAAGAAACCAAAGGACTTGGCCCCCGCACCATAGATCGCAAACGCTTCATGTTGCGCATCCGCGGCAAAAAAGACACGGTGGCCATGAGCGGAAAGCAGTTTGTGAAACGGGTACAGGATGAAACAGAAAAGCGAAAGTAAAAATTTCACTCGGGGGTACTGTCTAAGAAAATCGTCCCTGCACCACCCCGCTCGACGGGATCGTCGCGGCGTCGCGCCTCAACCTCTCGTCCCGATTTCGTAAATATTTTTTAAAGGTTATCGGGACTCGGGATTTCGGACGCTCCTTGCTCCCTCGGGTCTCGTCCCGACTTCCGAAAAATTAAAGGAAGTCGGAACTCGCCCTCGGCGATCCCTTATAGCTCGCGGGGTGGTGCAGTTCCGATTTTCTTACAACCCCTTACTCATTCAGTACCTCCCATTTTAAAGCTTTCCACTCGAGAGTAATGAGGAATACTAAAGGAACGCGCCCTCTGGGCTTGCGCCTGTTTCTGCAGAGGTCGCGGTAATATTTTTTTTGGATACGATTCAAAAAACAAGCAGGCTTGACAGTTTGTCATTTTTGTGATAAGAAGGAATAGGAAGGAGGAATGATGACCATTTTTGGCGTAGAACGGGCGATGGTGTATCGCTCCTCGGGAAAGATTGAAGTGTGGCTTCTTTTGAGTGATGCCGCGGTTGTGGTGCCGGTACAGGCACTCCTTGAGATCCGGTGCGCGATATCTCGCGACGATTCGTTTTCGGCCGTCTTCAAAGAATGCGATCGTGCGACGGTGTCTGATAGAAAAGGTGGCGCATGGGCGAATCTTGTTTTTGAACCGCAAGGTGGCGCGGCATCCGCGTGGCATGAGTGGGTGCGCGAGGCGGCTCTTCAAGATCGCCTCACAAGTGTTTTGCTCCGCTTCCATGACGGAGCGAGCGAAATTCATTTTCGCCGCATGCCTAACCGGGCAATTTTTTGTCCCGAGACCGTGGCACCAAGCGTCGCACAACAAGAAACATAAAAGCCCCGATCCCTTGATCGAGGCTTTCTTTTTTTTAAAATTAGTTTGGCGCGGAATCAGTACGGTTATTGCGCGCTTCCTCACCCAGACGACGCAAGTCTTGTTCGTTCTCGACTGCATCGTGTTTGGATTTTGCATTCTCCAGTTTTTGTTTTATGTCACTAAGAGACTGCGCCAGTTCGGCCGCTCGCGACTCTTGTGCAGGATCATTAGCATCAATGTCCGCGATCTGTGCCAAGACATCAGCGCGTTGCCGTTGCAGTTCAATAACTTGAAGCTCCGCGCCCGATTCGCGTACATCAGGACTGGGGCGCTTGTCCGCTTTGAAATTCATGTCGTCTTGGGATAATCCTCTTGATTCAGTATACATAGAAGAGATGATAGGGATAAATATTGATAGTATTAGTATACCATATATTTCGTTTTTGGTCAAGCCTGAGGTTGCACCTCCGGAGGTGCAACCTCAAGATGGAGAGGAATGCCCAGGTGGCACTTGGGGGGTCAAGGCTTAAAAATCGGTTTGGTTCAGACCTGATGCCCATGTGGCACATGGGGACGGATACAAAGCCTTGACAGGAATAACAGGGCATGGTAAGCATTAATGATGGGTAAGAGAACCCGGTGCCCGGAGGGGCAGAATTAAGGAGGTTTCGATGAGTAAAACAGCAGTCATTCGCGCCGATCGAGGCGGTGAATGTGTGGCGTGGACACGAGCGTGTTTTGAGGATGCTGACGAGATTCGGATCACGAAATGCGAGAGCGGACGGATCCGTGTTCAGGTGGTGCGCAAAAGCAAGCTCGCGGAACGCCCCCATGAGTTGTGGAAGCTCGCGTTCATGCAGGCTCATGTATGGCTTGCGGTGCGTCTTCCTGATGTGGATGGTGCAACACCGCTTCCGATTTTTCTCGAGTATCGCGTTTCCTCGGAAGACATTCACTACGATGATTGGTTCATCGGATTCAGTCTTCTTCCGGCAAAGCCCGCGATGGATACTCGTGCTGACACTCTTTTTTGCGAGCGCACCATTCAAGCGCCACTCAACGATCTCGTGCGCCGCATCGCGCTTGCCATGAATGGCATTGCCATCACCTTACGCGTCCGTTAGCCCCGACCTTGTCGGGGATTTTTTTATAGAGTATGATGGGAACCGAACAACGAATCCTCTCGAACCCAACGAACAGCGAATGTTCGTTGTTCGCAAGGTTCGTTCAGGTTCGCTATTCGGTTCCATTATGCGGAAGTTTCATCTTATCACCTACGGCTGTCAAATGAACAAGAACGACTCCGAGCGGATTGCCACCGTGCTTTCGGGGATCGGATTTACGTCAACTGACGCACAGGATGACGCTGATTTTATTTTGATGAATACCTGCTCCGTGCGCCAGACGGCTGAAGATCGTGTGTTTGGTAACATGGTGAATTTTAAAATTTTGAAAGAAAAAAATCCGGAGCTCGTCGTGGGAGTGACGGGGTGTATGCCGGGTCGCGATCGTGATGGAAAATTGCGTGCGAAAATGCCGGATGCGGATCTCTTTTTTCCCACCGCGGATTTGCCACGACTTCCCGGGTGGCTTGCCGGTTATTTTCCGGAGCTCGTGAATACGGCCGAAGTCGCTGAAGATTATTTGAAATTGCGGCCACTGCGCAAAGGGACTAGACAAGCGTACGTAACGATTCAAACTGGATGCAACAAGTTTTGCACGTATTGCGTCGTGCCGTTTTCGCGTGGCCTCGAGCGCAATCGTCCGGCCGCCGATATTTTGGGTGAAATTCGTGAGCTTGTGGCGAGTGGTTGTGTTGAAGTGACACTCCTCGGTCAAACCGTCAATTCGTTCCGCGCACCGGATCCCGAGACTTTTCAATCGAGTAATCCGTATCACGATCACTTTGCCGCACTTCTTTGGGAAGTGAATCAAATCGAAGGTCTGCGCCGCGTTCATTATACCGCCCCGCATCCAGTACACATGACCGATGAAGTGATTGATGCGCTCACGCTTCCGAAGCACGTCAATTTTATCCATCTGCCCGTGCAAGCGGGGGATGATGAGATTTTGCGCCGCATGAATCGGCGCTACACCGCCGCACAGTATCTCGAGGTGGTGCGGAAAATTCGTGCCAAAAAACCGGACATCGCGCTCGGTACGGACATTATTGTCGGTTTTTGCGGTGAGACCGTTGAACAATTTGACCGCACGGTTGCGTTGTACAAAGAAGCTGATTTTGATATTTCCTACACGGCGCAATATTCGCCGCGCTCTGGCACGGTCGCCTACAAAGCGTTCAAAGATGATGTGTCGCGTGAAGAAAAAAAACGCCGCTGGCGCGCACTTCAGGAACTAATGGAAGACACGGTACTGCGCAAGAACCAACGTTTTGTTGGCACGACCGTAGAAGTGATGGTCGAAAAATACGAACCCTTACTTTTCTCCCCTTCACAAAGGGAGGGGGAGAACAGTCAACGAGAGGGGGTGGGGCATGACCGAGGTATCTGCTCCGGCAACTCTCGCGACATGAAAATGGTTCAGTTCATCGGAAAAAAAGAATTGGTAGGTGAGATCGTTAACGTAAAAATAAATAAAGTCCGCGAATGGATTTTAGAAGGTGAACTAATTTCGTCATCCTGAGCGAAGCGAATGGATCTCTCGCGTATGCGAGCCCGTCCGCACACATGCGTGTGAGATTCTTCACTAGCGTTCAGAATGACGGGCGGAGTCTGTGTCATCCTGAGCGGAGCGAAGGAACTCTCGCGTATGCGAGCCTGCGTACGCAACAGATTCTTCGATGTTCAGCGTATCAGAATTATTAAAAGCACATTACCGAAAATTATCGTTATCGTAGGCCCGACGGCGTCAGGGAAAACCGACCTCGGGATTTTTTTGGCGAAAAAATTCAAGGGCGAAATCGTGAACGCCGACTCGCGCCAAATCTATCGTGAAATGAATATCGGAACCGGAAAACCAATTTTTGAAAATAAAAAAATAATAAAAAAGCGAAAAAATCGTGTGATACTAAATTGGCCGATCGGCCAATTTAGTATCACTTCAGTTTTTGGGGTTCCTCATCACTTGTTTAATATTGCGTGGCCGGATCGGGTGGTGACGGTCGCCGAGTGGAAGCAGAAAGCCATAAAAATTATTCGCGCCATTTCACGGCGGGGGAGTGTGCCAATCGTTGTGGGCGGCACCGGGCTTTACATGAAGACGCTCGTTGAGAATTGGGAGATACCGCATGTGCCGCCGAATGAAAAAATGCGCGCGCAGTTTGAAAAGGAATTGAAAAAGAAAGGGATCGGTTCGCTCTGGAAGCGCTTGATGAAACTTGATCCGGATGCGCGCGGCGTGGTGCAGAAAAATAATCCGCGACGGGTCATTCGGGCGCTTGAAGTATGTCTCGCAACCGGCAAACCGTTTACCGCGCAACGGGTGCAAGGACCCCCGCTTTTTGACGTACTCGAACTCGGTATTTCGTTTTCGCGTCAAAAATTGTACGATCGCATTGATGCGCGCGTGGATTGGCAGATGAAGCACGGACTGATCGAAGAAACGCGGCGCTTGATTAAAAAATATCCGTTCACCCTTCCTGCCATGTCTGGTATTGGTTATTGCGAGATCGCCGAATACCTCAAACAACATGCCAACATACTTGAGAATGTTGGTATGTTGCGTAACGGATCTGAAGATATGAAGAGGGTGAAGGAAAAAATAAAATTTCGCACGCATGACTATGCGCGACGACAGATGACGTGGTTTCGTCGTGATGTGCGTATTCATTGGGTTCGATCACGCGTAGTGGCGATCAAAATGATTAAAAGTTTTTTGAAACAATAAAAAATCCCTCGGCAGTGGTGCCGAGGGTCTGACGATGTTAGCTTGCAAGGATTTCGACCGCGCGACCGCCGACAGTATCCTTTTTGAATATCATCCAATTACCCGCGTAATTGATTGTGTGCAGCAGTTGATCTCTCGTGTCTACAGTCAAAGGACGGTTGTCCCACTTAGTGCGTAGATGTGTTTGGGAAGTTTGATCGAATGCGTCACCACCGGTGAGCGTTTTGTGGGCTTGCCAGACGATGACATATTCTTCAAGAGAAATAAGTTGATTATTTTCCTTGTCGGGAATATCTGTCATGATGGCGAGCCATGTTTGGTTACGACGAGGACATGTCTCGGCACTATCCGCCCAAAACCAGTAACCATTTTCCGTGACCTCGGGCGCATAATTGTTTTTGACCGTCCAGTTTTCCCCTTGACCGATTTTTCTCATGAAATCTTTGTAATCAACACGCACACTTGGCGGACGATAGCACAACATTTGCTCCTCCGCCACGCGTGATACAAATTCTTCATCCGCAACGGGTGGTAGGGGAACCGTGATTTCAAATCCAAGCGCACTATACCAGTGTTCAAACCATCGTCGTTTTTTTTCCGCAATGAGCAGAGGCTTGTCGCGCGCGGTGCCGGTCATATCTTCGAGCTGGAGTAAAATGAGCTCCACTCCTTCCAGTGTGCCGTCTCTGACTTTTCGTTTGAGCTCCGCGGTGAGCAGAGTGAGATGAAATTCCTCTTCAGGTGTTATAGTGTCATTGGCCATGGTAGGGCTCCTTGGGCAAAAGGTTTGATAAAGAACGATTATGTTCTTATATCATGGATGCTGAATGGGTGTCAAGCTGGGTTGACCAACCTCGTTTGACAGGCGTTATGATTGGTGGTAAGATATTTTTTCAGATCTTTTTCAAGGAGGAAAAAATCAATGAACATTGTATTGCCGTCGCGTGATGACATTGAGCGTTCGGTTTGCCAGTTGCATGATCGGCCGGAGCGGGTGGTGATTGCGGCGACCGGTGCGGGTGCGGGATTGCAACGGCTTTTGTGGGATACGGCGGGATCGTCGCGGACGATTCTGGCGGCCACTTTTCCGTATCATAGGAATGCGCTCGTGAATTACATCGGCCACGAACCTGCAAAGTTTTGTTCACTCGAGACCGCGATTGCACTCGCACGCGCCGCACTTCGTCAAGCGACGGAGATTGCGGGTGGTGATCCTGTACATCTCATGGGCATAGGCATCACCGCATCGGTGCGCAGTGAAACGCCGAAGCGCGGCCCACATCAGGTTTTCGTTGCCGTCAAAACGCACGAAGGGGTGAGCGGATGCACGGTGGTTTTCGAAAAAGAATTGTTGAGTCGTGAAGATGAGGGCGTGCTGATCGATCTCGTGGCGCTTGGTACGGTGCTCGCCCTGCTCGGTATTGCGCAACCCGAACTTCCGGCTGATGTCGGTATGCAATCGGCACAGTTCGTGGCGGGACCACGCGGTGGACTCCTGATTGCACCCGAGCGGAATCTTGACGAGACGGCGGTGTTTTTCGAACGGCCGCTCATCTGGGGTTCCGGCAGGCGTGCGGTGAGCGCGGAATTGAAACCGACGGAGCATTTGCTTTTCCCCGGGTCATTCAATCCGGTGCATTTCGGTCATCTTGAACTCGCGCGCGCCGTCGAGGGGGTCTCCGGAAAAAACGTGGTGTTTATGATCGGTGCCGAGCATCCTGAAAAAGGACTTCTGACATTGGGTGAAATCGAACGTCGTGCGCGTCAGTTTGCCGGACAAAGCGTGGTGCTTTTCACCCGCGGCATGCCCCTCTACATTGACAAGGCGCGTGCATTTGCAAACTTCGGATTCGTGATCGGCGCCGATGTGGTGCTCGGGATTCTGAACCCGAAGTATTACGGCGGCGAAAGTGAGCGCGACAAAGTGCTCGATGAGTTCATACTCCTCGGCACACGATTCCATGTTGCCGGTCGCGAAGTTGACGGAGTGTGGCAAACGCTCACATCACTCCCTATTCCGGAAAAATATCGTTCGCTCTTCACCGAAATTCCCGGACGTTGGGATGTGCGGTCAAGCGATCTTCGTGCGTAGCCTTTGGCTACGCGTTTTTTATTGAAAAAAAACAGATCAGATATTTTAAATTGATTTCTTAAGATTAAGAAATGGGTGAAATATAACGGTGATACTAAATTGGCCGATCGGCCAATTTAGTATCACTTTGATTTTTTGATTAAAAAAGAGACCCTCGAGAGAGAGGGTCGTGATGCGACGTTGAGTTCAGAACATGTAGCCGAGTGCGATGCTCCATGGAACAAAGACGGTTTTGACGCCGCCGTTCCAGCCACGGTAGTACGCGACCGAGGGTGAGATGTTCCAATTGCCGACGAAGATCGAGAAGCCGGCGCCTGGGCCGACATACATCGCGGCTTTGGGTAGATCGGCATTGGTGCCGTCTGTCCAATACCACGCCGCGGCGTCAAGTCCGAAATGGGGATGGAGCTTGAAATCCACATTCGCGCCGACCATTGGTCCCCAGAACTTTGTCTTGGGGGCATATTCAAATCCAACGGCCGGCGTTACCGTCACGGTGTCATTGAGTGAAAAATTGTACGCCACCATCGGACTTGCGTAGTCACCGAGATTGAATCCGGTGTTGTCGAGATAACGCGTGTAGCCCACCCCGACGCCCACTTGGGCATTGACCGGATGTGCCGTAAAAAGAGCGAGTGCAACGAGTAGGGTCTTCATGTTTATTCCTCCTTGTGGTTTGGGGTTTCTGACGCTCTATCACGAAGAAAATAGTGTATCAAAAAAGCGCCCGCCTGTCAAGGGGGGCGCTTACTTCCCCCTCTTAAGTTAAGAGGGGGACGAGGGGGAGTTATGTTGTCCGCATAACCCCCTCAAGTCTTACGTCTCCCCCTTACCTCGCTAGGAGCGAGCAAAGTGGCAAAGCTACCGCACTCTACCGCTTTGACACTTTCGAGCGACGACGCGAGGCAACGAGCTCTCGATTAGCTTTGAGCGAAATTATCCTAAGGGGGAGAAATAAAACTATTCAAGCTGTTTTTTTATCAGATCCTCGGCCATTTTGGGATTGGCGCGGCCTTTGGTTTCTTTCATCACGACGCCGACTAAAAACATGAGCAATTTCACTTCGCCGGCTTTGATGCGCGCCGCTTCTTCGGGATGGTGAGCAACGACACGCGCCACGGCGGCGGCAATTTCGTCGCTGGACTCCATTTGTCCGAGACCACGCTCTTCAACGATCTGATGCGCATCGGCGCCACTTTCCACCATAATGCCGAGGATTTCGCGCGCCGCCGACGAGTTGATTTTATTTTGATAAATGAGTGTCAAGAACTCGGCAAACTTTTCCGGCGTTACTTTCAAAATGCGAATATCAATGGAACGCGCGCTCATTTCTCCCATGAGTTTTGAGGTGATCCAACCGCCGACGAGTCGCGCCATTTTTTCTTTGGTTTTTTCCGTGATCTCCGCATCGGTGCCGTCAATCTCGCCTGATGAGGTGAGCCATGCGCGCAATTCTGAAAAGACGCGTTCGGTAAAGTCCGCCCACTCGGGTTCATCGGTGAGTGTGTTCGTATCACCGATCGTCAGACCGTATTCTCCCATGAAACGAGCGCGGCGCGCGCGCGGCAATTCAGGAAGTTTCATGCGCATTTCGTTTGCGATCTCGGCAAGATCAAGTGGCGGAATATCAGGCTCCGGAAAATAACGATAATCATGGGCGCCTTCTTTCGTGCGTTGATCTTCGGTTACTCCACGCTCGTCATTCCATCCGCGTGTTGAAGAAACGGACGGCGGTGTGCCCGTGTGCCATAAATCGGTTTGGCGTTTGATTTCATATTCGAGTGCGCGTTCCACAGCGCGAAACGAATTGATGTTTTTCACTTCCGTTTTCGGATGGAGTTCTTGACTTACAGGGAGACCCTTGTCATCAACGGGACGCATGCTGATGTTTGCATCACAACGTAAATGTCCTTTTTCCATGTCTGCATCGGAGACGCCGATGTAGCGCGCGATGCGGCGCAATTCTTGCAAGAAAAATTTTGCTTCTTCAGGTGTGCGAAAATCGGGCTCGGTCACGGTTTCAATGAGAGGTGTGCATGCTCGATTAAAATCTACAAAAGACGCACTGCCATCGTCAGCGTGAACGAGTTTCGCAGCATCTTCTTCAAGATGGGCGCGCGTGATGCGAATGTGCGCCGTTTGTCGCACCGCTTTCGTGTTGGGAATATCAATATCAACGCCGCCGTTTATGGCCACCGGAAGATCGAATTGCGAGATTTGATATCCCTTGGGAAGATCGGGATAAAAATAATTCTTGCGATCGAATTTTGAATATTTCGGGATCTCGCACCCCAACGCCAAACCCATTAAAACCCCCCAGTGGAGGGCTTGATCGTTAAGCACGGGAAGCGTGCCGGGATGCCCCATGCACACGGGGCACACGGTGGTATTTGGCGGCGCGTTCTCCCCGCGGTTATCACATGCGCAAAACATTTTTGAACGAGTCTTTAACTGGACGTGTATCTCGAGACCTATAACTGGTTGTAGATTCATATTATTTGTGCTTTCACCAATGGGAACCGAATTACGAATTTGTACGAATATGCGAATTTACCTCGCTAGGAGTGAGCAAAGTGGCAAAGCTACCGCATTACTGCTTTGACACTTTCGAACGACGACGCGAGGCAAGGAGCGAAGCGACGCCACCTCGCTAGGAGTGAGCAAAGTGGCAAAGCTACCGCATTACTGCTTTGACACTTTCGAACGACGACGCGAGGCAAGGAGCGAAGCGACGCCACCTCGCTAGGAGTGAGCAAAGTGGCAAAGCTACCGCATTACTGCTTTGACACTTTCGAACGACGACGCGAGGCAACAAGCTCTCGTTTTACCTCGAGCGAAGTTACGAATTACTAACGAGTACGCTTAGCGTCTTCATACAACAATACCCCAACGGCGATGAAAAGGGGAGTCATGAGAACGGTGACGACATCGGTCACGAGTGCGGACCACCAGAGAGTTGGTTGCAAGCTACTTGCCGCGGTTATATCACGGAAGGCGATTGCCGGATTTCCGAGCACCGCGCCGCCCACTGCAAGAAGCAGACTGATAATGAGAATCATGAAGACGCCAAAGTACAGATAACTGCCGATCCAGCGCCATGCGATAGGCCAAAATTGACCCGTGACGAGCACTTTTGAGGCTTTGAGTGATTGAGTGCCCGGCGAAATACCATCAACAAGGACGGCATAACGCGCAAATGAAAACCAGCACCAGGCGACGAGTCCGGGAATGATAAAAAGAATAAATCCAAGAGCGACAACGAGTCCTTGCAAAAAAGAAACGAGCACGAGATCAATGGCACGACCGCCAATTCCCCAACTGCGATCTGCCAGTTTTTTGACGGGAACGCGCGCGCCGGAAAAATCACGCACCATATCAACGAGAACAACCGAGAGCCAAAGCGCAATAATTGCCGTAACCGCACCAAGGGCAATGACGATCAGTTTACGCATGAATCCGGAGGTGGGTACGAACGGTACGAGATCGGCGAGGAGTGTGGGAACAAGAAGCCACACAAGGACGCGCAGAAAATCCACAAAATGTTTTTTATAAAGCGTGGTTGCTTTTTGAGTGAGATCGGAGACGTGGATGAGCATATGGTGACATTTAACATTTAACACCTGACATCTGACATGAAAGGTGGCTACAGATTTTAGCCTGCGCCAAATATAGTATACCATAGGATAAAAAAGCCGCCCAGCCCCACTTTTTTGCGTAAAAAGTGTGGCTGGGCGGTCGTGAGGTGTCATGTGGGTATTTTTTCCATAACTTTGGCGGCCAGTTGGGTGCCGAGGCTTCGCATTTTCTCGAGGGGGATGTCGGTATTGACGTAGAGTACGTCAGTGCCGCATTTTTTCCAGATCGCGCGAAAGGCGTCGCTGTGGTAGCGTGCATTGAGCGATTCAAGAAACGATGCGCGTTCAAAGATTGAATCGTCACGTTTTGTGCCTCGCGCGATGAGGCGTTCGAGCGCACGCTCCGCGCCACAATCGGCAATCACGAGAAGCGTGGGCGGGTTTGCAAGCGCCAGTGCGTTGCCGGAAAGTTTGGTCACCACATCTTCTGTGACACCGGTTTGCAGTTGATACGCGAGCGAAGTCGAGATACCGCGATCGGACACAATGGTGATGCCCTGTGCGCGGAGCGGCAGGATGAGTCGGTGATACAGAATGAGACGATCGAGCGCGTATGCTTCCGCAATGATGCGCGGATCATACTCCGTACCCTGTCGTATGAGTTCCTGTCTGATGGCGGCACCTACCCAGACTTGGGTTGGCTCCGCACTCAAAAAAATATCGGGGGCGCCACATTCCGCAAGAAGCGGAAGTCGTTTCTCCATGGTGCTCCAAAATCCGAGATTAAAGACCTTTTTTCCTCCTTCCGCGAGTGCGTCAACAAAAGCCTGCACAAGCGTGCTCTTGCCACTGCCATCGATGCCATCGAACATGATAAAGGGTTGGTTGGGCATGGGGGTAGTGTAGCAGATTGAGTATTGAAAAGACAAGGGTTGCGAAATTCGGATCATTTTTAGCTCGCTTGAGTAAAAAACCAACCCATCAAATTTGGTACAGGTGTACCAAATTTGATGAGTGTTCGTTTCGCATAGTGAGGAGAACTTGCTTCAAAAACCACCAAAAATCAACTTATCAAAAATGGTACAGGTGTACCATTTTTGATAAGTGTCGCTGATTCTAATTTTTTCGCATATGCGAAAAAATTAGAATCCTTTCCTCTCATGTCTTATACAGAAAATAAAGAACCACCCGCGTGGGGTGGTGATGGTTGGTTAGAGCACTTTCATTGATATGAACGCAAGATTTTCGTCCAACTCATAGAGAAGGGGAATGCCGGTGGGGACTTCGCGATCTTCGATTGTCTCGGGCGTGATGTTTTCGATGTGCATGATGAGGGCGCGCAAACTGTTTTGGTGCGCAACCACGAGTACCGGACTGTTTTTCAAAAGAAACGGGGCGATCATCTCGCTCCAATAAGCAAGAACACGCATCGCGACCGTCTGCAGATTTTCTCCTTCAGGCGGCCCTTCGTTCCAACTACGGCGCCATCGGCGGACGGTCTCTGTACCAAAATACGCGCGGGCTTCATCCTTGTTTCTTCCTTGGAGGATGCCGTAGTGGCGTTCGTTTAGTGCCCTGTGTTGGTAGGTGATTGGTGCGATACCAAGTTCGGCAAGCACGATATCGAGCGTATATGTTGCGCGGACAAGATCTGATGTAAAAGCGATTTGAGGAATAACGTTTGCATGGCGTATGCGTACGGCGGCCAGACGCGCTTCGATTTCACCATCCGGCGCAAGTGGCGCATCCACCCACCCGGTGAATCGGTTTGCTCGGTTTTCTGTTGAAATACCATGACGGAGCACAATGAGTTGGAGCAATGGGGGATCCTCCTTATGCCGATTTTTTCTGTCATGACCTTTTAACAATTTGACTAAATTGTTAAAAGGAAAAAAGTTTAGCTGAACTTCTCTGTGGCGCCTTCGACGAGATAAACATGACTCACGCCGGCGGTGATCATTTCTTTCCAACATGGTTCGCAACACCACCAGTGGCCGTAGAGATAGAGATCGGCGCACATCACGTCGGATGTTGCATTGCGAATCGCTGAAGGTTCGGCGTGATTTTTCGGATTACACCCCGGACACAAATCGTATTCTTCACCCGTCTTTGATCCACGCAAAACGCGGACGCAGAAGGCCGGCGGATTTTCGCCCCCATTTTTTCCTTCACCGATTATTTTTCCTTCTTTGACAAGCACGGCGGCGGTTGGTTGTTTGCAAAAACGCGTATGCGCTGTGCATAACTCTCGCGCCCGCGTCATGAACGGATTTTCTTCCGGCACATACAAAATAACACGACCTTCGGGCAGATACGGATATGGTTTTGGCGAGGTGTACATGGTGATCCTTTTTAGTGAGCCATAAGCTATAAGCTTTAAGTCATAAGTAAAGTAGAATTTCGGTCAGATATATGGCTTACGGCTTAAGGCTTACGGCTTCAACCACAAGTGGGTGAGTTGATTTCAATTCTTCCAATTTTCCGGCGCGAATGAGATCTATTTCTTCTTGCTTGTCGAGTTTTGCGTCAAGGCCGTACGGCGTTGAGCTTTGGTATTTTGCGGCCGAGATGCCGTGGAGTTGCGCTTCTTGCATGGTGAGTTCGCTTGAAAGTTGATGGAAAACAAGATGACACACGCGTTCGCCCGGATACAGGCGCACGGCGTGATTGCCGCCGTTTAACATCGGGATCGTGAGGTAGCCGTTGTAGAGCGCGTCAACGACGCCGCCTTCGATAACAAGACCACGGCGCAAAATGGAACTGCGTGGATAGAGGATCGCCGCGAAGTCGCCTTTTTTGAAATTGATTTTTTCGAGCGTTGAAATGATGAGAAATTCATGAGGTAGGATTTCACAAAATTGGCCGGGTTTGAGTTTCACCATGCGAAAATATTCCGGATTTTCTTTGACGTCAATGTAGTCGGCGCGGATTCCTACACGACCTTCGTCCGTCATGCGCCATGTTTCGGGAATATAAAAAGTAGTACCGAGCCGCAGATCAACCGAGTCGGGTTGCAGTTGGTACCCATCAAGCGCCGGCGAAAACTCAAGCTTCCCATCGCGCAGATGTTCAAGAATGGCGGTTTTGTTGAGGATCATATTTTTTAGTGAAACATTATTTTCTTGACGATCTACGATAGCTTCCTCCTTGTTCCATATCGTCTTGTTCATTGTAGAGGTCGTCAAGTTTATTGTCAATCTGTTTTTCTGATTCGAGAAGTTTATGTTCTCTTTCGCGTGCTTCGGTGCGTACTCTTTCTTCGCTCATCTCTACCTCACGTTCTTGTGCGATTTTTCTCAAGCGATCGCGTAATTCAATAAGAAATGCATTATTAAGTTCACGGATATCCTGTGAGCCAAACGTGACTGATTGTTTTTTGGAGATAACAGAACCCTCTAAATTTTTAATTTCAATAGTGTGAATGGAGAGCACTTCTTTTTTATCGGCGTCACGGCTGTCATGGTACTCATAATCGCGAGGGCTCAAGTCTGCATCAGGATAGGCTTTAATAAAAAGATCGCGTATTTCTATCGCAAGCGGTTTGTCGGCATCGATCACTTCTCGTTCGAGCATGCTAGGTAACATAAACGCATGAGATTCGGTCACTATTTTAGTGCAGAGCTCCGTGTATTCTTTTTCCGTTACCCAATATTTTTCAGGTTCGTGTTGTATTTTGTAAAGTGCTTTGTCAAGCGAATTCTCGTCAACAAAGAGTGCGCTGAAGCTATCATCATCATAGCTGTGGTGAATACCATCATTTTCTATTGTCCACTCGGTTAGTTCAAAATCACCCTCGGGAAATTCTCTTTTGAGACACTCAACGAGGGCGGTTATCCGTTCGTGTTTGAGTGAAAAACCTTGGTCAGATATTGTTCCCGACGAGTCTCTGTCATAGCCGCCCCATTCCGAGCGCATATTGTAAATTAAAAGATAACCTGCTTGTTCGTACACCTCACGTCCGTTCAATTTGTAAGCCCATCGAATTTTTGGGAAGTCAGGAGTGGAGTGAATGAGCAATTCGGCTACCTTTTTATCAAGTGGTACCGGTACCACCATCATGCCTGGGATATGCGATTCACGTCCGCCGGTAAGTAAAAGCGCGGTGATTTCTTGGAGCACTTGATGTTCACTTTTTCCCAGTTCTTGGCCCAACCGTTCAAGTTCACGGTGCATGTCAAATCGCTCGCGGTCAAGCGTTTCAATTATTTCTTGTAAACCCGGATCAACTCCAAAGGTGTTAGTTGCGTTTCGAGCACGCAGTTGTTTTTCAGTAAGGCCGGTGTATTCTTTGAGAAGATCAAGGTAGTGTTGTTCTTGTGGGTTGCTCATAAAATTTTATAGTGCACCCACAAGACGTTTGGCGTCAAATTTTTGCATTCGATTAGTTCGAGATTTACATCCGTGTCAACGCCTTCAAAAAGTGACAGGCCGCGGCCGAAGAGTTTTGGTTCGATCGTGAGTTTGATTTCAGTGATAAGACCGGCGTTCAAAAAAAGCGCATTGATCGTTGGTCCGCCCGCGACAATAACCTCTGTAAATCCTTGCTCCGCGAGTTTTTTAAGAATGAAGTTCGGTGCTTCGCGTGTGTATTCCACAGTACCACCTCCACCAACGTTTTTTTGTTCCTCTCCCTCGAGGGGAGAGGATTTAGGTGAGGGTACCGTCCGCGTCATCACGACGATGTAACGCCCAGGAAGTGGTTTCCCAATCGTGTCAAACGTTTTTCGGCCCATCACAACCGCTCGCGCCCGTTTAGTTTCCGCGACAAACATTTTTTTGTCCTCCTTGCTCGTCCAATTTATAAATTCGTTCGCGGTGCGCGCGACTTTGCCGTCAAGACTTTGGGCCATGAGTAATGTGACTTTCATGAGTAAGATTAAAGATTTAAGTAGGACTTACGCATTCGGCCGATCTCGCGCGCCAAAATCTGCGATACTCGCTCACCGTACATCGAGTACGCCTCGCTCCGTTTCTCGATTTTGACACGCATCTCATCCAAATGCGTAAGTCCTATTAAGATTAAAGTTGAGCGGTAAGTATTACACAACAATCTTCATCCCTTTGATTGCTCCCATGGGTTGGTATTGCATCTCGAGTTTTTTGGTGATTTCTTCGACGAGGGTTACGTCGCCGAGTTCGGCGCGGTCGAAATAATCGGGTTGGGCTTCGAAATAAATGGGACCGTGATTGTTTTCTCGTTCCGTCAATTCCCATGCTTGTTTGTAGTGGATGTCGTAGATGTGAGCGTTTGAAATGGAGTGGGTGTATTTTCCGGGTTTCACGCCGAGCTTTGCGGCCAAAATACAATTCAAAAGTGCAAAACCAGCAATGTCGTGCGGCGCGCCGAGCATCATGTCGTTTGAGCGCACGATGTTGTGCATGTGAAGTTTGTTCGCGATGATGTTCACCGTGAACGTGTAGGGGCAGGGGACATTTTTTTTGGCGGTGCCGCTTCCGAGTCCATCGTCTGCGGGATCCCACGCAACAACGACACCATGACGGGAGCCGGGATTTTTTATGAGATGATCCACGAGATCTTTTATCTGATCGCGTCCGAAGTGATGACGCCAGCGATAGCCATACGCCGCCGCGATCGTGCCATCAGTTTCAGTAAACTCATCCCAGATGTGGGTGAACTGTTGCAAAAATTCGTCAGGTCGTTTGCTTCCCATGAGAAACCAGCATTGCTCGGCGGTAAATAATTTGATGGGGATTTTGCGGAGCGTCAAAAGTGGAAATCCGAAATCCAACTCAAACGTAAGCCCGGGTATCACTTTGCAAGTGTGGCCCGTGCGCTCGTTGCGTTCTTCGTAGCCCGAGTTCAGAATCCGAAGAATCGCGTCGCGGTATTGGAGGTCGAATTGAGTCATATTGACATGGAGCATGAATCATGAATCATGGAGCATTGGCGGTATTTGTTTCATGTTTCAGGTTTCATGTTTCACGATGTACCGGTGGAGCCGAAGCCGCCGCGGTTTTTTTCTGCCGCCGCTCCTTCTTCCCATTCGGCGCGTTCGATCGGTACGAAAAGTCCTTGCGCAATGCGTTCGCCTTTTCCCACCGCGACCGGCGCATCGGTGAAATTATAGACGAGTATCTGAAGTTCGTCCGTGGGACCGCAGTAGTCTTGATCAAGAATGCCGATGCCGTGCGGTGGCAGAAGCCCTTTTTTTTGGGGCGTGCTCGAACGTGATGCGACGAGGAGTGCGTAGCCTGAAGGAGTCGCGATTACAAGACCGGTGGGAATACGCGCAGTGGCGTGGGGTTCGATCACGAGATCGCATGCGCTTGCAAGATCAAAAGCGACCGATCCCGCGGTTTGGTATGCGGGCAGGGGAACGGTGGAGTGAAGACGAGTGATATGAATCTTCATAAACAAATAGAGTTGACCTCTTTGGTCAACTCTACCAGTTTTTTGTTTAGGCTGTAAAGTGTATAGCTGGTCCCATTGACGAGGTGAGCACCGATGTCTGAATGTAGATGCCTTTTGCGGATGCGGGCTTTGCTTTTTTTACGGCCTCGAGAATAGTCGTCAGATTTACCGCGAGATTTTCGGCGGGAAAAGAAACCTTGCCCACGATCTGATGGATGTTGCCGGTGTCATCATTTTTCCAAGAAATTTTTCCGCCCTTGGTATCGGTCACCATTTTTTTGATATTCATACCCACCGTTTCCGTTTTTGGATTAGGCATAAGACCTTTGGGGCCGAGGATTTTGGCGACCTTCGCGAGTTTCGGCATCATGGTCGGTGTTGCGACCGCAACATCAAAATTGATTTTTCCACTTGACGCGATTTCAGCAATCAAACTTTCGCCTCCGACGACATCAGCGCCAGCGGCGGTTGCCTCGGCTTCTTTATCCGACTCAACGAACGCGGCAACGCGCTTTGATTTTCCGGTGCCGTGAGGCAAAGTGACCGTTCCGCGAACTTGCTGTTCGCCCTTTGACGGATCAATGCCCAATTTTAAATGCACCTCAATGGATGCATCAAACTTAACGGTCGAAGTATCCTTCGCGAGCGCGATGGCCTCTTCGATCGAGTACGTTTTTTTCGGGTCAATTTTTGTTTTGACCGCGGTGTAGCGTTTGCTTCGTGACATATCGTGGTTCAGGCGCCCCTTATGTGTTCGAGACTCCCACAATCTTAAATCTTTAATCTTAAATCTTAAATCTATTCTACAACCTCAAGTCCCATTTGTCGCGCCGTACCTGCAATGGTTTTCATGGCGGCTTCGATGTTTGTGGTGTTGAGGTCGGGAAGTTTCTTTTCGGCGATTTCGCGCAGTTGTGCTTTCGTCACCTTGCCCACCTTTTCTTGAAGCGGTTTTCCCGACCCTTTTTCGAGGCCGGCCGCTTTTTTCAAGAGATCAGATGCGGGCGGTGTTTTGCAGATAAAGGCATAGGTGCGATCGTCGTACACGGTGATAATCACCGGCACCACTTCGCCCATGCGCGCTTTTGTCGCATCATTGAAACGCGAGCAAAACTCTTGGATATTCAAACCATGCTGGCCGAGCGCGGGACCAACCGGTGGAGCGGGATTAGCTTTTCCCGCAGGAATTTGCAATTTAATTTGTGTTTTTACTGTTTTGGCCATAGTTGTAAGTTTAAAGTAATTCTTCTGAAATTGAATAAAAATGATAAGATGCGCAGTGCTGGAGTGAGAACCGGAGTGAAGCGTACTCGGATGTACGCTGAACGAGGATCGCAACGAAGCACAAGCAGATTACATTTTTATTCGATTTCAAATTATATCTTCTTTACCTGCAGGAAGTCAAGCTCCACCGGGGTTTCGCGGCCGAAGACGTTCACGAGGACCTTGATCTTGCCGCGTGCCTCGTCAATCTCGCTGACCTTACCTTCGAAGTTTTTGAAGGGACCATCCGCGATGCGCACCGGTGCTCCCATCTCAACATCAATTTTATATTCCGGCTCATCAACACCCATGCGCTTCTGGAGCGACTTCATTTCATCATCAGAAACCGGCGTCGGAATAGTACCCGTGCCAATGAAGCCCGTAACGTTCGGCGTGTTGCGCACCACATACCATGAGTCGTCCGTCACAATCATTTCCACGAGCACATATCCCGGAAAGATTTTTTCTTCAATGATTTTACGTTTGCCGTTTTTAATTTTGATCTTTTTTTCTTTGGGAATCAGAATGCCAAAAATTTTATCCTCCATGTCCATGGACTCAATGCGTTGCTGAAGATTTTCGGCCACGTTTTCTTCGTATCCGGAATAGGTGTGAATGGCGTACCAGCGCCGTCCTCGTTGATCAACTTGCTTTGGCATACTCTTTAATTCATGATTATTTTTGTATGGGTTGGTTATTTTTTTGTTCGCCTTTTACCGTTGATGTACCAATGGGAACCGAATTACGAATTTATACTAATATACGAATGCACGAATTGTCAGACCACCCCCTCTTGGTTTCCCGTTCTCCCCCTCCAAGGAAGGGGAGAAACCGCCCGTCATTCGTAATTCGTAAATTCGTACGGATTCGTTATTCGGTTCCTATCGGTTATATGTGGGCGTGAGGATATTTATGAAATAACTGCGATAAGTTTTTCAACCCCTAAAGTAAAACCGTAATCCAAAAGACCGATGCCGAGGCCGAGACCGAAACTCACCGCCATCACGAGAAGGGAATAACGCACCGTTTCGGCGCGTGTCGGCCACGCCACTTTTTGGAGTTCTTCGATGGATGCTTTGAGATAATTGATGAGAGTTGAAACGAATTTAGGCATACCCCGTTAGAAGTGATGGTCACATAAAATAATTTATGGAAAAAATTATTTTATGTTCATACCATCCTTATCTTTATCTTTATTACCACGGTGTTTGGAATAAAATCATGTTTTCAGAAATAACACCCCATTCAGCACCAACCCATCACTTCTAACGGGGCATATTTTTGTTCTTAAAAAGACCCTCCGCGGGTCATCTGTGGATAGAGTATCATGGCTTAACAGGGGTGTCAAATAGACCCGCCGCGGATCTTTTTTATGCAGGTGACGCATTAAGTGTCTCAAAAGTGGTTTTTACACTTGCATTGTTGCCCTCGATAATTTTTATTCGTTCTGATCCGAATTCTTTAGAGAGACCGGTCACAAATTCGTCTGCCCACGAGGGAGTGAGAACTTTGACATTTGAAAAATCGAGCTCGATGGGTTCGATATTATTTTTGGGGATTGCATACGCGCGTGCAGCTAAAAATGCCTCGCGTCCCGCGGGGCGCGAAATGAGAACATCACCAAATTTGCTTACATCAATTTTCATAGATGTTTCGTGATTATGAGTTCTATGTAGACTCCATTGAGCATGTTGGTATCAGTAATGTACTGATCGAAAATATCAGTATCAATGTGCGATCCCAATTGTAGCTCGGCATCTCCTGAATGAAATACAAATTTTGATAAGGAAAGTGTTTGTAGTGCGCAATACATATTCTCGGCGGGTGTAGTACCAGAAGTTGATTGTGCCCATTCCAAAGCGTTCATAGATGGTAACAGCATACCACGCACACGGGGCGTTTGACAATCTTTTGGTATTGTGATGTTAAGGTGATCGAAGAGTGGATTGCCGAATATCCGCGGAGAAAAATCACCGGACTTGCGGCGGTAATGGGTAATGGAGGCGGCTTTATTGACACTATCAATGTTAATCGAACATTCACCATCGGATTCATGGTGACATGGATCGAAGAAAAGTAGAAAGTAAAACACAACATGCGGACCCTCATGCGGGTTCGCTTTTATTTTTTTAACACGCATACCTTGATACAATTCGCGCGAATTGTATCAAGAGTGAAAAATAAAAAAGTGGCCACCGTGTGGTGGCCACCGGTTGACATAAAAGTGGCGGCGTGTTACAGAATAGACAGGTTTCATGGTCTTTAACAAAGGAGTGGAAAATGAATTACCGACAGACTCCGCTCATAGTGATGTGCGTTGGGTTTGCAGGCTCTGCCTATGCAAAGGGGGAGGTGTGCCCCCAAATCGATCCTTGTTTGCTTTCGGTTAGTTTTGCTATGAAGGTGGGTAGTGTTTTATGTAAAGATGACACGATCCACTATACGATCGTATCAGAAAAAGTGCATCTCGATGGATATCCGCCCGGGAAGTACACGCTTAAGGATTGGGAGGAGAGTGATATTTTTCAGGCAAATCCACTTGATGCCTTTTTGCCCAAGATTGAAAATGATCTCTATGTGTTTCATGATGGGGTGAATGCGTGCCTTGATAAGGCATTTCCCGACCGTGCGCAAACGCTTTTTGTTTCGAGTGTGGGGACGATAACTGCGGAAGGTCAATCTGATGCGCAGGATTTTGACCAAACAAAAATCGCCTCATTTGAAAAAGAAGCGTACGCATTGCTTTCCGAAGAAACGCGCAAAACAATTAAAGCGCTCGTGGATACGGAAACAGATCCGGTGCGTCGCGCTCATGTGTTTCTCGGTCTCATGCGCGGTATTGGTATCGGTAGTGCGGTTTTTAGTGACATTAAAAAGACACTACGCGAAATCTATCCTACTGCGCCGCAGGAATTAAATCCGCGCCTCCACTACGTTCCTGTGGAGCCCGCCGTGGTGCCTGACGCAAAACTCCGCCAAGCCGACATCACGTTTTCATTCGTCTTTTCGGTGCGGGCGGATATTGTGGCGCTCGATCCTCAAACTGACATTGCTTTCAATGTCAAATGGCCACCGCCGCGTGCGTGGTGTTGGCCGCCATGCATCACGGCCACTTCGACGTATGGGGGAGGATTGCTTGCGATGACCTCTGCCCGCACGCCGTATCTTTTCGTACCGTACGAATATGATTTTCCGATTGATCTATGTTTCCTTATTCATCTCCGCTTCAGTGTGGTGACGCAACTCGCGGTGAGTCCTCCGCCGACGCTTGCCGTGGGCGGCGCACTCGGTCTTCGCGGTCGTTTTTGGAAAGTGAATGGCACGCAGGCACGCGGATACGGATTCGAAGCGCGCGCGATGCCGATTTTTTCTGATCCCCAAGGATCTTCAAGTGATTTTGCGGCACGACTTTTTGTAGGACCCGTGGTTACCTTTGAACCGGCGCCGTTTTTGGGAAAGGGAATCAACGCGGAAGTTGATTTCGGCGGGTTTGTTGGAGAAGGTGCCGGCGGATATGTCGGATTGATTTTGTATGAGGGTTCGCGCCAACCGCCTACGATGAAAGGAGGTCACAAATGAAATATTCTATCTACTCGCGTTATTTCATTGTTACGATGAGCCTCCCTCTCTTCGTGGCACGATCGGTTCATGCGGAAACAGGGGAGGGAAAACCATGGCTTGTTGTTCCGTTGCTCAACATTCATGATGTGGGCATGGGCGCTGAAGCGCACAAAACTGGACCTCACTTTGAGATGGGAGGCGGTTTACAGCTTCAGCCGACGATCTATTCTCTTCCTCGTGGCGAGGAGAAACTTGGTGCGTGGTATGGAAAACCCGGCGTTTCACTTGATCTCAATTGGCACGAGGAGCACGCCGATGATCAAGGAGCGCGATTGTCACACCCTCATCGCGATATTTTTGGTGAGTTGCGGATAAGTATGGATACCGTGTGGGTGCCGGCATACGGTCGTGTGTATGAGTGGGGTGTTCTCATTGTGGGGCCGAGTTTTTACGGGGAGTGGAAGAGGCCGTTTGATTGGTTTAATACGAGAGACGGTCAGCATACTGATCTCTTGACTCATTTCAAAGGAAGCGGAGGGGTGGGGCTCGTGATTACCGGCCGCACGCACGAGGAGCCTGCGGTGTGCCCCGCGCTTGCCGATGATCTCGCGCGTGTACAAGTGCAGGCAGAAGCGGGAGGAGATGAATGTAAAAATGTTGCGGATGAATTGCGTGGTCATGTAGCAAACACGCATCCCACAACACCGGAAAGTTTGTTTGATCCGAATAGTTTCAGATTGCGTGTGCATGTGGGTCCTGCAGGATCTTTTTGGCTTTTGGAGCATAATCACAACACAAGCGACGCACGTGGGCATCTGACGAGTGAGCCGGAACCGGATACGGAAAAAACGGCGTCTTCGCTTTTGGTGTTTGTTGATGGTGCCCTGCAGGCGGGTCCTGTGAATTCGGTGTTCGAGGCAGTTCTTTTTTTGCCGAATGAGTTTTATGTAAAAGCGGGGTTGAGTATTCCGATCTCGAAGAATGTAAATCTGGTATGGAACGTGATTGAGTACCAGCGATCAAAGATTGAGGAAAGTTTTCCGTACGCGCTTGCATCACATGGTCCTGTCTTCAAAACAGGATTCCAAGTGGAGATAAAGATTGGATCGAACAACGAACCGCCCTAGCTCGATCAATACCGATGTCTGCGCACGCGCAGATGTCGGTTTTTTAATTCCCGAGGTCTGACCTCCGGAGGTCAGACCTCGGGGTTGATAACGGCATATTGACATGGATTGGGGGAGTGTGGTAATGTTAAAGAAGAAAGGAGGTTCCCATGATGTTCAGAAACGCTTTGGTAGTTCTCTCCATCTCGTTCGTTCTTTTTGGGTCAGATGCACTTGGAAAAGGAGGTCGCACGACGCAGGTTTCTCGCAACCCGCACACCTCTTCACGTCAGACGACGGTGCGTAAGAGGAAAGAGTTTGTACCGCCACGGACCGATGAAAAGCGAACTGTGAAACCGGCGCCAGTGCGTCACGAGCATGAGAAAGCATGCCCAACGCCTTTTTGTCAGGAAGACTGCTTCTGTTATGTTGATCCAGACACTGGTCGAAAGACATGTCAGGGGCCGGCTGATGGGCCATGCACGCCGTGCAATAAAAACGAGTAGAACGTCGCCGATCAAAAAGGAGGTGCCTCGTGAAAAGAATGATGTGTGTGCCTGCAACGATTTTTGTTCTGTTTCTTCCCGGGTTAGCGGTCGCGGAGTATGGCGAGGGTCAGCATGATCACTCGGGAGCATCTGCCGGATCGAATCAAGGGGCGAATGATACTCATGAGGTTACGACAGAACAGGTCGGTCGTGTCGTGGGACATTTTGTAGGTTTGGGTGCTGGAGCAGCTGGGGGTGCCGCAGCGGGCGGAGCTACCGGTGTACCCGGTGCCTCGACTGCGGTGGCCGCTGTCGGTGCAGAATTTGGTGCCAAGATCGGGGAAAAAGTGGGTGCCGCCGTCGGTGACTACGCGGAGCACGGCGAGGTACCACATGAGGTTGCGCGTGAGCGAGCGGAACATCCCACCGACTTCAAGTACATGGTGGTGAGTTCGAAATCAACATCACGCGCGGCTCACCCCCGTTCAAGGTCGGTTTCAAAATCAAGTTCGATTCGTCCGCATCCGCGACCGATAGTTCATCGTGGTAATCACCGACGGTGACCATCGAACAGCTCTCCATCGAGTCCGGCAACTACGCCGGACTCTTTTTTATAGATTTTGTATCGGGGTCTCCTCGGGTGGGCTTGACCGATAGATTCTTTTAGGTATATGATTGGGTTATCGTTCCTTGATAAACTCATGGAGGTGTCTTGTGAAATACACTCGCCGCTCGATGATCGTTTCATGCGCCGCATCTTCTTTTTTTTCTGTCATGGCAATCGCGGAAGAATCTCATGATAAAGAAAGTGATGCAGTTCCCTTGGCAGAAAGTAACAGAAACGAAGGCTCGTTTTCCGGAAATTTCAATTTTGATGAACATCACAAGAGTCTGTCTTTGATGGTTGACGGGTCGCTTGCCGAGCAGTTTCGACGTGAAGACTTCTTTTCATTGGGTGGCGCTTTTGGATACGAAACCAAAGGAGATATAGGTGGCGGCATTCATGTGCGAAACCCTCTCAGTCTTTCGTTTGATATCATTCACATTGATGGAAAAGGAGAAGTGGAGCGCGGTGAAGAAGCATATGACATCTCGGGGATTGCAGAGTATGTGCGCGGAGAAGGGAGGCTTTCGGACGAAGACAACGCCATAACCGCACGAGCTGAAGCGGCGTTGGGATTTGGTTTTGCGCGCACGTGGTATGTCGGAGATGTTCCCGATAATCTTGATCATTTGCGCGTTCTCGCACAACATACGCGGACAATTTTTTTCATCGGTTTCTGGGCCGCGCGTTTTTATGTGAAACGACCTCCTCATGATGAACAGGGTAGTGAGGAAGTTTTTACGGACACACCGGACGCTTCTTTGTCGGCAAAGGAGGATTTTAATTCGTACGGGCCGGCACTTATTTTTCGTTCGTGTCGCCGCTCGGGTGCTTCTTTCGATGTGCGTATGCTTGGACTTCCCGCGCCGCGCCACAGTTCTCTTGCAATGCCCCATGCGGAATTGGTTGCACAGGTAGGCGCTCCTTTAAGCGACTCCTTATTTCTTTTTGGCAACGTCACCCTCATCACTTCAAATCACGATGACGCTCATCAGCACGGTGTTTTCACCGGATTCACCGGACTAGGTGTCCATTTTTAAAAAGACTTACGCAAAAGCGGACCCACACGGGCCCGCCTTTTTTTGTAACCAAGTTATCTATGCGAAGCTTAGCTTTTTTAGTTTTACATTCAAAGCTAAGATTCAAATGTCGAGATTCTTCACTGTCTTTGCGTGGGTTTGGATGAAGCGTTTGCGGGGGGCGACGTCGCCGCCCATCAAGATATCGAATACCTCGTCGGCTTTTTCGGCATCATCAATTGTTACACGTTTCAAAATGCGTGAGTTGGGATCCATAGTTGTTTCCCACAATTCGGAAGGATTCATTTCACCCAAACCCTTGTAGCGTTGTATTGCGATTTTGCGTTCGTAGCCGGACGCTTCAGTGTCTTCGCCTTCGACACCCTCAACCACAGAAACTGTTTTTTGTTTTTTAGCATCACCTTTTTTTGCCATGATTTCTTTGATTGCCGTTTCTTTTTCTTCGTCGGTGTACGCATAGCGGATTTCTTTGCCCGCCGCGATTTTGTAGAGCGGCGGTTGCGCGATGTAAATGTGGCCTTGTTTGATGAGTTCAATAAAATAGCGATAGAAGAGGGTGAGGAGAAGGGTGCGAATGTGCGAACCATCAACATCGGCATCGGTGGCAATGATCACTTTGTGATACCGAAGACCGGTGATATCAAATTGTTCGCCGAAATTCGTGCCGAGCGCGATGATGAGATTACGGACTTCGTTATTTTGCAACATTTTGTCGAGACGTGCCCGTTCAACGTTCAAAATTTTTCCACGCAGTGGCAAAATTGCTTGAGTGCGCCGATCACGTCCCATTTTTCCTGAATTGTGCACAAAAACGCCTGCCGCAAGAGCAAAATTATGTGTTTCCGGTACTTCGAGATCATACACGTCTATGCGCTCTTTGAGTTGTACAATCGTCTTGATCTTATGATTATAATTATGCACCGCTTCTTCCATGTGTTTTTTATTCTTAAAAAATCGTTCCGTGAAAGTGCTCAAACTCAAAATTGAGTGATTGCGTAATTTAATGCGTTCAGCATCAAATGAGGTAAGCGAACCGCATTTTTCAAGAATTTTTTTGGCAAAAGCAATGGTTCTTTGATAGTAGGGTAGATTATACTCATCACTTAATACGTGAGTATACACCCATCGCCGTTCCGCGGGGGTGTACACGAGTTCATAACCCTCGATGGTCATCCATTTTTCTCTCCGTGAAATATCACGAAGAAGGGGGGCAAGGCTCATTTCGGTGGTGAGGTGAGCGGCTTCAACGTACGTTCCTTGCGCAAGGCGAAATTGGTGATCTGGTGTGCAAACGATCTCTTCATCATTGTCAAGTATTATTTTAATAACTTTTGTGTTTTGTTTTGTTCGTCTGACGTTAGTGATAGGAGCAACCGCAACATGACCATCGTCAGACATAGTGTAACAATAATTTTGAATTCCTTTTTTCTGCTCTTCTATAAGTTCAATAAAAGATAACGCGCGGTTGTCCACGAGTGCAATTTTCGTATCTCCGGAAAAACAACCTCCGGCGGAATCTCCTTCGACGAGGAATAATTCCGACTCTTTGGGGTCGCGACTTGAACAATCCGCCAATTTTCCCGGCAATGTCAAACCTTCGAGAACGCCTTTGCGCAAAACGGTTTCGCGGGCGGCGCGGGCGGCGGCGCGCGCGTGGGCCGAAAGCACGCATTTTTCAAGAATCGCTTCGGCATCGCGCGGATGCTCTTCAAGAAAGCTGGCAAGCGCATCGCCAAACACGGTTTCAACGGCGGCGCGCACTTCCGGATTGCCGAGCTTTGCTTTTGTCTGTCCTTCAAATTGCGGCTCCGGCACTTTCACGGAAATCACCGCGGTCATTCCTTCGCGCACATCTTCGCCGGTCAAGTTCTCATCTTTTTCTTTGATATAATTTTTTGCGCGCGCATAGTTGTTCAGCACTCTTGTCAACGCGGTGCGAAAACCGGCAACATGCGTCCCGCCCTCGGGATTAAAAATGTTGTTCGCAAACGCAAAAACATTTTCTTTGTATTCTTCCGTGTATTGCACGGCGACCTCGACTTCGATTTTATCAGAGATTTTTGAAACGTAAAAAACGTTGTCATGCTTGGGATGCTTTGCGTGATTCAAATGCTTGACATAACTCGCAACGCCGCCTTCGAAATAAAAAACATACACCGACGGCTCCGCACTTTTTCGATCATCGCGCACCGTGAGCTTCACCCCTTTCGTGAGATATGCTTGTTGGCGAAAGTGATCAAGAATGGTTTGCAGATTGAATTCGATAGTGGGAAAAATTTCGGCATCAGGTTCAAACGTGATCACGGTGCCGCGATCGCGCGTGTTGCCGACGGATTTCACTTTGCCTTGCGGTTTGCCGCGTTTGTATTCTTGCATCCACACTTTGCCGTCGCGATGCACTTCAGCTTTGGTGTAGACGGAAAGTGCGTTCACCACCGACACACCGACACCATGAAGACCGCCGGACACTTTGTAACCGCCCTCGCCGAATTTTCCACCGGCGTGGAGTTTCGTCATGACGAGTTCCAATGCCGACACTTTGTGTTGCGGATGAATATCAACCGGAATGCCGCGGCCGTTATCGCGCACTTCCACTTTATTGCCGGGCAAAAGTCGGACGCGAATGTCATTTGCGTGTCCGCCCATCGCTTCGTCAAATGAATTATGGCAGACAATGGGAGCAGAACCGCCGACAAAGTTTTCTCCGCCCGGCACTGAAATATCATAGACCCATGGGCGGTCATAGGCGATGCGTTCAATTTTTTTGACTTTAAGGACACCAAGATCACCGTCTATAAATTGTGCCGCTTTTTCTTTGAGCACGACTTTTTCCTGTGTAGCGAGATGGGCGACTTTAGTAAGTGAGATGCCACTTTCCGGACGATGATACGTCAAGGTTACCCACGGATCGCTTGATGTCTTGACAAGATCGTGGTAGGGCGCGTTATGGGAATAGGATGCTCGGGTGTTCCAATAAAAATCAAATGCGTGCGCGATTCCGGAATTGAACACGGCGCTTCGTTCTTGATCGTGATAGGTGACGACAATGGAGTGTGGTTTGCTTGCCTTACGAAGGGTATGCGAGGAAGTTTTGTTGAGACTTGCGAGTAAATAACTGAAACCGGACGCTAATTCGGCGGAGACTGTTGCGGCGGTGTATTTTTTTGAATCTGTGTTGGTGAATGTGGTGCGTCGAATGAGATGTTGTGCAAAAGTTGCCGAAGGCGAACCGTCACCGGCCATGTATGCCACAAGATAACGTTCGCGCAGATCACGCGGCACATTCCATATGATATCCGGTATTCTTTTGGCATGACTGTTGCCGCCGGTTTTCAAAATATCTTCAAAAAGAATCGCCAACATTTCACAATCAGCAACCACCGTGCGCGCCGTTTCGTGGGCATACCGTGTCATGGTGATATATCCAAAACAGCGCGAAAGTAACACTGACGTGCGAGCAGTGAGCGCTGGTTCATGGGATCCAAAACTCCAAACAATGCGGCGTGATTTTCCGTTTTGCACAACGCACCCCTCGGCGGCATAGAGACCAAGAAGTTCCACGAGATGCTCGGTTATCGGAAGTTTTGAAGGAAGATGGATGGAACGTTTGGTTCCAATAGAAAGAGATGACTTGAGTTCGTTGCGTCGTTCCGTGGAAAGAAGTCGAAACGAATTAAAAGGCAGGTAGTCATAACGCTTAAAGTCACCAATGATGTGTGTCCATGTTCTTGTGGGCGTGAGATGCGCGCGCGCGGCGTCGGTGTCAGTTTTAATGAGCTCCCAATCCGCGTGAGATAGCTGTGCGCTTACATCATACAGATTGATGCGGTGTGTTTGTGATGGCTCGAGTGCAAGGAGCTCATTAACAAGATCAATGTTTTGAAGGTAGTGTGGTGGTTCTGCCCAGACGCGCGGCACGACCACCGAGGAACCGATAGCGAGGTCACTTCCTTGTATTGAGGTAACCGCGCCGTCCTGCAAGGTAAATAATGAGTGATAGGGCGTAATATCCACGGTTCGACCACCTTGCAGTGTGATACGCAAAATTTCGCTATTCACTTTATGGCGGATGAGCGAAAAGACCGGCGTGAAGCCGAGTTTGTAGGTTTTTGGATCAAAACTTAATGACTGTATGGGAATATCCCGAATAATTTCCGCATTTCCTTTTCGTGCACGCGATACTTTTTCAGGATGTTTTGTTATCCAGCGATCAACCAGCGCGCCGATGGGCACGTGTTTTACGACACCCTCCTCTTCAATAAAGACCGGTGTTTCATAGGTGAGGGAATTGTCTGCGACCTCCCACACTAAGTGATGCAAGCCCTCGGGGCCGGTGGAGCCGATGTACATGCCGGGACGCTTACGCACCGGATCAAGCCCCTCAAGCACGGTGATTTGCTTTGCTCCGTATTCTTGGGTAGATTTTGAGAGTGTTTTTTTTGGTTTAGATTCTTTTTTGGCCATAGTAAAAAATGAAAATGAGGCTCTAAATTACTCAAAAATTTCATCCTCAGTATAGCATAATCGACATATACTTGACAATGAGACCATTTTGTGCTAGAATCAAATGTTCATTGAAGTAAAGAAACTAAAGCCCTATAAAGGAGGAAATCATGGCACGGAAAATTGTTGAATGGATCGAGCGCGCGCTCGATGACGCAGCCTTGCGGCGTATCTTGCAGGAACACTTTGTTACGAGGGTGGGTGATTATGATGACTATCTGTGTCGTGTGAATCGTGAGGGTTTTAGGGAGCGATTTGAGCGCGCGGTGACTGCCGTTACCGGTAGTAATAGCAGACATGTGAGCGCTATCGAACGCATCATGAATGAACGTCTTGGTGTTTCACGTGTAGCATACGAAAAGCTTCCGTATACTAACGTGGATATGGACGCGGAAGCTGATCTCGTATTTGCCGCATGGTGCACTGAAGGCGGTGATCTCACATGCGTCGAGCGGGGCAACTACGACCGCATCGGTGATTCGGTAGATGCCTGTCAATTTCAAGTGGTTCGTGGTCGCCGTGTTCCTTACCTCGCAGGCTTTGTGTGTCAATGGAAAAACCAGCCGCTCTTTGTCCACTTTGAGCTTCGTTTCAATCCGTATAAGTGGCAGATTGGGATCCATGGAGAGATCACTGACGATTTCACTAAGGAATTTCAGGCACGCATCGAAAACTATCTCGTGCGTCGCTATCGTGGTACGGCCGTGCAAGCGGATCTTTCTCCGCTTGAGCTACCTGTGTGGCATCGAGAGGATTTGGTGCTCCCGCTCGCTCTGGCGCGGAAAATCGACAACCTCATTGTCGTATTTCGCAATTGGTTCGCGAGTGATGCGGTGAGTCGGTGGGGATATCTGCTCATCGGTGAGCCCGGTGTTGGTAAGACCACGGTGGGCGCCATGCTTGCGGGTATGCGTCCAAAAGAATGCACCTATCTCTACTGTCCGGCAGGCAAGTTGACGACGACCGCGATGATTGACGAGGTGTTTCGGCTTGCACGTCAGCTTGCGCCGGTCGTCTTGCAGGTTGATGATGTTGATCTCATTGCGCGCACGCGCGAAGAGAGCGAACGCGCGACACTCACTTCTTCGCTCATGGAAAATCTGGACGGACTGGCAACGGGCACGAGCAAGATTTTCGTGATTCTTACCACGAACGATCCGTCCCGCATGGAGCGGGCGATTGTGGATCGCGCCGGTCGCGTGTGCAACAAGATTGTGTTCGCGGGATTTGGCGAGTGTTTGCCCGAACTCATTGTCCGTTACGGCGTTCGTTTCGGACTTGATCTTGATCGGAATATGGTGGAGCATGCGGTTCGTGAATTTGGCGATCAGGCCGCCGCGTTTACTCCCGACGAAGCAAAGAATGTGTGTCAGCGCCTGCATCTTCTGCACGGCGCAACGCCCGTGACGGCTACTATGCTGGTTGACACCTTGCGTGAAACGCATGAAACGTTTCATGGTGAAGAAAGAGAAGATTCGCGCTAGTCGTCTTGCTCACTCCCCGCGGAGTGAGTTTTTTGATTGTTTTACATTTCGTTGCGAATCTACGAATTTTTACGAACCTACGAAACTACGAAATACAATGCTTGTGGTAAAATAAAAAAACCGGCCACGGGGGTGGTCGGTGAGATGTTGGTTTAGTCGTTGTGGGCATGTGCGGCATCGGCGAGCGCGTCCACCGCTGCCCTTCGTTGAGGAGGAGGTGACGCGGGAGTCATACTCCCCAGTTACGGTGCGTGTGCCGGCGCATCCTCAACACGGAACTTTATGGAGAAGTAGGTGTTCCACGGAAGTGCTTTGCACTCTTCATACTCTTCCTCGGTGAGTTTGAGGTTGAGTTGAATGGCGGGCGAGGGTTGAGGAGCGTGGCGGTAGTGTGGACCAGGAATTGAGTGCAGTTCGAGTGTGTACTCGATGTCTGTGTGTCTTTCGATTCCGCTAAGGCCGGTTCTTATCCGTGCAACTTCTGTTTTTGACAAGGACTCAAATATTACCGCGTTTGTCATGTCACCCACAGCATCCCGATTGATGACCTTGTAGGCTTGTGTCGGAGTGACATGAAGGGTAAGTTTTGGTTGATTCGCTGGCGGAGGTTGCTCATCGCGGAGAGGAAATTCTTCGCTCGCGAGTTCGCACACGATTATTTTTTTGACGAGATCGAGTGAGGGGGTGATGCCGTGCGTGAGAAGCGTCGCTTCATCGAATACAAGAGTGATTTCTGGCGCCGGATTCGTTATTCTATTTTCCCATCCACAAACAAATTCAATTTGATATCCATCACATTTCACCATCCGAATGAGAAACTTTCTTTCGAGTTTCATGGTTTCCTCCCTCCTTCATCATGAGGATCATCGTTGAGATAGTCCCTCACACCCTCGCGCGTGATTTCAGTGGGTGATTCATCCTCGCGCGCCGCGTCGCCCATACGAATCAAGACATACACGATCGCGCCCATGATGAGGCCGATCAAAATACCCATCGGCACCGAACCAAGACCGCCTGCTAGTGCGGCGATCGCGGCTCCCATAACGCTTCCCGCAATCATCACGATGAAAAACATTGATCCCTCCTTTTCGAAACGCTTCATAGTTACGGAGGTGTAAAAGAACGCACCACAACCTTAATATAGTTGGAGAAGATCGTCAAGGTGGTGTATACTGTAGTGGTAGATTTAAGATTAAAGATTTAAGTAGGACTTACGCATTTGGCCGATCTCGCGCGCCAAAATCTGCGATACTCGCTCACCGTACATCGAGTACGCCTCGCTCCGTTTCTCGATTTTGACACGCATCTCATCCAAATGCGTAATTCCTATTAAGATTAAAGATTTAAGATTTAGGAATGAGGAGTCGAACCAAGTCCTTATTATGGATGGAAACGAACAGCTTACCGATCAACAATTGAAAGTGGCCGGGTGGTATGTGGAGCATAAAGAGGGTTTGCGCAAAGTGGGGTATGGCGCGCTTTTTGTGTTTGATGTGTTGACGCTGGGTTTTGGGCTCTACGGATACGCCGATTATTTTTTGATTTCGTGGAATCGTGACCTCGCCTTGCGTCAGAATGCGGTGGTTCCACTCGTGTCACATGACGCAGTTCTCCGACAAGCGCCGCAATCGCTTGGCGCAGTTTTTGTTGAGGCGTTTGCAGGCACGGGTAGCAAATATGATTTTGTGTCGCGCGTGCGCAATCCCAACCAAAATTGGTATGCGAATGTGACGTATCAATTTGTGTCGCAGGCCGGCGCCACAAAACCAAAAGAAGGTTTTATTTTGCCGGCCGAGCAAAAATATCTGGCGGATTTCGGGGTTGATGTGACCGTGCCGCCCGGGCATCCAGAATTGCAGATGATACAAACCGCGTGGCATCGCGTGGATCGTCATGTGGTGCGTGACGTGAATACATGGGCGCATGAGCATTTGAATTTTGTGTTGTCGAATGTGACGCATGACATCGCCTTTGCGGGTGGGACGATCGCGCGCACGAGTTTTGACATTGAAAATCGAAGCGCGTATGGTTATTGGCATCCGGGTTTGGTGGTGGCGCTTCTGCGTGGCGACACGCCGGTCGCCGCAAACTATGTCACCGTGAACAATTTTGATGCGGGCGAAAAACGTCACATTGAGGTGAACTGGTTTGACTCACTTCCTCCGAGCACGAGTGTGAGTATTGAACCTGATGTCAACATCTTTGATCTGAATACGTATTTACCGCCGCGCGCCAATTAAAAAAGCAAGCCCACGAGAGGGCTTGCACGATGTCTGTCTGTGTTCACACAGATTTTTTTGTTAGCGTTTTTTTGGTTTCAAATTTTTCATATCAAAGTGGAGCGGCAAGAAATTATAGCGCGGAAGCAGATGCAAACGCCCAAGTGCATCTTCGGATAGTTCCGGAGCATCAGGAACCGCGCTCGGCATAGATATTCCTTCGCGCAATTGAAGTGTGGCGCTTCTTCGGGTAACTTTAAAGGTATCTTCCTTGTCACCAAACTGAATGGTGTAGCTCCCAAGCGGAAGGTTCAAAGAAATTTTTTCGTTTTCTTTTACCTCACTCAGAGAGACTCCATTGATGGCAAGCGATGCCGGAACACCTGTGGTGTTTTCAAAATAGATCGGCGTCGTGGTTTGGTTCGTGGCGTCCAACGTTGCCTCTATCTTTGAACGCATCATCGGTTCATCCGGAAGAGATGATTCGGGGACAAGATGCGGCAGTTCAGTGATACCGAGCGGCAATGCGGTTGCCGCATACGGCGTGTGATCTGCGGGATTGGTGAATGTCCACGCAACGGCCGTCTCGAGAGGCAGATGATTTTTCATAAACCATGCCATGGCGCCCGTGCTTATGATGAGGGACGCCATGATGCGAAGGGGCATGGGGAAAGGAGTGTGTGCCGTGATAACCATGAACGCGAGCGCAAGAAGAAGGAGTGTACCAAGAGCGAGCACCATATTTCCTTTATCAAGAGGCCGTGCAGAGATGGCCGCGGCGAGAAGTGCGTCAGTATCATGATGAGTGACGAGAACGGCCGCATCGGGCATGGAAAGATCAACGCCACCCGAGACCCTATCACGGAAGTCAAAAGGTTCATGGTGATAGGTGTGCACCAAATTGAGTTCAGGTGTGGTATCAGGTGTGGACACAAGGGTCGGTGTATGCGCGATGAGATCGTTATCAATAAACGCATGACCGCGCAACCAGTTTACGACCGCAACCGTTTGAGCCGCTTGGCGCAGATCTTCGAGTGCCGGCCAGCGCAGTGCTAGGTCATCGTAGTGATCGGTTACGTATTTTGCGAATGCCGTGTCGCGTTCTTTATAAAAATGCTCTATAATGTGCGGGACGCCAGTCGCCATGGTTTCAGAATTCACCCGCATCGTGGTGTTGACAAAGGTAACGCCGCGATGGTCGGTTGATTCCTCGAGGGTGATTTTGTCTCGGCTGATCCAGAATCGTGAGTTGACGACGTCCGGCAAGGGACCCATACCGGTCACATCATCATCGAGTGAGGGTAGTTCATCAGGCACGGGATCAAGAGGATACCGCGTGATGTTGTCTTGCCGAAAGGAGAGCGTCTTCAAAAGACGATCGGCTTCAAACATGACAAGTCCAAGATAGGTACCGCTCGTATGACCGAAGTAACAGACGGAATTTGCATTTTCTGTGTTTGTGTCACGATATGCGGGGCGCGTGCGGCATGGGGTGCCGGCCGGATCAATTGAAATGGCCGGATTTTCTCCTTCCGCCGCGGCTTTGAGTGCCGCAAGAAAATAGCCGGGATGCACGGGAAGTGTCCATGGTGTGGCGCGTTGCGGACCAATGAGGATGAGTTCGTGTCCGCCGGGCGCAAGCGTTGCCGCTTTGATTTCACTGATCGCACCAAGCGTAGTGAGAGTGCCGGCCAAGAGTACGCCGCCCACTTTTTGATCCGGCGTTTTTGCCGTCACATAACGAAGCGTCTGCATGTTGTAAGTTGCCCGAACCTCTTGTTTCAACTCTTCAACGCGCGTACTTGCGCCGCTCAAACGAAGATCGGCATTGAGCGCATTGGCCTCGGCGCCTTTTTCCGCGTCGTCAACATCGCGAAGTACTTGGTTGATGAGTTCGTTGCTGTAGACGGCGCGAATGATGGTACCCGTGAGTTCGCCACCGACCGCAACCACTTTGCCAGCAGGTATCTCTTTGGCGATTTGGAACACAGCGTGCGCGATGGCCGCCGGTCGTTCGGAGGCGGGCGTGGTCATAACATCAGTGATGGCACCAAGGATGGCAAGATGCGTTTTGATTATGGTGCCGCCGTTTTCAAGCGCGCGTGCCGCGTCGGGATCACTCGTGACGACTTTGAGGAGTGTGGTGCGCAGTGCCACCATTTTTTCCGCGATGTCCATTGTGTTGTGCAGATTCGGTTTTTGCACTTCGTTCAAGAGACTCTCGGCCGCTTGGATTGCTTGTGCCGTGGTGCCGGCTTTTGTTTTTGATGAACTGACCACGGAAAGAAGCGTTCTGCCGGCATCAATCATCAATTCTCCAGCAAGCTCGCCCTTGAGTTTTTCTACCGCGTCGTGTTGCGCCTGTGCATCATCAGCAAGATTGATATTGCGATTCGTGACGTCTTTCCAATACCGCTTGGTCACTTCTGCAGCTGCCAGTTCTTTGTTGAGTGCATCCACGCGTTCCCCATACCGGTCACCCGTGGGCGAGGGGATTGTTTCTGCGTTGGTCATGGTCGAGAAAAGAGCACATACTGCTGTAACGAGTGTTTTTTTCAAAGAACACCTCCTTGGCACGAGCTTACACGCGCCGTAGAGGTCGGTCAAGCCTCGGTACTTTTATGTTTAGCTTGCCAGCTTCCTGTTTCCTCTCCCTCGAGGGGAGAGGACGTAAAGTTTAGGTGAGGGTGCGGAATAATTTGACAACAAAAAGGGGTAGGTGTATAGTGTGGATAACACTATGATACAGATCAAGCAACAAGTGTCGCGTCGTCGCAGCTCAATCTTTCATTGAGACTGCTTTTTAGTGTTTAAGAGACTGTATAAAAATGTGATCTGCGGGCGCTTCACTCCGTTCCTCGCTCACCGTACATCCGAGTACGCCTCGCTCGGTACTCGCTCCAGCGCTCCGCATATCATCATTTTTCTACACTCTCACCAATAAATTAAACAGTGGCAAGCGGTCTCAATGATGAGATCGTTTTTTAGTTCTTTGGTAAACTCTGAAAAACGCGAACTGCTTGTGCTTCGTTGCGATCCTCGTTCGTCCCGATAACCATCCTTAAAATAAATTAAGGAAATCGGGACTCACTCTGGTTCTCACTCCAGCACTGCGCATTTCATCGTTTTTCAGAGTTCACAACGAAAAGGAGTATCATCATGCACATGCGTCTTGTACACGCTCCGATGCCGACCGGTTCTATCTGGGAAATACTTGAACGCGCGTTGCTCGCAGAACCGCACATTTTGGGTTCGCGCATCACTGCAACGAAACTTCGTGAACTGTATGATGAGGGATTGGCCGTGGTGGGATTTTACGAAGAACGGCTGGTTGGTTTTATTGCCGCGTGGCCGGTATCTGCGGATCATGTTGAAGTGGGATCGGCATGGATTCATATTGAGCATCGTGGTGTTGGCTTTGGTACCCAGCTCGTTGCCAAAATGGCGGATCTGTTGCGTGAACAGAAAAAAAGCGGCTTTGCCATTTCTGACAACCCCGCCTTCATCGCCACAACGCGCAAAGTGCACCTTCCTCTCCATAACGAGTGGAAGTCGCCCATACCCTACGAGCTGACCTGCGGACCGTGCGAGAAGTTTCCGAACGATGAAATGAAAGATGCCTGCCCCTATCGCAACAATGCATGCCGTTTGATTCTCTTTAATTCCTGAAAGACGAGGGGGAGGTGTGACGACTCGTCCACCTCCTCCTCACTATTATTTTTTTTCTATGAATTATCAAAAAAAATCTTATCCGGTACAACAATTGACCACCGGCGAAACACTTTTGGTACACGCGTATACCTTTGTCGGATCAAAGCCGGGTCCGGTGGTGTATCTTCAAGGAAACTTGCACGGACCGGAATTATTTGGCACCGCACTTCTGGGAAAATTGATTGAGTATCTTGAGTCTCTTCACGATATCGTCGGCACCGTCATCGTGGTACCGTGCGCGAATTCGGTGGGAGTTCAAACGATCGGCTACAATGGTCATGTGGGAAGATGGCATCCGGCAAGTGGTATTAATTGGAATCGGATATTCAATGTTCCTGTCAAATGGAAAACCGCACAGGATCAGATCAACTACTATACGACAACACTTGCACGCGAACATATTTCCATTGAAGAACGATTGGCGGCCACTTTGAGAACGTTGAGTTCTTCCGCCACGCACGTGATTGATATTCATACGACGGGTTCTGCCAGCATCCCGCATGTTTTTACGTATGCGCGATCACTCAAAATTTTTTCTTGCTTGGGCGCTCCTCTTGCGATTCTTATTTCACCGGAGGATAGTGTGGGTGCATTTGATGAGTCGCATGTCATTCCATGGGGAAGTGAGGTGAACGAATCGGCATTGCCCCATGTCTGCACATGGGAAGCGCACTGTCACAATGATATTGATCCATCCGTATTGAAAATACGTTTTGAACAGTTGAAACATTGGCTTCTTGCATGTTGGGAAAATAAAAATCATATTCACGATGCACCGCGCACTATACCGATTGCAAAAACCAAGGAGCTCGGCGCGTCGGTGGCCGGTTATTATTCATGGATCGTGGATGTTGGAGCGGTGGTACATAAAGGAGATATCTATGCAGAAGCATATCAGCCATGGAATCAAAAAACGGTGCACGCGATTGCTTCTGAAGATATGATAGTGATTGGAAAGTACGGCTTGGGAGCCGTTGCAAGCGGAGAGCGAATTGCTTTTGTGGGCATACTTTCATAAGCATTCGTATACGCACGCCTCTCAGTGAACCCCACTGAGAGGCGTGGTCTCATTGATGTGTGTCATTGTTTATTTGTGATAAAAATATCTTATTTTGGTCATAAGGTTGATGTTCCACTTCCGCTTGTTTGACAAAATCGCTAAAATGTGATAGAATGCATTGTTTAGTGGGTCTTTGCCAATCTTTCACACAAAGGAGAAAAATAATGCGAAAAATGAGAATGTCGGTTTCGGAAGCTGTTTTTGATAGGTTGTGTCAACGTGTCACAGCGGCTATCTGGGAGACTGAACGATCAAGAACGACGGCGGGGTACTACAAAGTTTCACGTATTGAGGAGGCGATCGCGCGTGTTGTTCATACGTCGGAATTTGAAGGGCGGATCGCTCGCCGTGGCGCGGTGTCTGCCGCGATGAACGCGGGAATGAAACGGCGCGCGAGGACGCTCGTCACACGTTTTTCTACCGAACGCGGTTGTAGCGGAAAATTGAAAGCCGAGCTCGCCGCGCTGATTTCGTAAGCATCTTCTCGAACCAGCACCCATAGCTCAATTGGCACCCGCCAAAAGTCGCTCCAGTTTTACAGCAACATTTTGGCGGGCCCGCCCCAATGCCGCTTGATATTTAGGAGCGGCTTTAGGCGGGGAGCATCGGACTTTTAATTCGCGGGTTGGAGGTTCAATTCCTCCTGGGTGCACAACAAAAAAAAGGAGGTTTGCGATGACGTCCTGTCATGAACGAGAGACGCTCGTGCTTTCGCGTGAAGGTGATCCGCTCGGGATCGTTTCCGTGTGGCGCGCGTGCAAGCTCTTGAAAAAGAACGTCGTGTGCGTGGTCAGAGAACATGAAGGTGGTGTGCATACAACGACTCTCGTGTTTCGTCTGCCATCGGTCGTGCGGCTCTTGCGTCACATTCCGTGGCGGTCGCGTGGTGTCAGGTTTACGCGGATCAATGTGTTTGCGCGTGATGACTTTCGTTGTCAATACTGCGAGCGGCAGTTTCGCCCCGAGCATTTGACGTTTGATCACGTGATCCCGCGTTCAGTGGGCGGTGCGACCTCGTGGGATAACATTGTCACCGCGTGCAGTCCATGCAATTTGCGCAAAGCGAATCGTACACCCGACGAAGCTGGCATGCGCTTGCGCGCCGAACCGATCGAGCCTACATGGGTGCCCGCCGTTTCAGTCCAGCTCAAGGTTCGCCGTATGCCAAGCACCTGGCACGGATTCATCGAACCCCTGCCGGCGCTTGTCGCGGCGTAACCAAAAAATAGTTTTTCTCGGGTGACCCACCGCGGTCGCCCTCTTACCTCCCTGTTGAACTTTGGATTTAAGATTAAAGATTTAAGATTTACGTCGTGCGTACTACAACTTAAATCTTACAACCTAAATCTACGGTAATTCACGGTTCAGCGCAGAGGCAAGCACTTTTGACAACCATATCGAGGTCACACCTCGAGGTCACACCTAGGGAAGTTAAGAATCCCTAGGAGCGACCTCGCTGAGGAGTGATCTTACAAAACCACCAAATCGAGGTCACACCTCGAGAATCGAGGCACTCGAGGAGTGATCTTACAAAACTACCAAATCGAGGTCACACCTCGAGAATCGAGACACTCGAGGAGTGATCTTACAAAACCACCAAATCGAGGTCACACCTCGAGAATCGAGGCACTCGAGGAGTGACCTCGCAGGGAGAAAAATAATGACCGATCGTTTTCGGGCGATTCTTTCTCGATTTGAGATTGCGCCGCCGGCGCATCAGCAGAAGGTCATCATGATCGGTGACTTTGGAAAAGATTTGGATGATGAGCACGCGCTCGTACTTGCGGCGGCGCTCCAACGCATGGGGTTCATTGAGCTCATTGCGGTGGTTGCAAATCTTGAGCCAGCAAAGCTTCGCGCACAGCTTGCGCGCGGCACCATCTCACAACTCGGTTTGACGCGCGTTCCGGTCGGAGTCGGCACTTCGTGTTTCGATGGCGGCGAGAATTTGTCGCATGAAACCGCGGTGCCGTATCTTGCCTCGCCTGATACCGTTCACGATGGCCATCACATTCTTCTTGATCACTTGGGTTTGGAAGATGATAACTCCGTGACACTCGTGTGCAATAGCGGACTCACGGATGCGGCGTGGCTTTTCATGGAGGCACCGGATCTTTTTCGCGCAAAGGTCGCGCGCGTTGCGATCATGGGTGGCGTGGTTGCGCATGATAATGAAGTTGCGCTTGATGACACCGGTTTCATGACGCCGCACATTGGCAGAAGTGGTGCCGCAAATAACACGTTTGACGAAGCGGCGGCGTTGTATCTGCACCGCGCGTGTCAGGAGCATGACATTCCACTCACGATTTTGATGCGCGATGCGGCGTACATGTGTCAGATTCCCTACGCGGCCTACAACGAACTCGTGGCGACCGGAAATCCGATCGGCGCAAGTCTTCTTGCGCGAGCGCAATCTTCTATACAAGCATTGTGGGAAGCGGCTCATGCGCCCGCAGGTTCGCGTGTGCGTGGCAAACTGCCGATCGAACGTGATCGTGCGTGGTTTGTGAGCGCGTATTGCGGTGGGGTTGATCCGGGTATTTCCGAGTGCAACAATGTCTGGTCATTCGTTCGTGGTTTTCATCTCTATGATCCCATGAATCTTGTGGCCGCGGTGGTGCCGACATTGCGGGATCGGTTCTATGATCCGATTGAAGTGGAAGTGAAAAAGACGGTTCATTGTGTCATCGGTATCACGAAGTCGCGTCATAATGTCAAAGACGTCCATGGCCTTCGCGATTTTCTAATGGCCACCCAAGTCGCAGCGCTTGAAGCAGGTCTTAGATAACTTTCGCCAACATCGTCATGCCGAGGTTTCCTGTTTCAAGGAACCTCGGCTTTTATTTTTCTTGCCAAAGAGTGCATGAGACAGTATTATCAGAGGTGAGATCCTTCGCTTTGCTCGAGGATGACATCGTAACTCTGTCATTCTGAACGCATGTGAAGAATCTCACAAGCTAAGTTCTCATTCCTCAAAAAAATGCTTTCCCACCTTCGTTCAATTCTCGGCCGCTTTGATTGGGTTCTGCTCGGCGCGGTCATGTTACTTCTCGTGATGGGTGTTGCTTCGATTTGGACCGTGGCGCTTGCGCGGGATCCATCACATCTTGAAACGGTCAAAAAGCAACTTATTGCCGCGGCGATTGGTTTGGTTTTTGTTTTTGTGTTTGCGGCGGCGCATTATCGCGTGTTCAAAAATTACGCGCTCGTGATCGGCATCGGCACCGTGCTTTTGCTCATCGCCGTTTTGTTTGCGGGACACACCATTCGGGGCACACGCGGCTGGTTTTCGCTCGGCGGTTGGAACTTTCAACCGGTTGAGCTTGCCAAATTGAGCCTCGTCCTTTTTTTGGCAAAATACTTTGACGATCATCCGCGCGCCGCATTTGGCATGCGTGAGTTTTTTATTTCGAGTGCGGTGGTGGGCATCGTGGTGGCGCTCGTGCTTGCACAACCTGACCTTGGTTCGGCCCTCGTCCTTGTCGGCGTGTGGTTTGGTCTTCTCGCCTTTTCACGCGTGCGCATTCGGTATCTTATAATGTTGATTGGCGCCGGACTTCTCGCGGCAATCATCGCGTGGTTTTTTGTATTCGCGCCGTATCAACGCGATCGGGTGCTCACGTTTCTTGATCCCGGACGCGACCCGCTGGGACGCGGCTACAATGTGAAGCAAGCGATCATCGCTGTGGGTTCGGGTGAACTTTTTGGGCGCGGTCTCGGTCTCGGTTCGCAAACGCAATTGCGTTTTTTACCGGAAAGCCAAACCGATTTTATTTTTGCGGTTCTTGCCGAACAGTTGGGGCTCGTGGGCGTACTTCTTGTTTTTATTTTTTATGGCACCATTTTGTGGCGGACGCTTGGCGTTGCGCGCGGCGCGCATGATGATTTTTCCGCCTTTTGTGCGCTTGGCGTTGTCCTCGTTTTTACCATACAATTCATGGTGAATGTGGGCATGAACTTGGGACTCATGCCCGTGACCGGCATCGCGCTGCCGTTTCTCTCCTACGGCGGCAGTGCCCTCCTCATGTCGCTCGCCATGGTCGGTGTGGTGCAAAGCATTGCGGTACGACGACCATTTCGAGAGCGATAGTTTAGTGATCTTGAAATTGGTTAATTGAAATTAGAAACTGGTGATAGAAATCAGAAAATAGAAAATAAGTAGCCGATCTCTAAAAGAATCCCTTCCGAAAGTTATCAAAAGTTAGACGGCCGTCCAGAAAGTGATAACATTTTTTGGTGATTCATTCATGATGACTCATTCATTTGACGCACAGCTTTCAATGTGCTATACTATAACTATCCACACCTATGGCACGCAAACATGCTTCACCATTTTGGGATGACGGGCTCAAACTCATCTCATTCTGTCCGCTTTGCGAAACCCACTATAACCCGATGCAGGCGAAAGTGGTGGGGGAGCGCGACAATGCCCATCTCTTGCATATCACATGCAAGAAATGTTCGAACTCCATCATTGCACTTGTCATGGCCAATCGTGAAGGGGTGAGCTCGGTCGGTTTGGTCACTGATCTTTCCTTCAGCGATGTGGTTCGTTTTCGCGAATCCCCAGCCGTTGATACGGATGATGTGCTTGATTTACACGGGGCTCTTGAAGACGAATCGCGTTTTTGGAAATCCGTGAGGACTTGACCTAAAAAAGAGCTTATTGTAGAATAAGGTTGCTTTAGAAACCTTATTTTTTGTTTCTACGCTAAGTTCTAAACCCTAAGTCCTAAGCCCTCAAGTATGGCTGAATTTACTCTCAACGCCGAATCACGAAAAATCGAAGGTAAAAAAGTACGCCAAGTGCGTGCGAAGGGGCTCATCCCTGCTATTGTGTATGGCCACGGGATTGCGCCACGCATGGTAGCGGTGCCCGTTATTCCGTTTCAAAAATTATATCGCGCGGCCGGCGAATCAAGCTTGGTGGATCTTGCGGTTGCCGGAGGAAGTACGGTCAAGGTGCTGATTCAGGATGTGCAGGTGCATCCACTCCGTGGCGATTTTATTCATATTGATTTTCTTGAGGTGCGCATGGATGAAAAATTGGAAGCTGATATCATGTTGAGTTTTGTGGGCGAGTCACCGGCAGTCAAGGGTTTGGGTGGCACGCTCGTCAAAAATGCGGCGCATCTTAAAGTGCGTTGTTTGCCGGCCGCGCTCGTGCATGAGATTGCGGTTGATATTTCAGGACTCAAATTGTTTACCGATAAAATTCAGGTGCGCGATCTTGTGATTCCCGCGGGGATCGAAGTGCTCGCGCCGCCACCCGATGAAACCGTGGCATTTATTGAGGAGCCGCGTTCTGAAGATGAAATGAAGGCGCTTGAGACGAAACCGGAAGCGAAGATTGAAGAAGTGAAGGTGGCGACCGACGAAAAGAAAGCGGAGCGCGAAAAAGAAAAGGCGGAGAAGAAAACGGAGTAGTTTGCGTTTACTGTTCACGAGAGATACGTCTAAGAAGACCGTCCGTGCGCCACCTCGCTCGACGGGATCGTCGCGGCGTCGTGCCTCGGGGTCTCGTGTTCCCCTGGCTCGCCCCTCGGTCACTCCTTGCTCCCTCGGGTCTCGTCCCGACTTTCCGAGAAATAAAATGAAAGTCGGAACTCGCCCTCGGCGATCCCTTATAGCTCGCTCGGCGGCGCCCGGCCGGTCTTCTTCAAATCTCTCGTGAAAGTTCGCTCGCTCGTACAACATTGATCTTTCTTTTAAATAAAAAAATGAATACTAAGAGGAAGCAAAAACCCACAGTGAAGATTTCTTGGTGGGTTTTTGTTGTTTTTGCTGTGGTTCTCGTGGGGGGTGGGGTGGTTTTTTTGCGTGTGCGTTTTTTAAAGAGGTCGTCTTCGGTTCCCGTGGCGCCGGTGGTTGTGGATACTACGCCGATGGCACGGAGATGGCTTGATGGTATTTTTATTCCGACAACGACCGCATCCGCCGACCTTCTTCCTTTTGGCGTGATGGTTGAAAACTCGGCTGATGCGCGGCCGCTTTCTGGGATTTCAAAAGCACATCTCGTGTGGGAGGCGTCGGCTGAAGCAGGCATCACCCGTTTGTTTGCCGTTTTTTTGAGTGGCGATGATGTCGAAGAAATCGGACCGGTGCGTTCACTGCGGCCGTACTATTTGGATTTTGCCGAAGAGTTGGGTACACTCGTGGCACACGTCGGTGGGTCACCGGAAGCATTGAAAGAAGTGGATGCGCGCGGATGTGCCGTGCTTGATCTTAATGAGTTTTTTAATGGAAAATATTTTTGGCGCTCGACTGATCGCTCGGCGCCCCATAATGTGTACACGTCAACCGCACTTCTTCGTCACGCGCACGATGCGCATCGGTGCGCGGCCTCACCATCGCGCGGGTATGTCACGAATTCACTTGAGTCGTGGCAATACAAAGAAGATGCGCCGCTTGAAGCGCGTAAGGCAGGTGAGGAGGTTACTATTGATTTTTCAAGTCCACTTTACAAAGTCACATGGAAGTATAACGCGGCCACGAATGAGTATGTGCGTTTTTTGTATGACGAGTTGTATCACGACAAAAACGGCGATGAGGTGCGCGCAAAAAATGTGGCGGTTATGATAACGGAAATGAAAATACTTGATGATGTGGGCAGGCGCGAATTCAGAACGCACGGAAAAGGAAAAGCCATCGTTTTTTACGATGGCGTCGCGCATAATGGAATATGGGAACGTGGTCCGGAACGTACAGGCTTTTCTTTTGAAGGTAACACGACCATGTTCAATGCGGGTGTGACATGGATTGAAGTGGTGGGGAATGCGCGGCAGGTAATCTACGGAGGCTCGGCCTCCGGTTGATAACTACCGGAGGCCGAGCCTCCGTACATACTTACCCGCTCGCGGCGGCGAGTGAGGTGCCGATGATGATCAAAACCGTGGCGATAATTTTGGTGGCGACCGAAAAGCGGTCGTTTTTTTCTTTGAGTTGCGGAAACCATCGCGCGAGAACGAGTGCTCCGACGAAGACGAAAACATAAAACGAATCGCCGACAAATTGCACGGGCGCCACCGCAAACAGCGCGAGCGCCGCAAAACGGGCAATCACACCAAGTGCTTCGGTGCCGGTCGAGATTGCCGTTCCCGGAAGTGTCATGCGTTCTTTGAGATCGTGTATCACTTCTTTTTTCAAAAATATGAATTGTACGAATCCCATGCACGTCGCGCCAAATGCGGACCACACCCACAGCGTGAGTGCGTCAAGTGTTCCCAGAAATACGCGAGACAAAATGAGCGCAATGGCCCATGCAAGTGATGCAAAAAACATGAAAATGAGCACGGCGGGTTTTCGGGTGATCAAACCTTTTTTGAAATCACTTTCAATGAGCATACCGCCTACGATAATCAAGATCATAGCAATGGCGATAGGAGTGGTGATTGGTTCGTGTAAAAAAAAGAACGCAAGAATCGGCGCCAAAAGATCAATGCCTGCCCACAAAGGCACGACGCGCGACACTTCTTCACGACGAATGGCGCCGAGATACGCCGTGACCGCAAGGTAACCAAGTACGCCTACCGTGAGCGCCATGAACATCTCGGTGAGATTGAGAGTGATGGGACGAAAGAGCGCGATTGCAAGCGCAATCGGGCCGATCATAAAACTGCCCAGAATGTTGATGCTGTGTGGTTGTTTTATTTTGCCGAGCAGTATTTTGTCACTGATGTTTGAAGCGGCGTAAAAAAGCGCCGAGAGCGTGGTGAAAAATATCCACATACTATTTGATGGGAACCGAACAGCGAATCCTCTCGAACCTAACGAACAGCGAATGTTCGTTGTTCGTTAGGTTCGTTCAGGTTCGTTGTTCGGTTCCTATTCATTCACAAAGAGTCAATATCATGACGCGATTTTTACCGGCGAGGTCTTTTTTTATTTCGATGTTTGAATTGGGGAAAAATTGTTTGGTGAGTTTCGTGAGTGAGCGCGTTTGAGATGGATCAAATTCTAGAAACATCTGACACCTGACACCTGACACCTGACTTTGGATTTGTTTGAAGAGTTGATGGTAGTATTTTAAACCGTCGGGGCCGCCGTCGAGGGCGGTGCGCGGTTCGTATTTTTTTATTTCGGGTGCGGTCTTTTTCCAGAGTTGAGTTGGTAAATAGGGAAGATTGGCAATTAAAATGAGGTCATTGCGAGGAGTGAAACGACTTGTGGTGAGCGCAGCGAATCCACGAAGCAATCCCGTGAATAAAAGATCGCCGTGAAGTAATGTAACTTTGACCCCATGGTGGCGGGCATTGGCACGCGCCGTTTGTAGCGCTTTGTTTGAAACATCCGTTGCGTAGATGTTAATCTTAAATCTTAAATCTTTAATCTTTTGCAATCTTAAATCTTTAATCTTCCGCGCAAGAGTGACGGCGATGGCGCCACTGCCGGTGCCCACGTCAATGAGAGTAGTAGGTAGTAGGTAGTAGGTAGTAGGTAGTTTTGCGAGAACAGCTTCTACCAGTAATTCGGTTTCGGGGCGGGGGATTAAGGTATTTTTATTTACTTTGAAATCCAAACCATAAAATTCTTTGTGACCCGTGATGTAGGCGAGCGGCTCATGCGCCGCGCGACGACGAATGAATGAAAAAAAGCGATGTTCTTCGCCCTGTGTCAGTTTTTTTTCAGGATGTGCAACGATGCGCTCCTTTGTGGTTTTCAGAACATCTGCAAGTAAAACTTCCGTATCAAGATACGGAAACGGGATACCTGCTTTTTTAAGTCGTGCACATCCTTGTTTTAACGCCTCGCTCACCATCATAGTTTTCCAATTTCCAATTACCAGTTACGAGTTACGGATTACGAGTTACGAATTATTAGATTCCGCTTCGTGCAATTTTTCGATGAGGGGCGCGAGATTGCCGTCGAGAATGCCGGGGATGTCATGCCATGACTCTTTGATACGATGATCGGTGACGCGATCTTGCGGAAAATTGTAGGTACGAATTTTTTCGGAGCGATCACCCGTGCCCACCATACTGCGCCTGGCATCGGTACGTTCGCGATGAAGCTTTTCTGTTTCAAATGCAAAAAGGCGGGCACGCAAAATCTGCATCGCGCGTGCGCGATTTTGTTGTTGCGAGCGTTCATCTTGGCACGAAACGACAATGCCGCTCGGGATATGTGTCAAGCGAATCGCTGAGTAGGTGGTGTTCACTGATTGGCCGCCGTGGCCGCCTGATGTCGATGTTTCGATTTTCAAATCTTTCGGATCAATCTGAATGTCAACCTCTTCGGCCTCGGGAAGCACCGCAACGGTGACCGTCGAAGTATGGACACGACCGGATTTTTCAGTTGCCGGAATGCGTTGTACACGATGCACGCCACTCTCGTATTTCAAATGACGATAGACATTGCGTCCCGTAATTTCAAAAACCACTTCTTTGAAACCGCCGATGTCGGTTTGATTTTGGTTCACGAGCGCCGTTTTCCACTTATTGCGTTCCGCAAAGCGCATGTACATGCGCAGGAGTTCACCCGCAAAAAGCGCCGCTTCTTCACCGCCCGTGCCGGCGCGGATTTCCATGATAATATTTTTTCCATCGAGTGGATCCGGCGGGGTCAATGTGTCAATCAGTTGTGTTTCAAATTTTTTGCATTTTTGTTCAAGTTCGATGCGCTCCGCTTCGGCAAGTTCTTTCATGTCTGGATCAGTCGCTTCTTTGGTCATGGTCATGGTGTCTTTGAGTGTGCGTGCACATGCATCCAGTTCATCGGCCAATTCCAAAACCTCACCGATTTCGGTGTATTCTTGTGTCACTGCTTTGAGACGTGCTTGATTGCCGATGATCGCAGGTTGCTGAAGTTCGTCTTCAAGTTCAGCGTGGCGGGCACGTCTTTTTTCTAATTCCTTTTTTATGTCCATATAAATTAATGATGTCTCATACACATTTTCCATCCTCATGATTATCACGAATGGGAACCGAACAACGAATCCTCCCGAACCCAACGAACGTTCGTTGTTCGTTAGGTTCGTTCAGGTTCGCTGTTCGGTTCCAATTTATAAAAATATAATACCACGCTTAGCCGAAGCCATCAAAGATGACTTTGATTCAAGCGTGGTACATTGATCTATTCTTCTTCTCGTTCCATCTTTGGTTTCTTGGCCGCTTTTTGAGCGACGCGTTTTGCCGTTTTTGTTTTGTGACCGCCTTGCGTTTTGGCAATCGTCGTCTTGCGCTCGGTGCGCTCTTTGAATTTTTCAACGCGGCGCGCCGTGTCAATCAGTTTTTGTTTGCCGGTATAAAAAGGATGGCAACTTGAACAAAGCTCCACCGAGAGTTCGGGAAGCGTTGCACCGGTCGTAAACACGGCACCGCACGCACACGTTACTTTGGCCTCTGAATAATAGGCTGGATGAATTGCTTGTTTCATAGATTTAAGTTGTAAGTTGTAAGTTGTAGTGAAAGTCTATCATATATATAAAAGTTGTCAATAAGGACGTTCGCTCACGGTTCACGAGAGATGAGTATCAGAAAACCTCCGCTGTCACACCCGCTTGCGGAGGATAGCGACGCAAGAAGGTTCGCTCGGGTTCCTGCCATCACCCTTTCTCCCCCTTAGGATAACTTCGCTCAAAGCTAATCGAGAGCTCGTTGCCTCGCGTCGTCGTTCGAAAATGCCAAAGCGGGGGGACGGACTTTGTCATTTTGCTCACTCCTAGCGAGGTAAGGGGGAGCGAGAGGGGGTTATGTTGAATCCGTCCATGTCCCACTCGCGAGCGCACGATCTCGTGGGAACCCTTCCGGGGTTTTCCGGTCGCTTGTTCCTCGAGCGCGCGACATTACTACATTATGGTATTTTTCTTCTCGGCATCTACCGAGAAGAAAAACCCTGGGTTCGACGGTTTGCTCGAATAACTTCGCGAGGTGAAGAAGGACGCTCGTTGCCTCGCGTCGTCGTTCGGAAGTCCCAAAGCTGTGACGCTTTGTGACTTCGCTCACTCCTAGCGAGGTAAACTCTCGCCAAACATCGTCGAACCCGTCTCGGCGGCTCGAAGCAAAGCAGTTTGCTTCTCGCTACGCCTCGACCCCGTTCTCGCGATGTCGAGAGTGAAGCAGTTCACTCTCTCGTCGCTCGAACCCCTCCGTCTGCGCGAGCGTGCCAACTCCGGTCTTCTTCCAATCTCTCATGAAGGTTCGCTCACAGGTTTTCTTAAGGAATGCGACCGATGGGTAAAACGAATCGGTCGCGATGTTTATTTTGTATCTTAAACACCTTGGATAATGAAACTGGTTTTGGGAGCTCTCTCGGGAGATGCCCTTTTGTGAATCCGAGCACGACCAAGGAAAGACCTGACAAAAAAGCCGCGTGCGGCGCTACACCCAACGTGGTCTCACAGATACTTTAATCACCATCCGTGATCGATAGTGTAGCAAGGAACTCTTTGGTATGACCGAAGCACGCGAAGCTTTTTTGTGGGGATTTCCGGGCGCGCGGAGGCTGAACAAAAGGGTGGCTCACGGGAGAGCGACATTGGATGAAGCACCCGCTTTACAGGATTTACCCACCGATGGTATACTTCCTTTAGTTTGTATGCCTCACGATAAAGGGCCGCATTTTACCGATGACGGTGAGCTCTCCGGTCGGGAGCAGTTTTTGTCGTCAACTTTTGGGCCGCGCGCCGCGCGATGGATCCTTGCCCTCTTTGAAATCGTGCAGGTTGGCGTCCTTTCCCTCGCTCTCGTGATGCTCGTGCGCACCTTTATCGTACAGCCTTTTTACGTGAAAGGCGCCTCAATGGAACCGAATTTTTTGGACCATGAATATCTTTTGATTGATGAGGTGTCTTATCGTTTTCGCGAGCCGCAACGAGGAGAGATCATCGTGTTTCGCTACCCCCGCAACCCGCGCGAGTTTTTTATCAAGCGCGTGATTGGACTTCCTAATGACACCGTTGAAGTGCATGACGGCCACGTGCGGATTACGAACGATGATCACCCCCAAGGTTTTGATTTGACAGAATCGTATCTCCATGGTGTCGAGACTCTTGGTGAACGTCGACTCACGCTTGCATCTCGCGAATATTTTGTCTTGGGTGATAATCGCGGCGCTAGTCTTGATTCACGTATTTTCGGACCGGTGCCCCAAAAAGATTTTATCGGCCGCGTATGGGTGCGTGGCTGGCCGCTTGATCGGATCACCAAGTTTGAACCACCATCCTATTAGCTATAAGCTATAAGCTATAAGCTGTAAGTTGTATGCCTAAGAAAATGGAAAAAAAGAAACCAAAGATGCCCGTGCCTGTGGTGAAACCGGAGGAAAAGCCAAAGGCGGATATGCCCTCGACGCTTCCCATGCCGGCGCCGGTGAAGCCGGTGTCAATCATTGAAACGATCCGTGGCTTCAAGGACATTATTCCGCCGGAAAATCGGTATGCGCAGTGGGTGGAGGAAAAAGCGCGTATCATTTCAAATGCGTACGGTTTTCAATGGATTGAAACGCCGATTCTTGAGCATGCGTCTCTTTTTGTGCGCGCGGTGGGCAAGCAAACCGACATTGTTGAAAAAGAAATGTTTCGTTTTGTTGATCAAGGTGGTGATGACATGGTTTTGCGACCCGAGGGGACCGCGAGCGTGGTGCGCGCCTACATCAATCATGGAATGTTGAACCAGCCGCAACCGGTCAAATTATGGTATCAGGGGCCCATGTTTCGTCACGATCGTCCGCAAGCCGGTCGGTATCGTCAGTTTCATCAATGGAGTTGTGAGACGCTCGGCGATGCAAAACCGATTGTTGACGCTGAACTCATTATGGTTGCATGGAGTTTACTTAAAGAGCTTGGGATTTCCGCTCTCGTGCAAGTGAACAGCATCGGGGATGCGGCGAGCCGCGAGGTGTATAAAGAAAAACTCGTGAATTGGTATCGCGGACATCGCGCATCAATTTGTGAAGATTGCAAACGGCGTCTCGGAAAAAATCCTTTGCGGCTTTTGGATTGTAAACAGGAAGGGTGTCGCGCAATTCGGGCGAATGCGCCGCAACTCGTGGATGCGCTTGACGAAGATTCAAAAAATCATTTTATGAAAGTGTTGGAATATCTTGATGAAGCCGAAGTGCCCTACACTCTTGAGCCGTATCTTGTGCGCGGACTTGATTACTACAATCGCACGGTGTTTGAACTCGTTCCTGCCACCGATGATGATCGAGCGCAAAATGCGCTTGGTGGTGGGGGACGGTATGATGGGCTTGCCGAAGTTTTGGGCGGGCGAGCGACGCCGGCGGCCGGATTCTCCATCGGTGTTGAACGCGTGATCTTGGCGCTCAAGGCGCAGAATATTGAACCGCAACTGGCGTTTCGTCCTCAAGTGTTTGTGGCACAACTCGGTGAACAGGCAAAGCGCAAGGCCATGAAATTGTTTGAAGAGTGTCGGGTGGGCGGTGTGCATGTGGCGGCGACATTTACCAAGGATTCGCTTAAAGGTCAACTTGAGGCGGCAAACCGTTTCAATGTGCGCTACACGGTCATTATCGGCCAAAAGGAAATTCTTGACGGCACCGTGATTATTCGCGACATGGAATCCGGCGTGCAAGAAGTGCATGATCAGAAAAAACTCATCACGGAATTAAAACGCAAGCTCGCCAAAGCTGAACCGCTTCCCATCGGAGGAGCCGCACCGATCACGAGCGATCTGTACAAAGAAGATGAAGACCTTGCCTCGGCAGATATTGCCGAAGACGGCGCCCCCGAACCCGTTGCACCCGATGAAGTCGAAAAAGGAGGCGAACATAATTCTGAAGAGGTTATTTAATAATCAAATATTGGATTGGAACCGAACAACGAATCCTCCCGAACCTAACGAACAACGAATAGTTCGTTGTTCGCAAGGTTCGTTCAGGTTCGTTGTTCGGTTCCTATCTACACGAAGTATATATAATTGTAGGAATTAAAAATGTATGTCTGATGTCAAACGTAAAAAAGGAGAAACATTCGATGCCTTGCTTCGACGGTTTCAGCGCCGCACCCAACAAAGCGGACGCGTTATTCAAGCAAAAAAAGTGCGTTTTCGCAAGTCGCCGCTCTCAAAAGCAAAAAAGCGCATGAGCGCGCTCCATCGTATCAGTGCAAAGAAAAAACTTGATTATCTGGGCAAGATCGGCAAATTGCCACCCGAAGCCCAAAAGCGTCCCTCGTGGAAATAGTGGATTGGAACCGAATAGCGAATTTATACGAATATACGAACCTACGAATAAGCGGATCTCCCCCTTGGGGCAAGGGGGAGACGTAAGACTTGAGGGGGTTATGTAGACAACATAAGTTCGCTTCGCTCCTTGCCTCGCGTCGCCCCTCTGCGCTCCGACTT
>Ga0209515_10000684_pt1 | contig 60118 bp, 46 predicted proteins | sample Subgroupgradi54m_FD_187454 | JGI IMG/M metagenome (GOLD analysis project Ga0209515, IMG submission 187454) | Subsurface groundwater microbial communities from S. Glens Falls, New York, USA - GMW60B uncontaminated upgradient, 5.4 m (SPAdes)... ... | reverse complement strand
GCCTCGTCGAAGCGGCCGAGCTGGCCGTTGACGGCGCCAAACAGGAACCAGGCTTCGGCATCCTGCGGGTGGGCGCGGCAGATTTGGTCGTAGAGCAGCCGGGCCTCCTCGAAGCGACTGGCATTAATGAAGCTCAGCGCCTGGACCTTGGTGTCTTGCCCCTGAGGAAAGTTCGTGGGCGATCTGGGGTTTTCTGTTTGCACGGGGTGATGCTAGCGAGCAAATGGGGCAAAACCAAGCCGAGCAATTCTGTCAGGATTGGATTCTTGGGATGTTAGGCAAGCAAACCCACAGTTTGCGGGACTTGGTTGCGGCAGGGGAAGGCCTTCATTATTCAGTCGCCATGGCATTATTTTGCGAGTTCTCGGCACCTCAAAACAACACTATATATACTAACGCGGACTCATTCTAACCTTCCTGTTCTTTCAATCCTGTATCGAATCGGCCGGCAGAGATGACTTCCTTCAATAGCATTCATACAATTTACAAATCCATGCTACTCAAGGAGATAGGGCTATTTTGATGCTGCATTATGGCCACATGCCGCTTGACAATTATTCCTCGCCTATCCATTATCTCCCACACATATAACTACTGATTTTAAAAACATTGTTTTTAAGGAGGGGTGGAGTCAGATCGGGCAAAACAATCAAGTACTGCTAGGATACGGGGAATGAAGGTCATAGCAAGTTGGCGGTCAAGATAACTAAGCAGCAAAAAATAAGAAATTTAGTTTAAGGAAATCGCCAACAGGATACGTTTAATTAATATACGGTCCTGGGTTATCTGCAGTAACATCGGTGCATGCATCCGACGTCCACGTCGGAGAGATGCGCGGAACCTGCAACAGAAGTCCTCAGCGTAGTTCCTCTCGTTTTTCGCTGTCCAACAGTAGTCTGATTTTCCCGCTTTCTACACCCATATTGTTTTCACGCACCTGACTATTCAGCCTACATCGGGATTTGTTTTGCATTAGGAGGAGAGAAGAATGAAGTCAATAAGCAAACCGCTGCTAGCGTTTGCGCTGGGGCTTGGAACTGCAGCAACGCCATTGTTGACGTACGCCACCAACGGCTATTTCGGTATCGGCTATGGCACAGCAAGCCGCGGCATGGGCGGCGCCGCCGCCGCGCTTCCAGAGGATTCATTAGTCGCCGCCACCAATCCCGCCGGCATGGTCTGGGTTGGATCGCGCTTTGATCTGGGCGCCGATCTGTTTCGTCCGCCGCGCCGTGTGTCTGCCAAGGGTATTTATGGACTAAATACGGAAAACAACAAGAGCACTGACAATCTCTTTCCGCTTCCCGGCATGGGGGTCAATTTTCAGCAGAACGACAAGTTTTCATTGGGCATGAGCGTCGTCGGAAACGGCGCGAATACTCATTACAAGCAAAACTTCTTCAGTCTCACGGGCCAGTCATCCGCTGGCACATACGGCGATCTCGGCGTGCAACTGGTGCAGATGCAGATACTGCCCACGGCGTCCTACAAGATCAGTAAAACTCAGAGCGTTGGTGCCTCCCTGGTCATCGGCGTGCAGAATTTCTGGGCACGCGGGCTCGGCAACTTCTCGGCGCCGGAGTTCCAGTTCTCCGCCGACAATGACAAGCTGACGAATAAAGGCAACGATTGGGGACAAGGTGCGGGCTTGCGTGTGGGCTGGCTCGGAAAATTCCTCGATGACCGACTGTCCTTTGGGGCCGCCTACGGCAGCAAGGTTTACATGTCGAAACTCTCGCTATACAAAGGGTTGTTCGCCAATGGCGGTGAGTTCGACATTCCGGCCAATTGGGTGGTGGGCTTTGCCGTCAAGGCCACACCGCAACTGACCTTCGCCTACGACTATCAGAAAATTTATTACAGCGATGTGGCAGCGATTGGGCACCGCCATCCCACCACCAGCATTAACGACCCCTGTACCCGCCCCATCGCTTATACCGGCGGTTGCAACACGCCTGGTGCCACGCCGAATCCCACGGATCAGGCGCTGGGAGCAAGTAACAGTTGGGGCTTCGGCTGGCGTGACCAGATCGCGCACAAGATCGGTATCAGCTATGAGGCCATGCCAGGCGTCATTACGCTGCGCGCCGGCTACAACTTCGGTAAATCCCCGATCCCGGACGACCAATTGCTGTTCAGCATGCTGGCGCCGGCGCTCTCGGAGCGCATGTTGACCCTCGGGGCGACGATGTTGATCGACAATGACCTCCAGATCAGCATGAGCTACATTCGCGCCTTCAAGAATTCCCAGTCCTGTGTTGCGCCGACCTGCAAAACCATGCTGACCCAAAACGCGGGGGAATATGTCGCCGCAGAACTCCAGTACCAGGCGTTGGGTTTTGCTTTTGGATTGAAATTTTAAATTTACGTTTTATTCACATCAGGCAATCGCCGCAAGAGGTCATTATTTATGTTGAACGCTCGCAAATCACTCATGAAAGCGCCGCTCGCGGCGGCCATTATCACCGCACTCGGATTGTCCGCCACGGCGCCGGCTGTACAGGCTGTCGGCCTGACCGACGGTAACTACACCATCTACATCAACACCACGCCGACGGCTGCTACCACCTCGGGAACGGCCTATAAATTCGGCAAGAACGGCGCCTGGAACTCGAGCTTCACCTTCGGTGGACCCGCGCCAAGCGCATCCTCCCAAGCCATGACCGACGAAACCAGTGGCCGGCATACCGTGACGGGCTCCGATGGGATTGCCCGGGGCAGCGGCGTGGTGGGCGACGGCTGGACTGGACGGATCGGCATCAGTGTCAGCAGCAATGCCATCACCTTCACCTCGTTCAGCAAGGACCTGATCCTGAACACGGCCGGCGGCGATTTTGTGCAGCTATTCAGCGACGCCGCGACAGGACCGGATGCCTCCGCGTCGGTCACGGGCGCGGGTGGCTCGGGTACGATTACTTCATCCACCGGTGCAATCAATATGACGTTGCTCGGTCGTCTGGGCTCCATTGGTGCACCGAATAACCTGTATAACAGAACCTGGAACAATGACGATGTCTGCGGTCACGGCTGGACCGTCTTTACCACGGGCTCGACTTCCACGTACAACAACGATTGCACCACCAACGTAACTATTACGGGTGCGCCCCTCAGCTGTGCGAGTGACATCAACGGCGATGGTGTCAACGATTGCACGGCAATTCTGGTGAGTGGCGGGACTATTGGCAGTACCTGGGCCAGCTTCCAGGGCGCCAAATATTTCGAGGTATGGAACGTAGTAATCAAGTCGGCTGTCACCCAGACAGGTTCCATTGTTACTGCCACCAATACGGCAGCCACCCTTTCCGTGCCACCCAGCGGTACCACGGGCATTACCCCGTTCACCGTTACCGGTAAAACCAACGGCACTAATGGAACAGTAACGAACACATCAAGTAGCGTGACCTACACTCCAAATGCCAGTTATACCGGCTCGGACAGCTTTACCTACACGTTTACAGACGGCAATGGCCAGAGTAAAACCGGTACCGTCAATGTCACGGTGCAGGCGACGCCTGTGGCGAACAACGATACGGCTTCCACTCACCAGAACACCGCGGTTGCCATTGACGTGCTGAGCAACGACGCAGCAGGCCTGACCACGGCGAGCGTGACGGTTCTTAGCGGACCAAGCAATGGATCAACCTCGGTCAACTCGAGCACCGGTGTCATCACCTACACGCCAACCGCCGGCTTCGTTGGAAGCGACAGCTTTACCTATCGTGCCGCGAACTCGACTCCAACAAACACCAATACCGCTACCGTCAATGTCACTGTAGGCACATGGGGGCTCACAAGCAGCGGTACCTATGCCTTGGGAACCTTGGCCACCGCGAAGAGTTCCTCGGACGGCACCGTAACCTCGACGGATGTGCAGACTGATAGCACCGTGGCAAATCAGTGCATCGGCGGTTGTTTTGATTTCACAGTCACCGGCATCACCGCGCTCTCAACTATTAACGTGGTTTTGCCGCCGCTTTCAGCAACTCTCACGACACAAAACATCACTGACGGGATTCGGTACCGCAAATTCATCAGCAACGCATGGAAGGCCTTCGATACTTCAACGGGAGACGCCGTGGCTTCACAACCGCTGGCGGCCGGTGGTGGCTGTCCCACCCCGGGAGCTGCCGGTTGGACAACATGGACCAGCGCCGTGGCGAGCAGCAGTAACGTGGGCGACCGTTGCATCCGTCTGACGATCACAGACAACGGCCCCAACGACGGCAATTCCACGAGCGGAACCATCGCTGACCCGAGTGGCGCCGGATCGGGAACTCCCGTAAGTACAGCCGTGACAACACCGGATGCCCTCAACTCTTTTGGCAGCAGCAGTCAGGGGTGCAGCATCAGCCCCGTCGCGGTCGCGGCCACCGAGGGAGGCGCATGGTGGCTGGTGGCCGGTTTCCTGGTCTGGTTGCGCGCGCTGTCATGGAAACGTGCGCGGAACAATAATAAAGCCTGATTAAGTTTTTTCTTCCCTGGATCAGCAGCGCAACCCTTCTGGGTTGCGCTGCTTTTGATTCTCCTGCCCGCCCTTACGCGCTCCTCGCAGGGATGTTTTTTTTACCGCTGTTGGATCGCGAGTGGCGATTACCGGGCCTTCCCCGAACACAACCTCATGTTATCGCCTGGCTTCTGCTGCTGGCTATGTTGGCCGCACCTGTCGCGTGGACGCCTCACTACCCCGAGCTTGTTTTGACCGGCTTGTTGTTCACCGCCTTGCCGGAGGAATGGTTTTTCCGCGCCTACTTCATGGAACGCATCGGAACCGGATGGCGCGCCAATCTGATTACCTCGGCCCTGTTTTCCCTGATGCATGGGCTCACGCGGGACTGGACCACGGCTCTGCTGGTATTTCTACCGTCGCTTTTCTACGGCTGGCTGTATCAGCGCACCCGCGATCTGCCCTTGCTCGTGCTGGTGCACGCCCTGTCCAACGTGATGTTCTCGCTGTTTCTGACCCAATACGTGGCGGCGTTCCTGGGCAAATAACGGTATAATTCGCCGCTGGAATGCCGCCCTTCCCGACAGGTTCGGTGATCCGACAGGAAACCCACATCAATAATTTGGTATCTGAAATGAATAATAGCTTTCTGCGCAAGATTTCGAGAAGTCTGCTCGCCATTTCCCTGCTCACGCTGATGTCTTGCAGTGTGATGTCAACCAAGCCTGCCACGAATGAACAGGCTACGGGCAATGCCACGACGCCTGATTCCGCCGTTGCTGCAGCTGTCGCCAATGCGTATCTCATCCAACCGGGAGATATTCTCCAGGTATCTGTGTGGAAAGAAAGAGAACTTCAGGTTGAATTAGCGGTACGGCCCGATGGCATGATGAATTTCCCCCTCTCCGGGGATGTTCTTGCTGCCGGCAAGTCCGTGGATCAGCTTCAGAAGGATATTGCCGTCAAGCTGTCCAAGTATGTCCCCGACCCCGTTGTCACCGTCATCATCAAGCAAAGCGCGGGCTACAAGATTTACGTGGTGGGCAAGGTCAACCACCCAGGCGAGTTCATCGCTACCCGTAACATGGACGTGATGCAGGCATTGAGTCTCGCAGGCGGACCAACGCCGTATGCCTCGGTGAACAATATCAAGATTCTCCGGCGCGTCAACAACGAGCTCAAATCCATCCTCTTCAAGTATTCAAAGATGGAGAAAGGGGAAGACCTCGAACAGAACATCGTGCTCCAGGGCGGCGATGTGGTTGTTGTTCCCTGACGGCGGCAGGCGCCTACATCAGAAAATGTAGCCCGGACAGAATGAAATGCGCGCCGGGGATTGGAATAGTTTCCCGGATTCCGCTACGCTTCATCCGGGCTACAATACGGGCTACTTGCTGTTTAGAAGCTGTAGCCCGGATGAAGCGTAGCGGAATCCGGGATAGAATCATCCGATGGTGCTTTACCGCCGCAGTCGTATCCAGGGAGGGACATTCTTTTTCACCGTAACCCTCGCGGAACGACGTTCACGGATGTTAGTTGAGTATACGGATTTGTTGCGCGAAGCATTCCGCGTGGTTCGTCGGGAACGACCCTTTCGAATCGAGGCCATGGTCGTCCTGCCCGATCATCTGCACACGATATGGACACTCCCTCAGGACGACAACGATTATCCAGGCCGATGGCGAGCGATCAAGGGCCGGTTCACGCGTGCTGCCCGTAAACGTGGCGTTCCTTTGATCCCCAATGCCAAAGGGGAATACGGCCTGTGGGCGCGACGGTATTGGGAACACACGATTCGCGATGACAGCGACCTTCAAACGCATGTGGACTACATTCATTACAACCCGGTAAAACATGGCTTGGTGAAACGTGTGGCGGATTGGCCGTTTTCTTCGTTTCACCGCTACGTGCGGTTAGGCTGGTTGGGCCGGGATTGGGCCGCCGCACCGTCAACCGAAGACGTTGATGGCTTTGGCGAATAATCCCCGGATTCCGCTGCGCTTCATCCGGGCTACGGCTACGGCTGCTTTTCCGGTTTCCGCCTTACTCCCCCATGAAGAGGGAAGGAATATCAATGGCATTACCTTAAGCACCTTTTGATCGAGGATACGGCACCTGGGCAACATAAGGCGCAACCAGTAGCCCGCATGAAGCGATAGCGAAATGCGGGGAATACAGTCGGCGACAAAGCCATCTATCCCGGATTCCGCTGCGCTTCATCCGGGCTACAACACTGCTAGAAAACGCAGCCCGGACGAAATTAAATGGGCGCCGGGAAGCGCGAAATAGTTTCCTGGATTCCGCTGCGCTTCATCCGGGCTACGACCTGACAGAACCGCTGTAGCCCGGATGGAATGAAATGGAATCCGGGAATCAAATGGGTTTTCCTGCGCCTCATCCGGGTTGCGGCTGATGCCGCTCATTGATGCGGGAATTACACCTTCAGATCAAATTTTCGGATAAGGTCGTACATTGTCGGCCGGCTGATGCCGAGCATATCCGCCGCCTGGCTTATCTTCCCATCGGCATGACTCAAGGCGCGCTGGATGGCCTGGCGTTCCGCCTCGTCGCGCACATGACGCAAGTCCAGAGGCTTCTCATCGCCTGAAACAGCATTCAATTCCAGGTCCTTGGGCGTTATATGCTTTCCCTCTGACATGATGACCGCCCGTTTGACCCTGTTTTTCAGCTCACGCACATTACCGGGCCAACTGTAGGCCTCCATGGAAATCAACGCGTCTTTGCTGAAGCCACGCCGGCTTTGTCCCTGTTCACGGTTAAAATGTTCAAGGAACATGCGCGCCAGGAGGGGGATATCCCCGCCGCGCTCGCGTAGCGGCGGTATTTGAACCGCGATTTCGCCGATGCGGTAGTAGAGATCCTCGCGAAAGGTGCCGGAACGAATTTTCTCCTTGAGGTCCTGATGGGTAGCGCACACCACTCGCACATCCACGGGGATTTCCTGACGCCCGCCGATGCGTTCCACCACGCGTTCTTGAAGAAAGCGCAGCAATTTTGCCTGCAAGGACATCGGCAGATCGCCAACCTCGTCAAGGAACAATGTCCCGCCGTTGGCATATTCGATTTTCCCGGGGGTCTGCTTGACGGCGCCGGTAAAAGCGCCCTTTTCGTAACCGAAGAGCTCGCTCTCCAGAAGATTTTCCGGAATCGCCGCGCAGTTGATGGCGATGAAACGGTTGCTGGCCCGCGAGCTCAAATCGTGCAGCGAGCGCGCGCAAAGCTCTTTGCCCGTGCCGCTGTCCCCCAGGAGCAGAATGCTGGCGTCCGACGGCGCAACTTTTTCTATCGTGCGGCACACCTTGACCATTTCCGGGCTGCATGCCACCACACCCTCCACGGGATGATCGGTTTTCTGCTGCATGAGCGCGCGGTTTTCCATCTCCAGTTCGCGCAACCGGAAAGCGCGGTTGACGATCAGCCCGAGAATCTCGGGATCGATCGGCTTGTGATAAAAATCGTAGGCGCCGGATCCCACGGCGCGAACCGCGTTCTCGCGATCGTTCTGCCCCGTCACGACGATTACCTTGGTATCGGGACTGTGCGCCACGATCTCTTCCAGTGTCGCCAACCCTTCGCTGATGCCGTCCGCATCCGGCGGCAAACCGAGATCCAGGGTCACCACCGGCGGCTGGTGCCGTCGCAGTTGTTCCATGGCGCCACTACGGTCTCCGGCCACGATCACCTCGTGGCGGTCGAAGCACCAGCGCAGCTGATCTTGCAGGCCGGGGTCGTCTTCAACCACCAGCAGCTTGTTATTTATCGGCATAACGGATTAATGGGAATTCTGGCGGTATCTCAATGGTTCAACGGCCGCCTGATATGGAAAATGGATGCGGAAAACCGTGCCTTCCCCCGGCCTGCTGTCCACGTGGATATCGCCTCCCAGCGAACGCACGAACTCGCGGGCCTCGTAAACGCCGATACCCATTCCGGAGGCGCCTTTTGTCGTCTGAAATGGCCGGAACAACCGCACGCGAATAAAGGCCTCATCCATGCCGCACCCGGTATCTTCCACCTCCACCACGGCGTGGCCGTTAATCTTTTGCAGCCTGACGGTCACACGGCCATGTTCCGGCGTGGCATCCTGGGCATTCCGAATCACATGGCCCATGACCGAAGCCAGACGATCACGATCCGCCGCGATAGCCAGATCCTTCTCCTGACATTCCAAAACCGGCACGGGCCTGGACGACTGGGCATCGCGCACGACTTCTTCCAGCAGTTTGGCCAGATTGACCTCTCGCCGGGTGTCCGTCTGCACGCCATCGCGCATGCGCGCCAACAGCCGATTCATTTTGGAAACCGAATTTTCCACGGTGCTGATCACGTTTTCCATGAAAAGAGGATTGCTTTTGTGGCGCGCCGCGTTGGAAACAACCAATGACAGCTGGGAGATGAGGTTCTTGAGGTCGTGAACGACATACGTCGACAAACGGCTGAAGGTTTCGAATTGCCGGGCTTCAGCCAATGCCAGTGATATGGCATGCTGCGCCAGATAGCTCGCCGCCTGGCTGCCGCTGGTTTTGAGCAGATCGGAGTCCTCCCAGTTAAAGTCCCTGTGGCTCGCCGACGCCCGCGCCAGCACCACAAAACCCAGCAGACTCTCCTGCAAAATCAGCGGAGATATCAACCAGGCATCGGGCGCGGTTTTGAGCCAGTCCGGCATTTCCAGGTCACCGAGACTCCGATAAAGTCCAGGATCGCGCTGATATTCGTCCAGATTGATGACCCACTTTTGAATCTCGAGAAACCGTACCAGAGAACTGTCCGCCGGTTCGCTGATTGAAACAGGCAGATCCATGTTCCAACGCGCGATGGGCGCAAACTTGCCGTCATCGCGCCGCACCCACAGCACGCCACCAGGGCAATCGATCATCTGTGCGATGGCACGTATGACGCGCTCAGGCAACGGGATATTCCGGTCGCTCGACGACAGCGTGCGGATAAACCGCAGCCATTCCTCACGATAATCGTATTTGTAATGGAAGAAATGCTTGTTGATGAAAACCCGCAGGCGGGCGCGAAGTGGACCGGAGAACAGCAAGACCAGCAAGAGCAGACCAGCGCCGAACATAAAGATGGTTTGCGCCACCATACCCCAATTACCACCATAGTCGCGGACATAGTAACCGCCGGCACCCATGGCGAGAAGATAAATGCCGCTGCCCAGGAGGGCAGAGGTATGAAAAACCATCCGCCGGGAAATAAAAATGCGCGGTGACCATTGCACGTTTCTGGCAAGTGCAATGCCAAACACAGGGACTACGGCGGCATTGATGAATCCACGAGCCTCCCACAGCGCCGGGTCGATACGCTGGAACAGCAGCGCATCCGAATATAAATAAAAATCGTAGGCAAAAATTCCACCTATACCCAGACACAGATACTTGATGGCTCGCAACAATTCCAGGGGGGTATTGCGCAAAATCTGTTCCAGCAACACCAGGCCAATGACGGCCAGAAGCAGATGGCCCGCCAACTCAAAATCGAATCCGATGAAAAACGAATGGGCCGAACCGCCTGTATACCGGTACAGAGCCAGTAACATGGTGATGGCGGTAAAGATATAAACCGCATGCCGGATGATACGCAGGCCGATGGATACTACGCCGCCGCTATCGGTCTTGATGTTCAAGGTATGCAACATCAGCGCGAGCCACGCAAAATCGCGCAGGAGTTCTAAAAGCAGGGGGATCAGAAGTGTGGTGTCATAGGCCGCCTGGTACGCCGCCGCCGAGGCCCATAGCACGCTGGCAGCGGAAACCAAGGCGAGCACACGCTTGAACGATAAACCGGTTCGTCCAGCCAATAGAACCAGTAGCAAGGCCAGAAAAATTCCCGCGGCTGTTGCGTAACTGATGACACCAATGGTCATAACGTGAAAAAATCCATCCTGCGGCATAAGCGCGTGCATGATTTCAACATATTCTCTCCATGTCGTCTGCCATTGTTGTCGGCGCCCAAACCCGGTCTATGAAAACAAGGGCGCTTAACTCAAGATTGCACAGCATCGCCTGCTGTGCTTCGGCATGGTTACTGACGGAACCGCTTCTGGCGCAGAGCGATTCGTGTGAATAACGCGCTTGGGGCGCGTTCAGAGGGGATTCCCGCCGTCCCTCTACCCAGCGGCTTGAATATTTTTCCCGGCAGAACACAAATCGGTAGTAGTTGTGGCAAACCAGCCTGCTTTCTCGACTTTCCAATTCATAATATACAAGAAAATACGGCGGCACGCGCGACTTGAGAGGGCGCTGTAACTCCTTATTTCACCGAATCAAAATCACGGTGCGTGGCAAACCGAGAAAATCGAGGAGATAAAAGGCTTTTTGGACCACCCCGCGCCACTTCCGGTGCCAGACAATGCGGGCAGCGATGCAGCGCGTAATAGGCGGCCTCGCTCTGTTGTCCTCATGGGATCTGCTGGAGCGTAGCGCGCGCTTCTTTGATCCCCATGTAATTGTCTTTGCCCTGCAACGCCTTGGTCAGATGCGTTTTTGCTTCCACCATCTTGCCTTGCTTATAATATGCCATGCCCAGGTGATACTCGAAAATGGGAATCGACGGCATCTGCTTCACCACGCTTTCGAGCACGGTTATCGCTTTGTCGGTGTCGCCCGCCTTGTAATACACCCAGCCCAAGGTATCCCGGAATACCGCTTGACCCGAAGATTCGAAACGAGTTGCCAGCTCCTTCGCGCGTTTCAAGCTCTGAGAATCCGTTTTGTGCTCGGCAAGCAGCACGGCAAGGTTGTTTGCCGCAAGGTCGTTCGCCGGATTCTTGCCCAGAATGCGATCATAGGCTGCTATCGCGCGCTCATAATCACGTGCACGCTCGTATAACTCCCCAAGATTGAACAACAACTGTAGATCTTCAGGAATTGCGCGCAGGCCTTCCTCATTGACCTGGACCGCCGCCGGTATGTTGCCGCGAATGAGGTATAGATTAGCCAGGTTCCTGAATGGGACATTCCACTTGGGATTAACCTCGATCGCCTTGCGAAATGACTTCTCCGCATCATCATACTTCTTCTGCGTGACGTACACTTCTCCGAGCAGCTCATAGGCAAAAATATGGCCGGCGGATTGCTTAATGACATCATTAAGACGCGCGACAGCTTTTTCCGGCCTGTCGCGTGCGACATGTGCATTCACAATCGCGGTTAGCGGCAGGAATGTGTCCTTGGTTTTTGTCATTGCCAATTCATATTCGCGAATAGCATCGTCATATTTCTTCTGCGACATATAAAACTGGCCCATCTGGTAAAAACCCACAGGATTTCCCGGGTGCTCTTTCTTGATATTTTCAAGCACGTTTTGCAGGCCCTTCATATCCTGCTTGCTGGCCATGAGCTCAGCTTTCGCCAGCATGACTTTAAGGTCGTTCGGCGACAATTTCAGCGCCTCATCGATATCCTTGAGCGCGGCGCTATAATCTTTTAATCTGGCATGGAACTGCATTAGGGCTATCCGGACCTTCACACTCTTGGGGTCTGCTTCGACCGCCTTTCGCAGTGTATCCCGCGCCAGATCCGTTTCCTTGTTTAACAGATGCGCATCGGCAAGCATGATCAGCGCATCCACCGAGTTAGGCTGGTCCTTAAGAACTGATCGGAAGGCCGAAATGGTGTCCTCGGCGTTACCTTTTGCAAGCGCAACCGAGCCCTTGATAACTAACGCATCGTTGTCGCGCGGGTTTTCTTCCAGAACTTCCCCTGCGAGTTTTGCGGCTTCGTCCCGCTTGCCTTGGCGGAGCAAAAGTTCCGCGAGACGGTTCCGGGCTGTCAGGCCCTCCACCTTCAGTCCTCTGGCATCGATGACTTCCCGATAGGCCTGCTCAGCTTTGTTGTTCGCGCCCGTCTGCTCATAGAGCCTGGCCAGACCGAAGCGCAGCGCGTAAGCCTTGGGCTTGGCCTTGATAGTCTCGACCAATTCCGTTTCGGCCTGCGCCGTGCTTCTTTTTGCGGCCAGAAAGTCCGCCAGCATCAGATAACGGTTCGCATCTTCAGGGTCGGCCTGGATGGAATCGCGCAGAATTTTTTCAGCCTTATCGAGTTGCTGCTGTGACACATAAAATCTCACCAACGCTATACGGTACTCCAGTTTATCCGGCTGCAGGGATGCGATCTCTTGCAGAATCTTTTCGGCCCTGGCGGCGTCATTCCTGGCCATCAGGAACTGCGCCAGACTGATGCGTAGCGGAATATTTTTTGGGTTCCTAGCGATACCGCTGCTGTAGACTTCAATAACCTTGTCGGGCTGTTTCTGCTTTTCGTAAAGTGACGCCAGCAGCGCAATGGCGTCGCTTTGGGAAGGGTCTTTGGCGAGGACGTCACTCGCCTCGTGAATCGCTCCTTGGATGTCATTTTTCTTGGCCAATATCATGGCCTTGAGAAGCCTGCCATTCACGTAATCAGGCTGTTTGGACAGGATCGCTTCCATCATTTCCGAAGCTTTGTCGACGCTTCCTGACAGAACATATATAAGACCCAGCTTGGCGCGCGCATCCAGGTGATCGGGGTTGAACTCGACCGTCCTGGAGTAATTGCCAAAAGCCTTGTCCCAATTCTGGCTTCTCTCCTCGACCAAGCCAAGCTGGTAATAGGCCTCGGCGTATTTGGGATCAATCTGCAAAACGTTTTTGAATTCGATTCTGGCCTTAGCGTAATTCTGCTGTTCCATGTAGGCCTTACCCTTTTCGAGGTACTTGGTTTTGCGCTGTTCTGCCCCACCGCACCCCGCCGCAACCAGTGCCGCCAGCCACAACACAGTTATCAGTACGATTATCTTCTGCGATTTCATTGTTCTTCCTCAGTCAAAATCAATCATGTTGCGGATGATATTACTTCACTACGACGCCAATTACGCATTACTCTCACCTGCAATTAGGCGCCATTATATAGTCTTTACCTCATACAGATTAAGACCACTGATCATCCGCTGAGCCACTGAAAGGTGCGCAGCACCGCGACGATGAGCCTGAGGTAGCCGCGCCTCGCGCGGCGTAAGCCCCATGGCGAGACGCCTTGGTTTTTCCTGTTTAGCCGCACCGCCGAGGCCTGCCGGCGGTGAAGGCCGGAAACGGAATCGCGCACCGTGACCGAAGACGCGAGGGCGACTGTAAGTCCCGTTGCACATACCGGGGGTCGGCGCACGCTGGAAATCATTTGCTGATTATTCCCCGTTGTAACAGCAGTGCCATAACCTTGCTGACACTTTCATCCAAAGAAAAAACGTTCGTGTCCAGAACCAGTTCAGGCTTTTCTGGCGCTTCATAAGGCGAAGAAATGCCCGTGAATTCCTTGACCTCTCCCAATCTGGCCCGATGGTAAAGACCTTTAACATCCCGGCTTTCACACACATCAAGGGGGCAGCGGCAGTAAATTTCAATGAAATCGCCCGCCGGGACCAGCGAGCGTACCCGCTCACGATCTTTACGGACCGGAGAAATGAAGGCGGTTAACACGATAATACCGGCTTCCAGAAAAAGTTTAACCATCTCGCCGATACGCCGGATATTTTCAGACCGGTCTTTTTGGGAAAACCCGAGATCTCCGCACAGACCGTGCCGCACATTGTCTCCATCAAATACAAAGGTACGGCACCCTGATTGATGGAACCGCTCTTCAACGGCATGTGCAATCGTAGATTTCCCGGATCCCGATAAGCCTGTGAACCACAGGATCGCGCCTTTGTGTCCATTTAACTGCTCTCTGCGCGACCTTGTCACCGTGGCATGATGCCAAACAACATTATTATTGTTATTTGTCATGCATTGTGAAAATGAATTTTAAGAAAGAGGATCACTTTAGTCCAAAACGGGAATGTGATAACGGATCATCCGGTTGATTCCGCGCATCGAATTAGCGAAACGGGTCAAAGACACCAGCGCCGAGCAGGCCGCCAAGGGACTGACCGGTCGGAACAAACTCTGCTGCCTCTCATGCGCATCTTTTAGTAAATCAGACCCTTGAAAGCAATGATGGACAGCGATAACAGAACAGGAAAATTGAACATATATTGCTTATTTCGTGCATACGTAAAGATAAGCTCACAGCCATAAAAAAGGATGATCAGCTTGATTACCATGGGGCCTAAATTGGCTTTGTCCGGTAAATTATGCAATAGAAATCCTGCAAAGAGAACCATAAATATGACGAGATAATCCAGGGGCGTGGTTCTGAATTCAGTTTTGCGGCTATAGCGCACAATAATACCAATGGCCACGGCCAAAACAGAAAAATAGAACGGCTCCATTGTATTCAGAAATGAAGTCCAACTGCCGACATATTTGGTTTCCAGATAAACGACAAATGCAGCTGTTACGTAACTAACCGCCTGCACGACGATGGAATCGTCCCTTCCGCGTAAAAACATATATACCAGGAATAACGTGGCAAGCACGGCAGATACAATGCCGATGTCACGCGGGACATCGTTAGCCAAGACGCTGACAATGACAAACAGCAACGGTATCGACACGGTCACAAGAGTGATCGGAAATGTCTCGAATAGCTTGTGATTTTTTACCGCCTGGATGACCGCCGTTAATTTGGAGTCATTTTTCGAATTGTGCGCCCGCCATCGTCCGCGTTCTGCGACTATCAAAAAACCAAATACGGCGGCACAGGCGATTGCATAAATAGCCAGTATCAGCAGGTCCGGCTCATAGGGAAACATTATCGCGCAGGCGACCAGCACGATCTGGACCGAATATATAATCACCACCGCCTCGTAGTGATCGAAACCCAGCTGCAACAATCGGTGATGAATATGATTTTTCGATGCACGGAACCAGTTCATGCCGTGATAGATGCGTTGTACAAACACGGCCAGAATATCGATAATCGGCAGCCCGAGGATCAAGGCTGGGAGCGCAGGGCTGAGCGCGGGATTGATCTTCTCCATCAAGTACACGGTCAGAAAACCCGAAGTAAAGCCTAGAAATTGACTGCCTCCGTCCCCCATGAAAACTCTCGCGGGGTGCGTGTTATATCGCAGGAAACCAAAAACGCCCCCTATCGTCGCCAAGGCGATGAGTATGGTTATATTTCGTGCTGCGCCGTCATCAACCAGGTATGCCAAGTAAGCAATGGCGCTCAAGCACAGTAACGACATCCCGCCCGCCAAGCCATCCAGCCCGTCAGAATGGTTCAGTGCATTGATCACACCAACCATGGCGAACACCGTGAAAGGCTTGCCGATAGCTGCATCAAGCTCAGCGCCTAAAAAAGGCAGGTGCGTAACATAAAGATCGCCGTAGTAGACAACGACGATTACGGCGAGGAACTGGCCGATAAATTTGACATAGTGCCCCAGCTCGCAGGCATCATCCCAGGCACCGAATGCCAGCAGCACCAGCGAACCGAACAAATAGGCATACAGCAGATCGTTCATGGGCAACCAAAACGCGATCGGTACCAGCGCCCCCAGCACGATACCTATTCCGCCGGTGCGCGCGATGGGAACCGCGTGAACCTTGCGCAGATCAGGCTGGTCCACCATCCCGATTCGCGGTGCCAGCCGGATCATCACGGGGATGACCGCCATGCTGATAACCATCGCGGTTAATAGCGCAAACAGAAAACTCAAGAAACTCTCCCATGAATCATGTTTGGGAATCCGCCAAACGCACGGCGGCCATTACACATACATCGGCAATATCTAAGAATCTCTGTTGAAAATTGAGGGGTAATCATCGAGCAGCGCACCCGCCGGCAGTCTGTCTGACTATCATGTTTGAAATGATATTTGAGACTGCTCTGGATATTGCCATACCTTGGTATGCGTGCAAGACGCACGGTTAAGTGCCGGATCGCCAAGATTCGCGCCGTGATCTTCCTGCTCGCCGGCAAACTCGACTTCTCGAGAATCAACCCGCATGCAAGGTATCCACCCACTTGAAATTCAACGGAGCCCCCAAAAAATTCGGGCCGCCCGGATTCGGCGACCCCCTAAATCAATCTGCGACTAAACGCATGATCACATCGGTTGTTGGTTATTGGAAAAAGGCGGCTTATACAATCCCAGCCGCTGCTTGATCAACAGATAAAAGAACGGCAAATCGCGAACCAGGTAACGCTGCCACATCCTGCCCGGTTCATTGGCCAGGCGATAAAGCCATTCCAATCCACAGCGGCTCATCCACCGAGGCGCACGGCTTACTGTCCCCGCCTCAAAATCAAGAGTAGCACCCAGTGCCATGAAGGCGTGGATGCCCGGCATGCGCTCACGGTTTTTTGCGATCCAGATCTCCTGCTTCGGCGCGCCCAATCCCACGACCAGCACGTTAGCGCCAGAATCGTTGATCATGCCGATGACCGCTTCGCACTCCACCGCGTTTGTGGCGAAGCTCATGGAAGGGGAATGGGCGCCTGTCACGATATCACGACCGACCTTTGCGTTGACATTGCAGGCAGCCTGCTGTGCTACTCCGGGCCTGCCACCCAGCAGGAAGATACGAATGCTTGAATTATTCTTGTGGAAGTCACAATACGCGGGGAAGAAATCAGAGCCGGACACCTTTTCCTTGACAGGGTGGCCAAGGAATTTGGCGGCCCAATACACGATCTGGCTGTCTACCGTCACGAAATCGGCCTGTCGATAGGCATCAAAAAAATCACGGTTTTTCTGCAATTGAATCAAGTGGTCGACGTTCGGCGTGACGAGTAACCCGCGGGTAAACGACCGCAGCAATTCATTCACTGAGATATTATCTACTTCTATATTTAAAATCTTAACGCGGTTCTTCATGGAATGCCAGAGCCGAGCCTCCCTCGGTATTGAGCTTTTGACGGGTCTTCTCGGTCATCTTCTCAGGGCTGCTGAAAAAGCACACCGACATGCTCAGGACCTGATTTCCGCACAATGCCTTGAACACCCACCGACCACCCGCTCCCGAATTTGAAAACCGGCTGGCCACGCTATCCTCTACCAAGGGTATGCCATCGGCAATGCTCACGTCGCTGTTGAAATCAACCATGACAGATCAATCCCGCTTGGTTTTGATCCAGCTCTTTTGCCGCTTGGTCAAGAACCGCAGGTAAAGAGGGATTTTGAACAGTATATAAAACGGGATGGCCGTCATCGACGCAAGAGAAATGACTTTCCGCCCCCATCCGTACCACGCGACGGCGATAGCAGCAACGAGGAGGCCAAGCGCGATCAAGGACAGAATCAGCGGCCAGACGAAACCCTCGAAGAGGAAAAAAACCAGGTTCAGCGAGAATCCGGCGGTGATGATCAGCGTCAGCAAGGTAAGCGGAAGCACCACCAAATCCGCGGCAAGGCCAACAAGCCTGAAATTGCGCATCCGGAACGCACAGGCGAGCAATCGTGGTACCCCATGCAGGATCATGCTCAAGTGGCCATGTTCCCAGCGCGTTCTCTGCGTTACCGTGGCCATCTTGTCGCTGGGAAAGTAACTGGTGACCGTGGCATCGGGACAAAATACGGCGGGATACCCCGCCAGCGCCAGATCGATTCCAAACTTCATGTCCTCGACGATGTTCGAATTGGCCATGCCCAAATTGCGGATCAGCTGCCACGGAAACGCCATCCCCGACCCCATCAATTGACACGGCAAGCCGAGGCGCCTCTGCCCCAATGGTCGAATCCAGTTCCTGACGATCCAGGCAAACTCGGCAACCCGTGCGGTCAAACCCGCGCCCGCCGGCGCATGCATCAGATACAAGGACTGCACCGGCCGCGCGGTGTAATCGCAGGTACGCGACAGCCGGTCTATTGTTCCGGCATCTACCTGGCAATCGGCATCGACAATGATCACGATATCGGGCGGATTCGTCTCCAGATGTCGAATGCCAAACTCCAGCGCATGACCTTTGCCGCGTAGTTCCGCATCGTGCCGTTCGATGACCGTCGCGCCTTCGCTAGCGGCGATGGCAGCGGTGTCGTCCGTGCAGTTGTCGGCAACCACCAGCGTCCGATCTTCATTACCAAGCTGCGGAATGATAGAACGCAGGGTAGTGGCGATAACCGACGCTTCGTTGTGAGCTGGTACCAGAATGGCCACCCGGGGTCGCGAGCCTTCCAGCAACATGCTTTCCCGCCCAGCACCCAGGGCCATCAGCACCTGCATGAAAAATACCACCACCGGTAACAAAACCAATAACGCCAAGCCAACGAGCAGGAAATTCAGCACATCCATGTCAACCGACGTTCCCTATCGCCCAATCCATGGGCCGAGGCGGGACGAACCGGGAACGGGGATGGTACGGCGTTCCGGACAGACCGGAGTTCTGAAGAGCAAGACTCACTTCTGTGATGTGCAATGAAAATTGCGGGGACAACCGACAAGGCCGCCCCTCGAGTACAGACAGCGCAAGTTCGGCAACCCCGGCCGCATAATTCATGCGACTGGAACCGGTGGCCGTAGCGGTGCTTTTCGGCATGTTCGGAATACTGTAACGACGCCGTAGGGGAGACAAAAATGCCTTGCGGCGAATCGTCATATGACGCCGTATATAAACCTTTGCATTCGCGTGCCACGCATCGTCGAGCTCCAACACCCCTTCTTCGCCGACAACACGAATACCGTGATTATGCGGCGCTGCAATTCCAGTACTGAGCCTTGCAACGACCCCATTCTCAAACTTCATTAACCCGACCGAAAAATCCGGCGTATCCGGCGGGTCCAGCTCCACGTCGGTGAGCTTGTCCGGAATCAGACATTCCGAAAAAGCCGTCATGGATGTCACGGGTCCAAACATGGCAGCCAGCCACGACAAATAATAGCCGGCATGCTCGAGCGTGCAGCCTACCTCGAACTCATCCTTGTAAGGCCAGGGTGCGCCGGACGCGCTGACCCATTTTTTGTAGGGCATACGATGCAGCATGCCATCCTCCAGCTCGGCGTAAACCAGCCGTACAGGACCCACGACCTGGTCTCGAACAGCATGCCAGAGGGTTTGCGCCGCAGGTCCCAGAAGACTGCACGGGGCCGACGAAATCACAAGGCCTCGCGCCTCTGCCGACTTCACGAGCGCCGCCGCCTCCTCGTAGCTCATGGCCAATGGCTTCTCGCTGTAAACATGCTTGCCGGCGCCCAGACAACGAGTGGAAACTCCGTAGTGAGCGCGGGGATTGGTCAAATTGAGAACGATCTCAACCCTGTTGTCGCTCAAGAGTTGCTCCAGATCGTCATAAGAATGAAGCTTATGAAATTGGGAAAAACGGGCTAAACGGGTACGGTCAATGTCAAAAACCCCATGCACGCGAATCCATGGATAGCCCGTCAACGTATGCATGTAATAATCGGCCACGAATCCGCAACCGACGATCGCGATCCCAATTTCCCGAGCATGACTCATTCTTATTACCTTCTATCGCACGCTTTCAAAAACAGCTGTGCAAGCCTGTCCAGTTGCACATCCAGATCGAATTCCGATGCGACCCGCTCCCTGGCCCTGAGGGAGGTCCCAGTTCTAAACTGGGGATCATCCAGAATTCGCGCGATGGCCGTGCGTAAAGCCTCCCGGTTTGATGGAAAAACCAATTGCCCGCCCACTCCCGGCTCCACCAGTTCCACGATTCCGCCTACATAAGTCGATATGACGGGAACTCCCAAAGCCATTGCTTCCATAAGCGAGACCGGCACTCCCTCGGCGAAGCTCGGCAGCACCAGTACATCACTTTCCCTCATATAGCGTACAACAGCCGCCTGTTCAATATAACCGGCAAATATCACCCTATCGCCGAGACCGGCGGCCTCAACCATTTCCTCCAAGGAAGTCCGCTCGGGACCATCGCCTGCCAACACCAGCTCGAATTCGTAGCCCTGCTCTTTCAAACCGGCCAAACTTTCAATAAGAACCGGAATTCCTTTTTCCGGGGCCAGTCGCCCAACGTACAGGAGTCGGCGACCGGCGCTCCGCGGGGGCATGTATTGGAATTGCGAAAGGTCAATCCCACACCGAATAATCTGCAATTTGCTCCAATCCACACCGTCGGTAAACAACATCATCTGGCTTTTGCAATAGTGGCTAATGCAGGCCACGAAACGAGAGTATTTTAGTTTCTCCCGCAACGCCCAGTGCGTCGGATCGAAAAAAATATGGGGGCCATGAATGGTCATGCTATAGCCGACGCCCGACAGCCTTGCCGCCAACATCGTCACGGTACCACTCGAGTCGCCCAGGTGATTATGCAAATGCTCGATCTTCTGCAAATAAATTTTTCTTGCCAGAAGAACGGCCTCCTGAAAATAGAAGATCTGATATATAAATCCAGTCAGGCCGGGGCGTCTCGTGACGAATGCTAACCATAACGTTTCAAGATAGCGTTTGAGACGAAATGCAATAAACCACATGTTTGAGGCGATCAAGCCAAATGGACTGGAGGGAAGCAGCGATTGCGTTCTGTTTTTCTCCACCACCACCTCGGCGTTGACGTCATGCTCTTTTCCCGTTACCCGTAAGGTAAAAGTTATAACATCCAACCCTCGCTGCCTGAGGCCGGCAACCTCGCGCTGAATGAATGTATCCGTCGCTCTGGGATAGCTGCTTGTAAAATAGGCGAGACGCATCAAGTGCCCTTACCGCTAATTTTTCTAAAACCGTTAAGAAAAAAATGAACGGCCGGGAGACCAACCCAATAACGTCTTTGCCTTCCTGTTGCTGAACCGGAACGGCTTAAACCTTGCTGCAAAACCGTGAGGTAAAACGAAATCAGGGAGCGCAGCCTTGAGCCCCAGGGTCTTGGCGAAAAACCAAAGAATCTTATCTATCGAGGCTAAAATCTTCCAATGCACGGATATCACATGTTCCGGGATGATATGTCTCGATCGCAACTCCTTTATATACTGTTGTTGAGTCGGAAGATTGTCATCGACCACGTGAATAACCTCAATTTTTCCGAGAGGTTTCTCGGCCGCGTCCACGATTGCTCTGGCCAAGCCGCGCGCCTCGACCACCGGAACGTATCCATCGTGCAAAACCAACATGCGAAGCGCGCCTTTGAAGACTCCGGCGTAAGCCGCCATAAGCGTGCCTTCATTATAAACGAGGCCCGGTCTTATGATAGTCACACAGTTACCGGATTTTTCCGCAAACCGCAAAAAGCTCGCCTCCTGCATCGCCTTGAATTTGGCGTAGTTAGCCATTTCGTCGAAATTCAACGATACAGACACCGCTTCATCGATGATCGTGCCTGCCGGTAGCGCTGCGTAATCAACGACAGCAATACTGCTAATGCCAATCAGCTTTCTAATCCCGGATCGTTCCAGCTCGTCAAGAAATTTTCCTGTCCCGCCGACCGTTACCTCGTACTGCTGCTCGGCGGTGCCCGACATGGCGGCGGCAAGGTGGATGGCCACGTCCGGGCGTCCGGTTTTCCCGAAGTCAAACGAAACCTCTCCCGTCAGGTCACAAGTAATGGTGTGGCGCCCGGGATGCTCTTCACGACAAGCACCGGCGGCGCGCATGACCTCAATCACCTCATGACCCCGCGCCAACGCCTCATTTACCACAAATGACCCGATAAATCCTCTGGCACCGGTTATCAGAAATCTCATAAGGTTACGGAGCCACTTAAATTACATTAAGGTGACAGAGCTTGCTGCGTGTTTCCATGAATCTATTTGTACTCGATCAAGCCCAGCTTCATCCCTGTAAGCCGGCGATACAGAAACTTCATCTGGCCGATCACCTCAGGAAACTTCCCCAGTACCAGGAATACCGCCCGCCACCAGTTCTCTCGGGCAGAGCGCCCGCCGCGCCGGGCCAGACGGACCACCTGCAACGGATAAATCGCAAGCAGCGCAAAACCCCACGCCCCCCACCCCATCACGACAGCGAACGTGGCTAGGGGAATCATGCCACCCCAAACCCAGGCGCTCCAGGACTCCCTCACCCAATGCCGCTCCGGCGGTGCACCGTGCAGATACGCCCCCTCGGCAAAGGCATAGCCACCGCGCAGGGTCCTTTTCCACCATTGCCCAAAACCTGTCATCGCGGCGTCGTGCAGCGCCATTTCAGCATCAAGTCGCCAGACTTGCCACCCAGCCGCCCGCAGGCGGACACACAGCTCCGGCTCTTCTCCGGCAATCAGATCCGCGCGATATCCCCCTGCATCCCGGAACGCTTTCGCCCTTGCCATGGCGATGCCACCACATGCCTTTGACGCCCCCACGGGTGTATCCCACTCGATGTCGCAAAGCAGATTATAAATTGACCGCTCCGGATACCGTTCCCTGAGCCGGCCACACACAATTGCGACGTCATCATGCCTCTTCAGGAATGCAGCTGCTGTTTCTAACCAACCACCGACTATCTCGCAATCCCCGTCTACAAACTGGACATAGGCCAAGCCGGGCGCAAGTTCGATCAGCTTATTGAACCCTTCATTTCGCGCTCGAGCCGCCGTAAAAGGCGTGCCCAAGTCCAACTCAATAAGCTCCAAACCCATGCCAAGAGCCATGGCAACGGAATCGTCCGTGGAACCGGAGTCGACATAAATCGCTCGATCAACAACTCGTAGAACAGATTCCAGACACTTTCGCAGACGCTCACCCTCATTGCGCCCGATAACGACAACCCCGATGCTCACGGCTGTTTCACAACACGGGGGACGCACGCTTGCCGCGTCATGATCGCCCGCAAATCGCCCCAAAGCAGATCGAACATGAACCATTGGGGATCGTTATTTACATGGCTCCGAGCGCCGAGGCCCAAGCCCCTGCGCAGCAGAAACGAGAAACGTCCAATGGCCCAGAGTGCATCAGCCGCAACAAGCCCGGTAATGCCGTAGTGCTTGACGAAAAAGCGTCGTCGCGAGTCGTACCAATACTTGGCCCTTCGCTTCGCCGTGGCACGTATGCCGGTGGACGCGCCCTCGAGATGCATCACCCGCGATTCGGGTACATACCAGCATTCCCATCCGGCCTGTTGTGCACGGCGGCAGAAATCCACCTCTTCGAAGTAAAGGAAGTAGCCATCGTCCATCAGCCCCACCTTTTCGATGACCTCGCGGCGCACGATCAGACTAGCGCCGGACACCCAGTCGCACCGATGCGCTTCGGCAGCGGGAGATTCCGAAACGACGTATCGGTGCAGCAGGCGGCTCAGCAAGCCCAGGCGGGCACCGGCATTCAGTTCACTCAAGGGTGAATGAATACGGTGTGCCGAACACTCCACGCCGCCATCCTTGTTCTCCAGCAAGCTGCCTGCAATGCCGGCATGAGGGTGTCTTTCCATAAATTCGACAAGTGCCTTGACCGCTCCTTCCCGAACGACTGTGTCGGGATTGAGGAGCATCACATAATCGACATGATCTGCGGATGCGAGAGCCGCTCGAATGCCGGCGTTGTTGCCGTAGGCGAAACCACCATTACGATCGAGGGGCATCATGCTGGCCCATCCCGACCAGCCTTCGCGCTCGATGGTAAAGAACAGTTTCTTCGTCGAACCGTCACCCGAGTCGTTGTCGACCACCACCACGCGGCCGCCCACCAGATCTGCCACTTGCGCGGAAAGTGCGCGCAGACAGTCGATAGTCAACTCTGCCGTACGGTAGTTTACGATGACGATCCAGGCACTACCCATTTCAGTTGCATCCACTTCAATTTATCAGCTATTGCAGATATGCATCGTCTATTTTATTAAACATGGATTTTATACGTCTGAGTTGTCCTTTAAGCCGAAGCCGCCGTGCCATGATTTCCCGAATCACCAACACTGGACCATACTTCTGAATCCGGTAAAGAAATACACTAATTTTTGAGTGCAAGTTGAGATATCTCTTTTCGATTTTTGATATTGTGATTTTTGGGTACCCACTCAACTCGTAACCCCTTAATAGCAATCTATCGCCTATCTTCGCTTCAATTTTTTGAATGGCTTCCTTGCTCATCCTTTTTTTCCACTGAAAACTGAAATTAACATTAGGCGCCTCATAAGTGCCATTTTTAACATAGTCGAATATGCGATCACTATAATCAACACCCAAAAAATGACAGATCCGGGTCAAGTGTTCGACGGGGTTACTTGCGATATCCTCATAACGCACCTCGATCCACGAGCCATCTGGAATGGTTCCACGACAACGCCCCCATTCCACTTCCGCTTCCAGCCACCGATCTGCTGCAACATAAGTATTTCCGGCCCACCTCAGCCGCTTCATCGAATTGGCGACATCACGCCCGTCCCGAAATAAGTAGATGTATTTCGCCTTTGGCCAGATTCTGCCAATTTTATTAAACTGATAATGAATAGTCGCACCGACAATCGCCTTCTTGTCGCGCGTTCGCTTTTGTTCGAGGAAATTATTCACCATCGCCATAAAATCAAGGTTATCCTTGATTTCAAAGTGGCTATGCTGGAAAACACGATCGTTGCGCAAAAACTCGCAATAATCACCGATATTAGGGAAAGCTCCATCATCTGAAATCTGGGTGACCAAGAATTCAGATTCGAGATTAAAAGCGATCTCGGGGTGATGATCCAGCATCAACCGTAATAGCGTCGTCCCGGATCTCTCGGAACCAATCAAAAAAACGGGTACATTGGAGCTCATATGCATGAACCTTAAGTTTGAGTGCATTAAGGGCAAGCAAATGTGCTTTATCATTATTGATGAAACATTTTCCCAAGATAGATCAAGAACCTTTTCTCTGGCTAAATCTATTTTATGGGAAATCACTGATACATCCTCACCTACCATTTTTTCAACGCAATCAGCCACGCTTTTGGAATCATTTACGGGTACAAGAAACGTAGTACTGTCATCGCCCGGGAAATACCCGGTCGTTACTACGGGCGTTCCACAAGCCATGGACTCAATCACCGGATAATGTGGAGCACCTAACTGAATTGTTGCCAATGCAAATACAATGTCGACGGACCTATAAAAATCGGCCAGCTCTTTATCATTCTTTGGGACTACAACCTCTATACGCCCCTCTAGTCCTTTCAGTTCGCTATCAGACAAGTGATGCGCATAGGCGACCTTCAGCCGGACATCGAATCCGCGACTAATCAGCTCTTTTACCGAATCAACTGCTTGAGCCGTTCCCTTCCATATATCTTTTCTTCCGATAATCCCGATGGTGAGATTCTCCGGAAAACCTTCAAAAGGTTTCTTCCAATACAAATCCAAATCGATGCCTGGGGGGACAACCGGAGCAGCGGTTCTTATATTTTTATAACCGACATATATCGGGGAATTTACAAAACACTTCTGCTTGGGGATCGCATAATAAGTTGCCCATAAAAAGGCTGAAAGTATCTTCATACTCACTGATGGAATTGCAAAAAAAACTTCCGGTTCGTATAACTGAATATAATAAAAACATTTCTTCCTTACTCCAGCAGCTATCGAGGGCCATACGGTCAATGAATGATTCAGCAGTACAACATCATAGCCTTTTTCGATAGCTAAAATTGCTTTCCTCATTACAAGAAAAAATTCAATATACCCCAGAGGCCTTTCAGATAAATCCGGCTCATCCACTATTTCAGCCTTTGCATTAAACCAGATAACTTCTGCATCGGTAGGAAAATAAGGCTTACCTCCCCCCTCGGGCGACAGAAAAGTTACTCGATGGCCAAGTTTCATCCACTCGGTTGCAAGGTTGCTCAGCACCCTATTTCCCCCAGCAGGAGTAAGGCCAAGAACTGGGATCAATATATTCATCTATAGATATTTAGGTCGATTTTCCATTAAGGAAAACTTCAGCCATGCGGATCACATGATCTACATCTTTATCAGCCATGGTTGGCCCCAGAGGCAAGCTCAACACCTCACGATGAATCATTTCCGAAATCGGGAAGCCTCCTTCCTTCCTGCCTAACTCGGCATAAGCAGGTTGCAGATGCGGAGGAATTGGATAGTGGATCATTGTTCCTATACCCTGGTTATAAAAATAATCCTGTAACGCATTGCGCTGAGAACTTCTCACCACATACAAGTGCCATGCGGGAGAACTCCACTCTGGAACGTACGGCAACACCAAATCTGGTATCCCTTTTAATCCTTCACTATATCGTTCAGCAATTTCCGCCCGTCGACCGTTGTCACTGTCTAACAGTTTTAACTTGGCACGGAGAAACGCGGCCTGCAGTTCATCTAAACGGCTGTTATAACCTTTAACTAAATTATGATATTTCTTTTCCGAACCATAATTCCTGAGAACACGGATTCTCTGCGCAAGGTGGGCATCACTGGTAGTAACCGCACCGCCATCCCCCAGCGCCCCCAGGTTTTTCCCTGGATAAAAGCTGAATCCTGCCGCATCGCCGAGCGAACCCGCTTTTCTTCCTCTATAGAGAGCCCCGTGAGCCTGGGCAGCATCTTCGATCACTTTGAGACCATGCTTTTCCGCAACTGCCATAATGGGATCCATATCGGCACATTGGCCATAGAGATGGACGACAATGATGGCTTTAGTTCGAGCGGTAATAGCTTCCTCAATGCGGTCAGGATCGATATTGTAAGTCTGTTCATCCGGTTCAACGGGAACGGGATTTGCGCCTGCATAACTTACCGCCAACCACGTTGCGATATAAGTATTGGATGGAACAATCACCTCATCCCCTTTACCAATCTCCATACCGCGCAAAATCAGATGCAATGCCTCTAAACCATTTCCTACGCCTATACAGTGCCCGCTTTCACAATACGCAGAGAATTCAGATTCAAATGCTTCCGTTTCCTTACCGAGAATCAACCAACCACTGTCCAGCACCCGGGTCAGCGCGTCGGAAAAGGCGTCAGCCAAGCGTACATTGATCGATTTCAGATCAAGAAAGGGAACACTCATCTAGAATTCGCCATCTTGAGGAATTCATCGTAATTACGAAGATAATCCACTTCATCATAATATTCAGATGCAAGCACCAGACATACTGCGCCGGAAGAGATATTTGTAATATCCCTCCACATCATCGGGCATACATATAGACCATAATATGAGCGATTCATGTGAATTCGCTTCTGATTAACACCATCATCCAGAATAACATCAAAACTACCGCTCATTGCCACGATGAATTGTTGAAGATTTATATGACCGTGCCCCCCTCTTTCCGCGCCACCTGGCACATCGTAAAGATAATAAATCCTTTTGATATCAAACGGAATGTGTCGCTCTGACTCAACAAAAGTCAGGTTCCCCCGAGGGTCAGATATTTTCGGGAGCTCAATGATCCTGCAATCATCAATTGGCATTTTTCACCTTTACTAAACCATCCGCTACTTGATAAACAACACCGCAACAAGATGCTATATCATCATCAAAATCTAAAGCTTTTGCACACCTGCATACCCACCCGGTTATCTTTGCTGGATTGCCAACGACCTTCGCATGAGCCGGAACATCCCTGGTAACTACCGCACCGGCTCCAACCAAAGCATATTTCCCTATTCTGACTCCCGCTAGAATGGTTGCATTTGCCCCGATTGAAGCACCTTTCTCGATCAGGGTTTTTTCAAAGCGTTCGGGATATTGCTTGCTACGAGGGAACAGGTCATTGGTAAACGTGGCGTTGGGACCAATGAAGACATCATCTTCGACCTCTATCCCATCCCAAAGCTGCACACCACTTTTGACGGTTACCCGGTCGCCTATAACCACTTCGTTTTCAATCAGAACATGGGCGCAGATATTACAGTCTTTTCCGATCTTCGCGCCTTCCAGAACAACACAGAATTGCCAAATCTTTGTTCCATCACCGATAGTCCGGCTCTGAACATCCGTCAACTGATGCACAAACACCTTACGCTCCTGTTTCACTTTGTTTCCTGTTCATCATGAGTTAGCCAATTCACAATCGCGTTTTGAATGGGCTGACGAATAAGTCAAAGATTCCTTAGACCCATCCTTAATTATCAATCTGATCACACCACTAAAGCCCGCATAAACAACCAACCTACTATCATAGCAAAAAAGAATACCGGCAAAGCGGCAAGTTCCCTCCACCAGTTTGTCGGCCCATGGTACGCCTTGTAGTAAAATGCTACAGGCCAAGCCGCGTAGAAACTAAAAGATATGCCATATAAAGCTCCCTTTATTCCGGCAAGCCAATAGCCCAAAGGTATCCCTGCATACAAAACCAGCAAACGGATAAGATTGGACGCAATCAAATATTGCATCTGACCTTTGGCCATCCATAGAAATTCAACTACTGCATATCGTGCTCCAATTAAGCCGAGCGCCAATATACTGAGCATATTACCAGCATCATGGTAACGAGCATCATATAGTATGCGGACTATCCCTTCTCCAGCGACCAAGAGAAATCCCGCAACGCCAAACAAACTGAAATCCGCTATGATCCGGATTCGCTGATAAACATTACTCAAGTTCTCAGGACGATTTTGCACAACTTCACTGAGCGCTGGAAACAGCACGCGCGATAGAACAGACGAGTATAGTGATATCGCTGCATTACTCAGGAGATAAGCAATCGAGTAGACTCCCAACTGAGTAGTATTCAGTATTCCACCAAGAATCAGTCGATCACCATTCAGATACAGGAAACCCAAAAGCGAGAGCAAAAAAATCCATTTGCCGAAGTGAAATATTTCCTTGAAAGACTGCGAATCCCACCTGAATCTGTTGGTAGGCCCAGAGAGCCATAAATGTCCCATCACACAACGCACTGTTACAGCGACAATAGCGCCGCTCACAAGAGCCCATATACTGCGGTACAACCAAGCCCATATCAGCATTACGAGAAGAGCTGTAATCTGACTGAATAATTCGATTAAAGTAACTCGTTTAAGTTGAACCATGCGCTGTGCCAGCGCAAATTTGGTGCTGTCGAAACCCTGGATAAGCGCAGTAAATGAAAATAGCGATAGTATTAACGGCAATTGTGAATCAGCATACACCGATCCGGCAGGAACCCAATTCATGCTAACAATCGCCGGTAAACTATAAGCGATAAGTAAACCTGTTACCCAAATCAACACTCCCCTTAAAATCTGAACAACCCAGGCAGTATTCAGAAAATCCGTATCATCTCCCCGCCGGTTTTGAATAATACTTTGATTAATCCCAAAATCTGAAAATAGCGCCAGCCCCACCATAAAAACATAAACAATCGCCATCAACCCGAACGCCTCGGGAAAAAGCAATCGAGTGAGAATAAGGTTGCCCCCCAGACGAATGACTTGAGAAGTAACAAAACCGGTTACCGCCCAGCCCCCTGCACGAATGACTCTCTGCCTGAGAGTCGTCATTGTCGTTGCCATCTGAGATGCACGAGCACAGGAAATCTTTCAGAAAACAGGGGCTTCATCTGGCCGATCGCCCGTCGTGCAGCGCCATTTCAGTGGCGAGTCGCCAGACCGGCTGCACGCAGGCGGGCACACAACCCGGCAACTCTTTGGCAATAAGATCCACGCGGTGGCCCCTTAATCCTCGGCCTGAAGCAGAATCCGCCTCAGGGTGGCTGGATTTATTGATAATAATATGGATATTTGCAAACCACATGACTGCGGCAACGGTGACTGCGGCAACGGGGAAAAACCTCTTACTCTTGCATAACAATGATTCGTGTATTCCTTTCGCAAGCAATATAATTGATTATTACTCAAATCGGCACCACACCATAACAAACCAAGCATGCCAGAACATCTCCGAACATTAATTGTTATTCTGGTCCTTTCAGCGGCTGTCTTTGCTTTCGCGCACCGGCCCGCATGCGCCATTACGGTAGCCAAGGATTATACCCGAAGACGAAATCTTTGGTTCGTATTAACGCTTGCCGCCTTTCTGGCGCATAACTTCTGGGTATATACACTTATCGCCATACTGCTACTGATCTACGCAAACCTGCGCGAAACCAATCCGCCAGCGCTGTTTTTTTTCATCTTGTTCGCCCTGCCTATGGCCACTGTCCCTATTCCCGGGATGGGCTTGATCAACTATTTATTCGAGCTTTCTCACGCCAGGATACTGGCACTGTTCATCCTGCTTCCCGCATTTTTTGTTCTGATTCGACAACGCGGCGCCCTCGCCTTTGGCCGGACGGGGCCTGACATGATACTGGCTGTCTATCTATTCCTCACCACCATACTCTACCTGCGTGAAACCACCGTAACGGACACCTTGCGCCAGGCCTTCTACCTGTTCATCGATGTTTTCCTGCCCTATTTTGTCATCAGCCGCTCACTGAAAAATCTGCAAGCCTTCCGCGATGCCCTGCTGAGCCTTGTGCTGGCGATCATGGTGGTTGCGCTGCTCGCGGTTTTTGAGAACGCCAAGCACTGGCTGCTCTATCAACCCCTGCTTGGTGCTCTTGGACTGAATCAGGAGTCATTGGGATATCTTGAGCGCGGTGGAACGCTTAGGGCGATGGTCACGGAAGGGCAACCCATTGCATTGGGATATCTTATGGTCGTAGGGATTGGCCTTTATCTGTTTCTGCAGCGCTCCATCCGGAAAAAGCTCGTCCGCCGGATCGGCATGGCATTGCTGGCAGCCGGTTTGATTGCTCCTTTGTCACGCGGCCCCTGGGTGGGCGCTGTCGTGCTATTGGCTGCATTCATCGCCACCGGCCGCAATGCGGTCCCCCGCCTGATGGGCCTAGTAGCGGCAGCGGTGCTGGCCTTGTCCTTGATTGCCGTGCTACCAGGCGGCGAAAAGGTAATAAATTTATTGCCCTTTGCTGGATCAACGGAAAAAGGAACCATTGACTACCGTCAGAACTTAATTGATAAATCGATGATAATAATAGAGCGCAACCCCTGGTTCGGCTCTGTCAATTATCTCCAGACGCCTGAAATGAAATCCCTACGTACAGGATTGGGCATCATCGATATTGTCAACACCTACATCCAGGTGGCCCTGGAAACAGGATTCATAGGTCTTGGGCTATTTGTCGGTTTCTTTGCCCTGATACTTCTGAGTATTTACCGAGCCATGCGCTCGATTCCGGACAGAAATAGCGAGGAACGTCTGCTTGGACGGTCAATCCTGGCCACTCTGCTCGCCATTCTGATAACAATATTCACAGTAAGCAGTATTACAATCATTCCAATTGTCTATTGGTCAGTTGCCGGGTTGGGGGTGGCCTACGCGCAAATGGTGCGGAGGGAGCGGCTGAGAAAGGTTACGGCACCACATAAAACTTTGGTTGAGTCAAAGCGTCCAAACATGGCGTGAAAATTGAATTAACAAATTCAGGTGGGAGGGCGAACAACGGCGCAACAACTTAGGCTTGGCGGCGCAAAAATATAAATATGTTGAAGATTATCTGTCAGATGCAGCGGCGGGGCACGAACTCGCCCTGATTCTCGATGGACTGGAAGACAACTATCAACACCATAGATAACGGAACGAACGGTCGGCTTCAATCTTCTTGCGCCCCATCAATCGAGGGTACGCATTCCCAAGACACAACCATTCATTCGCCCATCCTCACTATCAGGATCGACTTTCACGGCATGGAGATTGTCTGTGGTTAATCAAACGAAGATCTGGCTGGCACGGATTCTTGCAGTCGCGTTGTTTCCCGCTGGTGCCGCCCACGCGGATCAACCCGGCGATGCTGTCAGAAGGCCCGCTGTCTTCAGGGTGACGACGGATATCGTCAACAAGAACGTGCTCCCATTCACCGCCACCATCAACGGCTTCGGCAACTCGCTGATTCACGAGGGGGCTGGCTTCGAACCCGTCGTCTTCCGCAATAAGCTCATCGCGCTCGAGGACTCGCCCAACCGCATCGTCACCGATCCCGCCACCATGTCGCATTATGACTCCCTGCGTGAGGGCTTCCTCGATCAGGCAATGGTGCATATTTACCGCATTGAGAACGGCCGTTTCAGAATGGTGCGTGAAGACAGGGTCAAGACCGGCGGCTCGCATGCCAGCGGCTGGATCCGCGCCGTCACTGACAGCCAGGTCGTCGCGCCCGGCACCACCCGCTTCAGTTTCCGTTGGGATAACTGGAACCGGCCTCGCGCCAAGTACTACTTTACCGTACGCGCAATCGACAAGTACGGCAGCCTGTCTTCTACTGCCCCAGCCTTCGAAATCGATAGTCCAGAAAAACTGGACAAAGCCCCCGCGGCACAAAATGTGCTCATCGCCTTCAAGCCAGCCAAGGCACATTTCTTCAGCCCGAAACCGATACCCGCGCTGAGGGCCCTCAGAGGCACACTCGGCAGCGACGGAATATTGACGCTGGAATGGGAACCAGCCGACTCGCCTGATTTGGCCGGCTATGTCGTCTATCGTTCCGACTATCCGCCGCGCCAGCACAGCGGCTACTACCTCCAGCTGGCCGGCACGCCCACATCGGCGGCCCAGAACGTCAAGGTGGGCGACATGGTTATCGTTAGCAAGATAATCTATTCACCCTCGCGCAACCGTGATCTCTCCAACCGGGTCTGGGGGGCGTGGACTGAATACCATAACCTGATACCAGGACTACTAAACAGCTTCCCCGATGAAACTCCCGGCAAGACATGGTCGCTCGTTCCACACGCCGCCAATACACCGGTCGAGGAACCTGGCGAGACCTGCCTCAGGCTGCAGCTCGCGGCGGGCGCCAGGAAATCGCTGGCCATCTACAACCACAGCGGCACTGGTCAGTTCTGGTACGACGTGCTGGAAAAGGATACCTATACGGTCGAGGTCTGGTTGCGCCAGGAGGGCAGCGGCACAGTGCAGTTCAAGTTGAACGGTTTTTACGATACCGCGCCGCAAAAAATCAAGCCTGTTGTCTTCGATGTCGGCCCAGGCTGGAAGAAATACGTCGCACATTTCTCACCCACTGTGATTCAGGGCGGTTCACGCCCCAACACGATGGCGCTTGAATTCACCGGCCCGGCCACCTTTTATGTCGACAATTTTCGCGTCTACCGCGCGGACACGGCCTATCTGGATCTGCTGCCGAGCGAACTTGAGGCCATCAAGTCATCCGGCATTTCCGCCCTGCGCACCCACGGCCTGATCAAGACCGGTATTCGCACCTATGACATGGAGCAGCTCACCAACAGCGGCGGCGTAATAAACGGAACGTGGAAATTAAACACACTGCCTCAGACCCTGAAGATGATGCGCAAGGCCGGCGTACAGCCCTGGCTGCAAATCGAGTTCCACATGAACCCCCAGGAATGGCTGGCCTTCGTCGAGTACATGGCCGCTCCATACGACCCGAATGTCGACACCCCCGCCAGCAAGCCATGGGCTTACAAGCGCTACAGTCAGGGGCAGGCCAAACCCTGGGTCGAGGAATTCGATCAGATCTATTTTGAATTGAGTAACGAGACCTGGAACAGTCTTTTCGCGCCGTGGACATTCGGCACCATGACCGACGCCGTGTCGAAGAAGAGCTACAGCCCCGGGCAGGTCTATGGACTGTTTCAGGAATACGTACGCTCGATCATGCGGAGCAGCCCCTATTGGCGTCGAGCAAACCTCGACCGCAAATTCGTCTTCATGCTGGGAGGTTGGGCGGACAACATAGGCTACAGCCGCGATGCGGCTTCGGTTTCTCCTGCGTCGGACTTTCTCACCATCGCGGCCTACAACGGCGGCTGGGACGAGGCGGAAGGCCCGCCCAAGCTCGATGCCGCCAGTCTGTTCAACACCATGGCCCAGGTCAACCAGTCGGCCATTCCGGTGGCGGACCTCTATGCAAAAGAACTGCCCGATCTTAGGGCCAAAGGTGCGCGCAAGTTGCGATTGGGTACCTACGAAGCGGGTCCGGGTTACGCGCTGAACGGACTCAACAATGCCCGCGTTACCGAAGAGCAGGAGCGCGCGCAGGAGCAGGTCATGAAAAGCCTGGCGGCCGGCACGGCAACTTTGGATTCATTCCTGGCACGGGCTTACCGGGGCTTCTCCGTGCAGAATTTCTTCATGTTTGACAGCGGCATGCTGTGGAAGTCGCACGCGAAGTGGTATCACGGCGGGCAGGCCTACCCATCGTGGAAACTGCTGGCCCTGTTCAACAAGGAGGCCAGCGGCGACATGCTGCGCACCGAAACCTTGAGCGTCCCGAGCGCGGATCTCAAGGCGTTCAGTCGCCGGCAAACCATCAAGGACGCGCCCCTGGTTGCGATCTACGCGACACGCCATGCCGGGCGTTACAGCCTTTTTGTGCTTTCCCGCAAAATCCCGGATTACCCTGTCGGCTACGACGATGGTTACACCCCGGTCAACGTCGAACTTCCGTTCAGCGAGGCGAAGTCCGTCACGCTCTACCGGATGACAGGCGCTCCGGATGCGAACAATCTGCTGAGCGACAAGGTCGGGATCGAGAAGCTTGAAATACCGGCGTTAAAACACGGCCGGCGCTTCAGCCTGAATGCCGAGACCGGAGCCGACGAGCGTGGCCTGCCGCCGGCATCCACCTTCCTCTACGTATTCGATGGCGTCGACACCAGAAAGGGTACGATCCAGCCATCGGGAAATTGACCGTGAACCGCAAAAACCGCCGCCCGGTGTTGTGCGCCTTTACTGCCCTTCGCAATTTCCCGCGCCATCGTTGAGCCAGCAACCCCAGCCTCAAAGAGAAGACTCGAATCCTGCCGGTGCCCCACCGGCAGGCTTGCCTGCTCCAAAATTCTGTCAGTGAGGAGCACTCTCTCGCCGCCGCATCACGTGATACATGTGATCCTTCGCCGACAACCAGCTTGGCGCCCCACGGTCCAGCATCCGGCGCAGCTTCGGTATTCCCAATCCTCCCATGGCGGTCCCCACGATATAGGCTCCGGTCATGGCCCAGTCGCGCAGCTTCGGCCCGAGCCCGGTCCGCTCATGCCCGAGGATTCGATGTTCCAGGTTGTCAAAACCCAGGCTCCTGCCTATCTGGTGCATGACGTTCTCGTTGTAAAAACTGACGTGTTCGACCAGCGTGCAATACCAGGTTCGGTTCTTCAACAGCCGCCACGGAAAGGTCGAGGTATCGCCCGTCACCGTGATCGCAATCCCGCCCGGGCGCAGTAACTGGCTGATCTTTCGGAATAACGGCAGCGGCTCGACGATGTGTTCCGCCACGTCCACCAACACAATCACATCAAACGGCTCGGCATCTTCTGGAATATCATTTAGCGTCGCGCCGAGAATGTTCACGCCGCGCTGGCGTGCTTTCTGAGCCGCTTGCACGCTTGGCTCGACACCATACAGTTCCCATTTGTCTCCCAGGTATCCCAACAGAGCCCCGTTGAAACAACCCACATCGAGCACGCGCTTGCCCTGCGCGTAGTCTTGCAGCAACGACCGGATCACATCGTAGTACCGGTAATGCCCGTATCGCTCATCCACCACCGCTCCGCCCCACTGAAACTCCCCCGCCTTCGCGTAACACGCCAGCAGCTTGTCCTCCGGAATCGGCGGATCTTTGAACCGAAATTCACATCGCGCGCACCGGCGAAGTCGAAATTCGATCCCGTCCAGATCAATCGGCTGTTGCGCCACCTGTTCTGGCTTGGGGTGCAAAATGGGCCCCGCATCTTCGACATTTCGCTCCCCACAAACTGGACACGCCCGCGCCGTCCCGGCGGCGAATGATTCGGATTTCAGATTTCGGATTTGATTCGTCATTTGGATTTCAGATCTCATCATTCAGACTGACATGAGCCAACCCTACAGCCTGTCCAATCCGTCCTCACTAAAGTATTTCATCAGACAAAAGCGCGGAAGCCTCAGGGGTTGGGGTGAGGGTTTTCTTGTCCGAGCGGTTGGCTTTCACAGACTCCTCATGAATTCCACCACCCGCCCGCCAAATATCGAACTACTGTAGCGCTCTTCCGCCACCCGCCTCCCCCGCAGCCCCATCTCTCTGGCCTCGGCCGGATTGTTCCACAACCGCTCCGCCGCCGCTTTGAGTCCCACTGCGTCGCCGGGGTTTACATACAACCCGATTCCTTCCTTCTCGATATCCAAATCATCGTCCAGCGCCCCAGTGCGCGTCTTGATCAGCGGCCGCCCCATCGCCATCGTTTCGATCACGTTGGTAAAGCCCACCGCTGTTCGTTGAATCGTATCCGGCCGCAGAATGATCAAGCTATAGGCCGCGTGACGATAGAGTTCATCCCAAAGTGTCTGTGGCCGCACCTCATCGCGCAACACCTCAATCTGCCCGGACATTGGCGGCAGTTTTGCCCCGCGCGCCGTTATGAGAAGCTTGTGATCCACGTTCCGATAGGCGCCTGCAACGCACGCCCAGTCGCGATGCGTTATACCGCATGACAGTCCCCAGCGCGGCTCAAATTCACACACCGCGAACTGCTCTGACATATCAAAGCCCCAACCCAGATGCTCAACTTTCGCATTGGACGCCAGCGAACGTGCCCGAGCCGCCGCCACGGATGTCAGCCCAATCACGCCCGCATATTGTTTTGGCAACGCCAGCAGTTCCTTCGCATACAGCAGCCCGACCAGCCGTGCCTTCACCCGGCCGAGCATCCGCATCAGCGGCGTCCAGGTCATGATGTTGTGGCTGCAATAAATGATCTCATCGGAGCGCATCTGCCGAGCCAGACGGCCAACACTCCAATCTCCCAGCAGCCGGTGCTTGATCGCGCCCGTCGGCGGCTTCTCATGCGGAATCAGGATGTGATACCCCGCGGCTGCCAGCTCCAGGCATCCCCAGAAATGATGCCCCAGGATCCCGGAAATCTGCCAACTTCGAAACTGCTCGGAGTTTCCATATTTGTTGATGAACAGGATTCGCCGGCCAGTCGATGTGTCCGGGTGGTACACCTCGATGCATTCCTCGTGCTCACGGACGAACAAGCCGCGACGCGGGGCCTTGGCAGGCGGCGAAGTTTCCATCGCCTCCATGACCTCACTCGAGCCGATGTTTTTCCCTCGTATCTGCATTCTCTTCGTCACTGACAAAATTAACCGACCCACGGCATAGCCGGGGTTTACCTCAATAAATTATGGCAAGCTTCCGCCCCCGTCAACCGCACAACTGTGTAACGCGGACAACCAATGCCTTTTCTTAACTTCAGTCCAACACAACAACGGCTTGAACGACAATGTTGGCAGACTTTTTCGGACTCACCTCGCTGCCACCGAGTCAAAAGGCGGATTCGCCTGCGACCACTCCCCGCAGCGCGCGACTCGACTGTGGGGCGCCGCGGTCCGGGCTTGCGGAGCAAGGCCCCGAATAGCTGTGCCGTGACCGCGAGAGAGAGACCTGGACATCATGTCGCGCATCACGAGGGCAGGCCCCGCGCAATCGCCCATTTACTCTTTAATCTGTCCGTCCAGAGCCTGCGTTAAAACTGTTCATGGCGAGCTTACGAACCATGACAACACCCGCCCATGCTTCAACATGCTGAGCACGAAGCGGAACCACCCTAATCTGTAACATAATCACTTATTTGGGGATTCAGCGTGTTCACAAAATTAATTAAACGGCCATCCGCATCTGCAAAACTCTCACCGGGTCCAAGCAGCGTTGTAACTCGTACGAGTGCGGCATCCGTTCTATTGCGGGTCAACGCATCCCAGAACACAAACCATTTCAAAAGATACTCGTTGCTAATACCGCGGCCATGCATCTGGAACCAGTAGTAAACCAGCTGCTTGTTTTCACCCAGTTGAATTTCAGCCCGATTGACCTGAAGCGGTTTAGAACCAGCCCGGACTCCGTCAACCACCCGCTGAGTGAGGCTCTTCATTTCCCACCCCCCGCCCGGCAGGCATGTGCGCGGCGAATGAATAGATGCACCCTTGCTTTGCGAGCCATAATAGGCGAAATACAAGTTCACTGCCTGTCGCCGGTTATTAACATAATTCGCTAACAAGTAATCATCCAGATGGAGCGAGTCGACATAGATCCGATCCATGGGCTCCGCTTTCCCGTTCCAACCGTTAAGAACCATCGGAAAGTCTGAAAATTCCTTCCGCGGAATTTTTATGTCGTCCCGTTTCGCAGGCAAGATGAAGAACGATATTACGACTACTGCCACGACAACTGCAGCCGACCAGTAGGCACGGCCCAATGGACGATAGCGGAGCCGCGCATCCTTGGGAGTGGGCTCGGGAAAATCCAGGCCGAATACTTGCCGCAAAGGGCGTCTTTCCTTGCCAAGCTGGGCCAGCCCCCACATCTCCAACACCAGAATCCCGGTGCAGGCCATAAATACCGCCCAACCTTCAAAGTCATGCAGAAAGCCTTCCGCCATGGATGATCCCCAATATTCGACCAGCACGCCGATCATGCCGATGCGGAAACTGTTCAGGAAAATCGTGATGGGGATGGTTGACAGGAAGACAGCGATTCTCTTCCACAGGGGGGCCTTGTAGATATAGGCGCAAACGAAACCGAGCGTCATCAACGGGAAAAGGTAACGCAACCCACTACATGCCTCGACAACCTGTAATTTATAGACGCCAAGGTCAATAACATTACCTTCCAAATAAACGCTGATACTGAATAAACGGATTATCCATACGCCAAAACTGGAAGAAATCAGCTGGAAGGACCGGGAAATATCCTGAATGATGACATCAGGAAAGGGGATCATGAAAAACAGGAGCAAAAGCGGCACCCAAATCTCTTTGAACCCGCGCCACCCCATATAGGCGAAAACCAAACCAGCCAGCGCAACAACAAAACCATATTGCATAATAACCGTGATGGCGCTGATATTGCCTATCGAAATAATGAGGGCACCTGCAAGCGTGATAGCCACCCCCACCCATGATCCGTCAAAGGATAGGCGCTCCAGCACATCCTTCTTTTGCCAGATCAGGAATGCGGTTATGAAAGGGATGATCACGCCATGGCTGTATTCCTCACGCGTAAACCAATAGTCCACCATCCGATTGAGCCCGTGCGCATAGAGCGCGATCACAAACAGCCCCGCCAGCACAGAAAATGAAAACCAGAACAGGGACGATTCTTTCCAGAACACTTCTTCTGCGGCGTCAACAACAGGACTTGTTGTAGTCATCTTTGGCCTTGGAGATCATGCATGAGTATATTTTCCACCTGACATCAGGGCAGGGCAAGTCATTGTGCACCAGCCCTCGCTATACTGTAAGGACTTCCTCCCCATTGAAATAGTTCGCGCTCACCACGCTTCAGCGTAAGCGTAGACGTTCGTTGTAATGAGACATCGTTCTAGACCACTGAAATACTTTCAGTCTCATTCATACATAATATAAGCGACTCTTCCCATGCCGGCACTACCAAGCCACACATGCGTTTCAGCTTTTCAGTTGACAATCTCGAATTCAACGGGCGTTTGGCCGGCGTGGGGTATTCGATTGTAGGGATAGGCTTCAACACCGGCATGGCATGAGATGCATGGCCGGAAACGACTTCAAGAATTTCCCTAGCGAGGCCATACCAAGATGTATGTCCGCCACAAACCACGTGATACAGGCCGCTGATATCGGCAATCGAGGGAGGTCGGGTAACGGATGGATAGTGTTGCGACAGCATTTGAGACGTGACCTCGGCCAGCATGCGGCACCATGTAGGGGCACCGATCTGGTCGTCAACAATCTTCAATTCGCTTCTCTCTCGCGCAAGCCTGAGAATCGTCAAAAGAAAATTCTTGCCGCGGGCGCCATAAACCCAGCTTGTTCTTAATATTAGATGTGGCACCCCCGTTGCCTGGATGGCCCGCTCGCCAGCCAGTTTGGTTTGGCCATAGATATTCAGAGGATTCGGTGTATCGTCTTCAACGTAGGGAAGTTTTTTAGTGCCGTCAAAGACATAATCCGTGGAATAATGAATAAGAGCCGCGTTCAGCCGCTTGGCTTCTTCCGCCATGATGCCCGGCGCCACACCATTAATAGCCATGGCCAGATTGGGTTCGGATTCCGCCTTGTCCACCGCGGTGTAGGCGCCGGCATTGACGATAAGATGAGGCCGGACTTCCCTGATCATACTCCTGACTGAATCCGGGTCGGCCAGATCCATTTCCTGGTGACCGACGGCGACAACATCGCCCAGTGGGGCGAGCGTGCGCCGCAGTTCCCATCCAACCTGGCCATTTTTGCCGGTGAGAAGGATCTTTCTCACTCAAATACCTCTGCCTCATCGATAGTTGCGCCTGCAATATCCTTCGCGGAAAGTTGCGGATCTCCCTGAATCGGCCAGGTTATTCCAAGGCTGTCGTCATTCCAAATGATCGTGCGCTCGAATTGAGGCGCCCAATAATCGGTGGTCTTGTACAGAACTTCGGCATATTCAGACAACACGAGAAAGCCGTGCGCGAAACCCGGCGGAATCCATGCCATGCGCCTGTTTTGCTCCGACAGATTGAAACCAACCCATTTACCGAACGTCGGCGAGCGTCTGCGGATGTCCACGGCCACGTCGAATATTTCGCCCACAGTCGCCCTGATCAGCTTGCCCTGCGGTTGTCTGATTTGGTAATGCAGGCCGCGCAACACATTTTTTATAGAGTGGGAGTGGTTGTCCTGCACAAAATCTCCCGTAATGCCTGCTGCCTGCATAAGTTTTTTATTGAAGCTCTCGTAAAAGAAACCGCGCGCATCAGCAAAAACTCTGGGTTCAACGATAAGCACGTCAGAAATGTTTGTCTGAATTACATTCATCAGAAGACCTGCTCCTGCAGCAGCCCAAGCAGATACTGGCCATAACCATTCTTGCGCATGCGGCCAGCCAGTTTTTCCAGTTGTTCAGCCGTTATGTAGCCCATACGATAGGCAATCTCTTCCGGACAGGCTATCTTGAGCCCCTGTCGTTTCTCGATGGTCCCAATAAAGAGAGAAGCCTCAAGAAGGGATTCATGCGTGCCTGTATCCAACCAGGCGATGCCTCGCCCCATCACCATGACATCAAGCCGGCCTTGCTCGAGGTAAATTCTATTTACATCGGTAATCTCCAATTCTCCCCGGAGGGAGGGCTTCAGAGATTTGGCAATGCTCACTACTTGATCGTCATAAAAATACAGACCCGTCACCGCATAGCGGGATTTAGGCTTCTTGGGCTTTTCTTCGATGGACAACGCCTTCTTTGACGGGCTGAATTCCACAACGCCGTAGCGTTCTGGATCGTGAACGGGATAAGCAAAGACGGTCGCGCCTGCCTGTTTGCTCCTGGCCTTCTGCAGGTCAGCGGTCAATTCATGGCCATAAAAAATATTATCACCCAGTACCAGCGCACACGCGTCATTGCCAATAAACTTCTCGCCGATAATGAACGCCTGTGCGATGCCTTCTGGAATTGGCTGTATCGCATAGGAAATTTTCAGCCCCCATTCGTTGCCATCCCCCAGTAATTGTTCAAATCGGGGAATATCTTGCGGGGTAGAGATGACAAGTAAATCTTTGATCCCCGCCAGCATCAACGTGGACAGGGGATAATAAATCATCGGTTTGTCGTAGATCGGCAATAGCTGCTTGGACACGGCATGCGTCACAGGATACAACCTCGTCCCCGATCCTCCCGCTAGAATGATGCCTTTCATGACATTCCTCGGTCACTGTAATTGATGTCCAGCCATTTCTTATATTCCCCGCTGGCGACGCTCTCCACCCAGTCCATGTTGTCCAGGTACCATTGCACTGTTTTCCGGATCCCCGTTTCAAATCTTTCCGCCGGTTTCCACCCCAGCTCATGCTCGATCTTGCTCGCATCGATGGCGTAACGCCGGTCATGTCCCGGACGGTCTTTGATGAATGTGATGAGCACAGCGTATGGATCCATACCGGAAGATGGCTTCAACTCATCGAGTATGGCGCAAATAACACGCACGACATCAATATTCGTTCTTTCATTGCAACCACCGATATTGTAGACCTCTCCGGCCTTCCCTTTCGACAGAATAAGGCGAAGCGCGCTGCAATGATCGCCTACATACAGCCAGTCACGCACGTTGAGACCGTCACCGTATACCGGCAACGGTTTCCTGTTCAAGGCATTCAGCACTATCAGGGGAATAAGCTTCTCCGGAAACTGATAGGGACCATAATTGTTCGAGCAATTGGATGTCAGCGTGGGTAGACCATAGGTGTGATAAAAAGCACGAACCAGATGATCCGATGCAGCCTTGGAAGCGGAGTATGGGCTGTTCGGTGCATAGGACGTGGTTTCGGTAAATGCGGGATCATTGGGTCCGAGCGAGCCGTATACCTCATCCGTCGAAATGTGCAAAAACCGGAATGCGACCTTATCCTCGCCGCCAAGGCCTTCCCAATAAGCGCGGGCCTCGCTTAGCAATTGAAAAGTACCGTTTACGTTGGTTTGGATGAATTCCCTGGGTCCGTGGATTGAACGGTCAACATGGCTTTCCGCCGCGAAGTTTATAATGGCACAAGGCTTATAATGGTTCAGCAGTTGTTCCACCAATGCCTGATCGTTAATATCTCCTTTTACAAAGGTATGTCGTGGGTCATTTTTCAGGCTGGACAGATTCCTGAGATTCCCGGCATAGGTGAGTTTGTCCAGGTTAATCACCGGTGAATCGTGGTTCGCAATCCAGTCCAATATGAAATTGGACCCGATGAATCCTGCCCCGCCGGTTACCAGTATCGGTTTCTTGCTCATTTTCTAACTACTTGAATAAATGTCTAACCAGATCGCCTGTGCGTGCGTGACGTTTTCGTGCCAAGAATTGTGGTTGAATTGCGGACTGCGTCAGAGACTTACCATACTCCCCAGGTTACGAAACGCGCTTGATTATCTATTTTAATATTACTTATTATTCAATGTGTTATGCTGAACAGCACATAGCCTGTCAACGTCTGGCAACTTCAGCGCATCTCAAAATTCTACCAAGAGTAAAACTTGACTAATAAAGAACAGCTAAGCATATTAACATCTTTGCAGGTACTTAACCTCAAAAATACCTTAACCGGTAACTATAAAACTAGGTAAACCTGTGGGTGGTGCGCACGTTCATTCGGGCGTGACTTTACATATAACGTAGCCCACGCTCAATCAACGTACTGGAGGAAGGTAAATGTCAACAACTACGATGCCTAAAATGGAAGCGAATCTTGAGCAGTCAATCAGTCAATACCTCGACAAGGTTCTGCCAAAGAAACTGGAAGAAATCGAAGCCAAGAGGACGCCAAGCATGGCGATCATCGCCACCAAAGGCACGCTGGACTGGGCCTACCCTCCGTTCATCCTTGCCTCCACCGGTTCGGCGCTCGGCTGGGATGTTTCAATTTTCTTCACCTTCTACGGCCTGCTGCTCCTGAAGAAGGACATCGATGCTGAAGTCAGCCCGCTCGGTAATCCGGCCATGCCCATGAAAATGCCGTTTGGTCCGAAATGGTTCCAGAGCTTCGTGTGGCCAATGCCGAATCTGCTAATGGCCGGCGTCCCCGGATTTGAAAAAATGGCCACGGTACTGATGAAGAAAACCTTCAAGAACAAGGGCGTTGCCACCGTCGGGGAATTACGCGATCTGTGCCTCGAAGCCGGCGTCAAGTTTGCCGCCTGCCAGATGACAGTCGACGTCTTTGGGTTCAGCAAGGATGATTTTATTCCTGAGGTCAAGGATTACGTCGGTGCGACGTACTTCTTGCCCGTAGCCGCCAAATCCGACGTCTGTCTGTTCATATAACTAACAGTCAATTTTCTAATCAAAAAAGCCTCCTCTTCAGGAGGCTTTTTTTTGAGCTGAAATCAAGAGCACTTATTTACTCTCCTTCGTGCCCATGTCCAGAGAACATCGATCCGTTTGCGTCACCGTGTCGTTAATTGGCAAGCCGCACATGGCTCCCGCTTGTGACCAAACTCATCAGTAAAATGCCTTGTGCCGTAGCATGAAAGTCGCCTTTTGACTGCTTGACCACAAGCCCTCGCCATACGAAACCAACGTGATATCCACGACCAACAGGAATCACTGGATAGAAATCGCCCCAGCTTCCATCTGATAACTGTGCATCTAATATACGCTGTAACCAAACGGGCTTGATACTTTCACTTGCGCCTGATTCTGCAAGCAGCATTACACGCTGAGTATATACATCCATAACACGCGGATCCCAGACAAGTTGACTAACAATTTTTTTCTGGAGCGCAAGAACGAGTTCATTCGATATTTCAGATATATAACAATTCCGGCGCTGCGCGAATCTCGCGCCCATCAACTGATGAGTTACACAAGAAGATCTGAGATGGTGATATGCACAGAGAGCTGGGTCATTCTGATGCCGGATATTTATTTCTTTTCCGAGCACTGGATCACAAGTGGCACCGAAAATAAAATACAGGTTATAGTCTGGCAACTGTTCCAGTTGCCACATGGTAATGGGTGCTTTGGAATTGGTATCAAATAAGTGCCACCAGACATTTCTGGGATTAGGATCGAGATAGCGCTTCTTGTAATTGGAAAATAACTCATTTAAGCGTACATCACGTGTAATATCTGCGCTTTCTTTAAGAAACCACCACAGCATGGGATTTTCTACATCAAGAATTGAGTCACGATTGGCCATTAGCCATCTGATACTTTTTTCAAGGCTGGCAGACACTAACTGATGGGATGGCGCGTCAACTGAACGATTGTTCAACCAAAGCTGATATCCAAAATACAAAATAACCAGAAAAAACAGTGTCACAATCAACGTCAAGAACCACCTGATTATTCGTCTTGGCCAGGAAAGGAAGCGTATCTGTTCAGTCATAACCTATTATTTCCTGTGCGAGCTTTCTAATTGCGCTTCGCTTCACGCTGATGCCAAGTCCACGCCGTTTCCACGATCGCCGCTAGGTTTTCATAGCGGGGCTTCCAGCCAAGCTCGCGACGGATCTTACTGGAATCCGCCACCAGAAACGCCGGATCTCCCGGACGACGCGCAGCCTCTGCCGCGGGAATCGTATGTTTCGTGATTCGTCTGGCCATCTCAACCACTTCCCGGACGGAATAACCTTTATTATTGCCCAAATTGTAAATAGCGTTGCCCCCTTCTTTCAGAAGGTGCTCCAGCGCCAGGAGATGCGCCTGCGTCAGATCGCTGACATGAACATAGTCACGTATACAGGTTCCGTCCGAGGTAGGATAGTCCGTTCCATACAGCTGAATGGACTCGCGCTCGCCCGTGGCCACCTTCAGCACCAGCGGAATGAGATGGGTTTCAGGATGGTGACGCTCACCGATCTTGCCAGACGGATCCGCGCCGGCGGCATTGAAATACCGTAGCGACACAAACTTGAAATCACTGGCGGCGGCATTGTCCGCAAGCATTCTTTCTACGGCGAATTTTGTCGCCCCGTAAGGATTGGTAGGCTGGCATGGGTCGTTCTCGAGCAACGGCTTCGCTGCACGCGGCTCGCCATAGACAGCCGCCGTGGAGGAAAAAATAAAATACCTGACTCGGTGGCGCGTCATCGCATCCAGCAACTCCACCGTGTATGACACGTTATTCCTGTAGTAATCGAGCGGCTTGGATACCGATTCGCCTACAAGCGAAAAGGCGGCAAAATGCATGACTGCCGTAACCCGGTGCTGTGTAAAAATACGATCCAGCAAAACCGGATCGCCCAAGCTGCCTTCGACAAAGGTTCCGCCAACAAGCAGATCGCGGTGCCCACGCGAAAGATTATCCAGTACAACAACTTCGTGGCCCGCTTGAAGCAGATCAAGCACCATGTGCGACCCGATATAGCCTGCGCCGCCCACAACAAGAATGGTTTCACCGGCCATGATGACGCGCCATGTTGCTTGGGGAGCAACCTCCCCCTTTACGGCATAGGTATCTACACAACTCGGTAGCGTGCGCTGTGCGCACGGATTTATGGGATGTGACTGGCCCGATCGTGCGCATGGCGCACGCTACACGAGTCACATTCTGAGATGTGTAGTTTTTCATAGGCGTAGCGTGAGCATCGCCCACCACACGTGGCCCGGCCGACATCCCATAGTGGGCGCCGGTGCTCACCCTACAAATACTTTACGGGGGATGGTCGCAGGAGCATCAGCCCCGGCCGATCAACGAAGTAAGTTTAAGGGTCAACTTCCGGCCAAGGTCTGAAATAGCACCGCCTGCACCGGCAGAGGAACTGTCATTGAACAGGACCGGTATCTTGCATTTGTTCTGCACCTGATCTATCAACCGGTCCAGATCGTACGGTCTGCGGGCAACTCCCTCGTCCAGATCCATCAGCAATACATCGACGTTCTCCCGGTCCAGTTGTTCGATGAGTTCTTCACCGATGGGTACGGCCGCTATCACCTGCCATCCGGACCGCTCGAGCATCATTTTGAGATAATTTCGTTGCCGTTCCGAATCGGCGGCGATGGCAACACGCAGCTTTCGCCCAGAACCTCCGGAAACAACACGACCCTTTTTGCTGGCGGGCTGGTCTGCCGCTTGATCGTGCGACTTGTCGACAATCGCGGGCGCTTGCTGACGCAAAGGAAGTATACGGCTTTGCTGCTTGTCGCGAGCAACGTCTTCGATGAGTTGCGCGCCGATGCGAGGCGCCTGTTCGGCATAGCCATACACCAGCGCCGTGTCGCACAACAGGTTGACCAACCGGGGTATGCCGCCACTATAGCGGAACACCGTCTCACAGGCTTCATCATCGAACATATCGGGGTTCCCGCCGGCGATACGCAACCGATGTCGGATGTACTCGCGCGTCTCTTCGGAATCAAGCGATGTGAGGTTGTAGTCCACGGATATGCGCTGCGCGAACTGCTCCAGGCGTGGATCCCGCAGGTTGTCGCGTAACCCTGGCTGGCCTGCAAGTATCACCTGCAAGACCAGGTCCTTATCGCTATTGATGTTAGAGAGCATGCGCAGTTCTTCCAGCGCTTGAGGCCCCATGTTCTGCGCCTCATCGATGATCAGGACGGTACGACGGTTAGCGGCGTACTGCTTTATCAGGAAGTCCATGAAGGTCTTGTACATATCGACCTTTTCTTTGCCGGGACATTCAAGATTGAATGCCAGCAGTATCCATTGAAGCAGCTCGCCAAACGAGGGATGAGTATTGGTAATCAGCCCCACCACCATGTCGCGCTCCATCTGGTTGAGGAGCTGGCGGATCAGCGTGGTCTTTCCGGTGCCGATATCGCCCGTGATGACGCTGAAGCTGGCCTGATTCATCAGGCCGTATTCCAGCAACGTCAGCGCCATCTGGTGCTTCTTGCTGGGATAGAGAAATTCCGGATCGGGCAATAAAGAAAAAGGTTTGCTCCGGAGTCCGTAAAAGGCTTCGTACATAAGCTAGTTCTTTCTCCTCCGCAAACGGTTGAGTCCGCTCATTGCCGCGGCGCGAAATAATTGTGCGGCATCCCTCAGGTGGACGGGCCACGTCCAGGATGCGCCTCCTTCCTGCTGGTCTTTGGTCCAGGATTTGTTCAAGACCGTGCCGATTACACTGGTCCCCTGCAACAGGCCAATAGCCCGTTTCACGTCTTCTGCCTGGGTTTTCCCGTCCTCTATGACGAGCAGGGCAGCATCGACATAAGGAGAGAACGCCAGCGTATCCGCTGCACCCAGTAATGGCGGCAGATCGAACAAAATGATGCGTGAGGAGTATCGCGTTTTCAGTTCTTCGACGAGCCGCACCATTTTTGGTGAATTCAGCATTTCGGCGGAATTGGCAAGCGGCTTACCGCCCGGCAATATAACAAGACCTGGAATTTCCTCCGGATGGATTAACAGCTCGGACAAAGGTTTGTCCGCCGTAAGGTAATCGCTCAATCCACATTCGGCTTCAATCCCAAAATAGCTATGCACGCTGGGGTGACGCAAATCCGCGTCAACCAGCAGAACTGTATAATTAACCTCCATGGCAAGACTGATGGCGAGGTTAATAGCCGTCAGCGTCTTGCCTTCATTAAGGCCAGGGCTTGTGACCGCAAGAGAATTCCAGCCTTTTTCGCGCAAACGCTGAAACACCTGTGTGCGCAGCATCTTGTATGCACCGGTAAATTCGTTTTGCTCAAATCCGGAAATAATCCGTCGCTCCTGCAAAATACTCTTCGCCACATGCACTGTGCGAGTGTGTGTATATCTCACTGGCGCGGAAATATCTGCACTGCCTGAACGGGGTGCTGACGCGGATGCTCTTCCCGACGTTTGACGTTCTAATCGCGCTTTTTCAAGCGCCTGTTTGATGCGTTCCATAAATATGGCTGGCCAATAATGAATTTTAGATTGAGTCAATAAGAATATTAGTTGATAACGCTGTACACACTAACCACCGATAACGGTATCTACTTTGCGCAGTCCTTTGAACCACAGAACGTCCAGCGGGGTCCAGAAGAAATGAACCAGCAGCACAAGCAACACGAAGCTGCTTGCAACAAGAGCGATAATGATTTTCCTGGTGTTTCCGACTTTCACCAGATCTTCGCCAGTTGGCAAATACGGTATCACCGACAATGGCGGAGACTCCAGCACACTCATTACGCCACGCACGCCACGCACCGAACTATCCATGCTTTCCGCCACAGCAGCAAACCCCAAGCTGCTGCCAATGGATAAAAATAATCCTAAAATGATAATCGCCGGACGATTTGGCTTAAGGGGTTTTTCCGGAAGCTGTGGCGGATCAATTAGTGAAAAACGTTCACCCTTGCGCTCTTTCTCAAGCTCCTGTCCCACTTCCGCAACATTCTGCTTCGCTGTCAATTCCTGGTACCGTCTCACAGAATTCTCATAATCCCTGTTCAGCACCAGGTATTGACGTTCAACATCCGGTGTCTGTTGCAGTCGTTTTTCGTAATCAGTGAGCTTTGTTTTTAGTTGCTCACGCTGGACTTTAAGGGACTGAACCTCGCTCTTGATTCCTGCAAGCTGGGCCTGCATGGTAAGATAGGCTGGGTTATCCGGATTATTCTTGGCAACTTCCGATTCGGGCGTAGGCTTATTCTTCAGATTCTTCAGGCCTTCCTCCTGGGCCGCTACGGCTTTCGCCAGGCGAATGACATCCGGATGTTCTGCCGAATATTTTTCTCGAGCTGCCGCCAGCTCCGTGCGCAGCGCGGCAAGTTCCTTGGCTTGTTCAGTGGACGAATTGACGGAACCGGTCTGTTTTTCCAAGCCTTCGATTTGACGCCGCAAGCGGACCACATCGGGATGGTCGGGCGAATATTTGGAAGTTGCACTAATATATTCCGAGCGTAACGTTTTCAATTGTGTAACAGGATCCAATATCTGTTGGCCACTCTCGCCCATCGTGGGAGTCAACGGATTGATCTGTCCCAACTGGCCTTCCAGATAAAACTTGCGGTCATCCAGCGTACGTAATTGATTTTCGACATCACGTAATTCTGTTTCCGTGCGTTCCCTCAACTGAGTGTTCAACCCGGCGACTTGCGGTAGGCGCTCCGCATTTTTTTCCTTGAAAGCAGCAAGCTGCGTTTCAAGCTCGGTAATATGCTCCCTGAGCTTGTCCGCTTCCGTGGTGAGAAAGGTATACGTTTCTGACGCCTTTTCCGCCCGATTTTTCAGGTTTTCGTTGAGATAAAGCGTGGTCAGTTCACTGGCAACTTTTTGGGTCACTTCAGCACCTTCGCCATCAAACGACAAGGTAAAAGCAACGGTTGCCGCTGTCGGTCTGCCACTGCGCGGATCGATGACATCCGCATTAATCATCTGCACATTAACGTCCTTGCGCATGCGTTCCAGAATTTCTTCAGTCGTTTCCTGCCGACGCTTGTTGTGATAAAGATCATATTTCTCAATGATCGCCATGAGATTGGCGCGCGTCATGACACGCTGATTGATCGTCTGAATACGCTGGGTGGCGTAGCTCGTGATTGTCGAACGAATAAGATCGGACGGGACTTCCTGTTCTTCAATTAATATAGTGGACATCGAACGGTAGACCGGAGGCCAGGCCAAAGCGACAATTATGCTGATGGCAAAAAATACTGCTGCTATGGACAGAATCGAAGTTCGCCTCCGGCGAAAGGCGTCTATGTAATCACTCAGTTCTTTGATATTTTCTTCCATCATTTAGTTGCCATTTGAAGTTAAAAAAACTGCACTAAACCTGTATTTTACTTGATCCCCTATTACGCACTGATTTTTCACTCAGGCGCATGACTAAACTATAGTATTCCTATTAACATATTGTTTTTCATCGTGAAATAGACGCTTTCAGCGGTCGATATATCAATGTCAGATACACGGAATTTGCCGTTGCCGCTTTGTCTTCGAATTCACGTTTCACGCGTGAATAGCCATAGCTCATATTCAAACTCAATTCTTGTGTCCAAGCCCAATTTGCGCCCAATTCAGCATGATAATATGGACGATTGTTGTTGGAAATATTGCCTTGATCATCTCGAACGATGACTGAATTCAAATTGATATAGGTGTTCAAACGAGGGGTCATTATCCTATTCAACCGGAAATCGAATGAATCCTGTTCGACCTCTGAACCTGATCCGCTGGGAGCAAGCGCGCGGCTGAAGGACATATTGATACTTGTGAGTTCATATTTCTTCTCAAGACTACCGCTGAACACAGAACTCGTTTCCTGGCGGCGAGCACTTGATGTCACGCCGGTTTGTATCAACACCTCTGTTAGTCTGCCGTTAATTATGGCTAAAAAACGCGTATAAACAGGGTGCCCGCCCTGTGTCAAAGTTTCTGTCCTGCGTGCACCGGCCTGCAATGTGCCCTGCATGCTTTCAGAAAAATTCTGGGTAATTCCCAGCTGAGCGGAGCGGGTGGTGGAATCATTGCCGGTGGCGGGGGTATGAAATGAAGAATAACCCCCTGTCACGAATACCTGGTATTGCTCCGACAACTGGTTGGACACCGTCGTGCTAGCAGTACGATAACGATAATCATACAAACCCACACTCTGACCATTTACGTATGATGTGTCGTTCAATTGATACATCAATTGAAGCTTTATCCTTTCTGTCAGCATGCGCGTCCATGAAGGGCTGAAACCATGCGCTTCCCTGATTTTCAGGGTCTGTACCGCACCCGTGTCGGAGCCCGTCTGCTCGCTAGCTAAAGGCGAGTCACGCGTGCTGGTGGCATCCAACACCCACGTGTTGCGTTCTGTTTGATATGCCGATGAAAGCCTGAAGGCATTGTCATCCCGATCCAGCTCACTTTCGCCGGAGTAGCGTCGGCGCGAGGCTTCCGCGCTCCCGGTTATTTGCCATGCCTCCGCGTGCATCCCCAGGTCCAGCCTGGGGGTGATAACGTTGCCATTTACGCTGTTATGCGGTTGAGTAGTCAATCCGATGTTATCGTTGTATTCATGGCGCAATGTCGCTGATGGTTCAGCCGTCCACTCAGCTGCTTTGCACGCTATAGGGATGGACAGTGCTGCAAACAGACAGGCCAACACCAATACATAGACACCAGAATGATAACGAACAGGCATACAGACGCACTAAATGAGGGAGATTACGGCTGATTTACGGGATGCGCGTATGAAGGAAAACCGTGCCAATCCGGCCATGGGCAAAAACGATATCACTGGCATGTACTTGTCCCGGGTGTAATCAAATTATATATACAGAAATAAAACAAATCCCTTTGCCCACATCGCCAGTTATCCTGCAGGCTTCAGGAAGTTTACTGGAAACTTAATGTAAAGTCTTGATATGGTGAGAGCGATGATTTGCGCAGTGACGTAAACCATGATTTCCCCTGATATACATATAGTTACAGAGGTTATGGCATTTTCAATAATTCACGTACTGGTCCAAAACTTCGCCGGTGAATCGAGCTAACTCCTTGTTTCTCCAACGCATGCAAATGTGCCGCCGTAGGATAGCCCTTATGCTTTGAAAATCCATAGCCCGGGAAACAGCTGTCCAGCTCGCACATCTCGGCATCACGCGCGACCTTGGCCAGAATCGAAGCCGCCGATATGGCCGGGACCGAAGCATCCCCCCGAATTATCGTCTGCACAGGACAACCAAGCTCGGGCGCCTGATTGCCGTCCACCAGCACCAGTTCCGGAGACAGTGAAAGCGCTTCGACGGCGCGTTTCATGGCGAGCAGGCTGGCCCGCAGTATGTTGAGCCGGTCAATTTCTTCCACTTCCGCCCTGCCCAGCGCCCAGCAAAGCGCGCGTTCTCGTATCAGGCAGGCAAGTTCTTCGCGCCGTGTGGCGCTCAACACCTTGGAATCAGCCAGGCCTTCGATAGGTTTTGTCTCGTCGAGAATCACTGCCGCGGCGATCACGGGCCCCGCGAGCGGTCCCCGGCCCACCTCATCCACGCCGGCAATTAGCTTGTGTACAAAAAGTGCTGAATCCATAGATGAGAGCGGTATGTCAGAGTATTTTCGAACGTTTTCGGGATTTCAACAAATCAATCGCGGCGTCTGCCGCACGCTTATTCGCCTTTCGGCGCAGAGTGTGATGAATATCGGCCAATGCTTTGCGCACGGATTTGGCTTTGTCAGGTTGCGCCATATACAGTTCGACGGCTTTCCCCAATGTCTCGGGTACGGCCTTGCTCTGCATGAACTCCGGGACCAGCGCCCGTCCCGCCAGAATGTTTGGCAGGGCATACAGGTTCACATGCAGAAAAGGCCGGATCAATAGGTAGGAAAGCCAGGACATTTTGTATGTCACGACCATCGGCTTCTTGAGCAAGGCGGCCTCGAGCGTGGCGGTCCCGGAAGCGAGCAGCACAATGTCCGACGCCGCCATGGCTTCGCGCGAATGATGCGTCACGATGGTCAGGGGCAGGAACCAGGCGCCGTGACGGTACAAGGCGCGCTCGAAAACTTCTCGCGTCTCGGCGCTCACGAACGGGGCGACAAAATGCATGTCCGGATGCCGCTTGTGCAGCCACAGGGCGGTCTTCACAAACAGATCGGCGTGACGCTTGAGTTCGCTGAGCCGGCTTCCCGGCAACAAGGCTACCACTTTGCCCTTTGACGGCAAGTGAAGCTGACGGCGTAGAGCGGCGACATCGTATTTTTCCTGAATCTGATCGGCCAGGGGATGACCCACGAAGGTGACCGGTACATGATGCCGGCGATAAAAACTGGCCTCGAACGGGAACAGCGTCAGCATGTGATTCACGGCGCGCTTGATCCTATGTATGCGGTATCCGCGCCAGGCCCAGACCGTGGGACTGACATAATGCATCGTGAGGATGCCGGCGGACTTGAGCTTCTCCTCCAGCACGAGATTGAAGTCCGGAACATCGATGCCGATAAAAAGATTCGGCGGATTTTTCAGAAAATGATCGGCCAGCTTGTTCCGCAGACTGTTGATTTCCGGATATTTTCCGACGGCCTCGAGACCGATGATGGAAAGCTGCTCCATGGGGAAAAGGCTGCGACAGCCCAGCGCCATCATCTGTGCGCCGCCGATGCCCTCGAATGAAACACCGGGCATTCGCTCGCGCAAGGCGCGAATCAGGCCCGCGCCCAGCAAATCACCTGATGCCTCGCCGGCAACAATTCCGATTCGGATTCGGGGTTTTCCCGCCACGGGCTAACGAATGATGCCGCGTTCTGAATGCTTGATAAAATCCAGGAAATGCAAGGCTTCGCTGCAGTCCTTGGTCATGGGTTCAAGCTGTTCGATGGCCTCATTCAGGCTGAGGCCGGACTTGTACAGGATTTTATAGGCCTTCCTCAATATTTCAATCGAGTCGCTGGAAAATTTGCGACGCTTCAGACCACGCACATTGAGTCCATGAGGCACGGCTGTATTGCCGGCGACCAGCAGATAGGGCGGGATATCCTTGAACGTCACGGTTCCGATACCCGTCATGCAATGCGCGCCGACCCGGCAGAACTGGTGAATCAGCGAGAACCCACCGAAAATCACGTTGTCTTCCACAACGACATGCCCGGCCAGACTGGTTCCATTCGCGAAGATGGTGCAGTTTCCCACGTGACAGTCATGTGCCACATGACAATACGCCATGATGAAATTGTCATCACCCAGATGCGTTGCATGGCCGCTCTCGGCGGTGGCACGGTTCAGCGTGCAGTATTCACGGATAACGTTCCGGTCGCCGATTTCCAGACGGGTCGGTTCACCCTGGTAACCCAGATGCTGCGGCGCTTCTCCGAGCGAGGAAAACTGGTAGACCTTGTTGGCTTTTCCGATACGGGTAGGTCCGTTGATGACCACGTGCGGACCGATCCAGGTCTCGTCACCGATCTCCACACCTGGACCGATGACACTGAAGGGGCCGATATGAACGTTTTGCCCGATTTTCGCGCCCGGGTCGACGATAGCTTGGGGATGTATCACTCAGATGCCCTTATAAGTGCACATCAGTTCCGCACTGCAGCAAAGCTCTTCACCCACGTAGGCCTCGCCCTCAAACATCCAGATACCCTTCATTTTTCGCTTTACCGCGACCTTGAACGTCAGCTGGTCACCCGGCTCCACCGGGCGCTTGAAACGGGCCTTGTCGATGCCGACAAAGTAATAAACCGAACCATCGCCTGGCAAGCTGTCCATGCTCTTCATCGAAAGGATGGCGCAGGCCTGGGCCATGGCTTCCACGATCAGCACGCCGGGCATGACCGGGCGATGCGGAAAGTGCCCCTGAAAAAAAGGCTCATTGATCGTTACGTTCTTGAGGGCTGTCAGCGATTCATCCCGGGTGTAATCCAGAACCCGGTCGATCAGCAGAAACGGATAGCGATGCGGCAGGTATTTGAGGACTTCATGAATATCCAGCGAATTCAATTTTTTTGCTCCCCGAAATGCTGTTGCAGTCTTTCTTCCAGTTTGGCCAAGCGCTGTGCAATCTCATCCAGATGATGCAACCTGGCGGCGTTGCGGCGCCATTTTTCCACCGGCTCGGCTTTGAGACTGGAGGAATAAACGCCCGGCTGCGCGATCGAGCTCGTCACCAGCGAACCGGCGGTGATATGCACGTCGTCAACAATCTCCAGGTGTCCGGTGACGCCCGCCTGTCCTCCCAGGGTGCAGCGCCTGCCAATGATCGTGCTGCCCGCAATCCCCACGCAGGCGGCAATCGCGGTGTTGTCGCCGATACGCACATTGTGCGCAATCTGAATCTGATTATCCAGCTTCACGCCATTGCCGATGATCGTATCGTTCAGCGCGCCTCGGTCAACCGTCGTGTTGGCGCCTATCTCAACCTTGTCTCCGATTATCACGCGGCCGAGCTGCGGCACCTTTTGCCATTGCTCGCCGTCTTTGGCAAAACCAAAACCGTCGCTTCCAATGACGGCGCCCGGGTGGAACAGGCAATCATTGCCCGCCACACAGCGTTCGCCCACTACCACGTGCGCCACCAGCCTCGTTTTCGCGCCTATCATGGCGAAGGCACCTACATAACATCCCGCACCGATGTACACGCTCTCTCCGATCATCGCGTCAGCCTCAACCACCGCATGCGGCCCGATCCACGCCGTCGCCGCCACCTTCGCGGCGGGGCTGACGACCGCCGTCGGATGCACGCCCGGCCTGAATCCAGGCGTCGGATGCAGCAAGTCCGCCACCTGCGCGAAACAGAGATGAGGGTTGGCGACGATCAACGCGGAACCTGAATAGTGTGCTGCGTCGGTTTCCGCCAGAATGACGGCTCCGGCTTTGGTGCCGGCAAGCTGAGGCAGGTATTTCCGATCACTGACATAGGCGATATCGCGGGGTCCGGCCTTCTGCAGGCTGGCAACGCCCTCGATGATCACATCCGCTTCGCCCCGCACCTTCCCCTGAAAGCGCCGCGCCAGCTCTGCAAGGGTAACCGTCATCTGAGCCTATTTTTTCCCCAATTTCTTGAGAATTTTGTCGGTAACATCCACCTTCGGCCCGGCGTAAACCGCGCTTTCGAGTATCAGATCGTAATTTTCCTGCTTGGCGATTTCAGCAATCGTCTTTTGCACGATTTTCTGAAGTGCCGCCAATTCCTCGTTGCGCCGCAAATTGTAATCTTCCCGGAATTCCTGGGTCGCCCGGCGCAAATCACGCTTGAGTGTCGCAACCTCGAATTCCTTGGATCGATGCTCGTTTTCCTTGAGCACCAGCGCGTTCTTTTCCAGGTCCTGTTCCAGCTGCTTGAGCCGGTTCTGCATCTCCACGATCTGCTTGTCACGCGGCGCAAATTCGGCTTCAAGCTTCTTAAGGGCAGATTCACCTTGCGGCGCCTCTTCAATAACCTTGACGGCATTGACATAACCGATCTTGAGCTCGGCGGCATTCGCCAACCCCGCCATGGCACCGAAGCCAAGGACAAATGCTAATGACTTGAATACGAGAGTTCTGCTTCCCAAAAATGCCTCCTGATACTTATCGCAATGGCACGCCTAACGTGAACTGGAATGACTCAGTGCGGTCGCCCCGCTTGTCATTCAGGGGGATCGCGTAGCTGAAACTAAGCGGTCCGACCGGCGAATACCAATTAAACGCCAAACCGGAGGAATAGCGCAACTGCCCCAGATCCAGCTTCTCATTCGAGCCGTAGACCATGCCGCCATCGGCAAAAAGACTCAAACGCATGGATTTGTTGTCGCGGGACGTGCCTGGCAGCGGGAACAGCATTTCCATGTTGACCAGCACACGGCGATTACCGCCGATAGGATCGTTCGGCGGCAAGGTATCCTTGGGCCCCAATGAGCGCGAGCTGAAGCCTCGGACCGTGCTGCTGCCACCGGCGAAGAAATTCTTGTAAAAAGGCAATGCATCCGTACCGCCATAGCTATTGCCATAACCCAGCTCCGCCTTGGTCTTGAAGGTGTAGTTCTCGCTGAGCGGCCAATACCGGCCGGCCAAATAGGTGAGCTTGTAATATTCAATGTCGGTACCCGGAACCGATATTTCAGCGGAAAAGCGTTGCAATACACCCGAGGTCGGCAATAGCAGACTATCGAGGCTGTCATGCGACCAGCCGATCGTGGTCTTCAGAACGGTGTTCGAGGAACCATGCTGGGCGACAAAATCCTGGGCGACCTGGGCGCTGTTTGAGTTGGTATGCAGATCGATTTTCTCTACATCGGCACCGACATCGATCTTGTTATCCTCGCTCAAGGGGATGCCGAAAAATACGCCCACGCCCTGGCTGTCGACGGTATACGCCGCCGTGTTCGCGGCGCCGGCATCGACGGTGCTGGAAAAGATGTTAAAGCCGCGACTGATTCCGTCCTTGGTGTAGTACGGATTGACATAACGGATATTGAAATTGGTCGTGGACCGCGAGTTGTCGAAGCTGACACCGAGTTCTTTGCCGGTGCCGAACAGGTTGCTTTGCGTGATACTGGCGTTCAGCAACAAGCCATCGGTGTCCGAATATCCGACGCCCAGCAATAGATTGCCGGTGGGACGTTCCTTGACGTTGACGTTGACGTCCACCTGATCAGCCACTCCCGGCACCGCCGGCGTTTCCACGTTGACGTCGTCAAAGAAACCAAGACGCTGCAGACGCACGCGTGAACGCTGGATTTTCTCGGCGTTGTACCACCCGCCTTCCATCTGGCGCATCTCGCGGCGCAACACTTCATCACGCGAGGCCACGTTGCCCGAAAAATTGACCCTTCGCACGTAGACGCGCCGGCCCGGATCCACAAAAAAGGTAAAGGACACCTCGGATTTATCCTTGTCCACGTCGGGAATCGCGTTGACGTTGGCGAAGGCAAAACCATCGTTGGCGAGACGGTCGGACATCTTCTTGGTGGATTCGGTGACCTCCTTGCGCGAGAAGACACTGCCAGCCTTGATGCTGACCAGATCGCTCAAATCTTTTTCAGGCACCACAAAGGTACCGGCAAGCTTGAAGCCGGTGACAGTGTACTTCTTGCCCTCAGTGATATTGACCGTGATGTAAATTTTTTCCTTGTCCGGTGAAATAGACACCTGCGTGGAGTCGATATTGAACTCCAGGAAACCCTGATCCTGGTAGAAGTTGCGCAATCGTTCCAGGTCGCCGGCAAGCTTCTGCTTGGAATATTTGTCACGGCTGGAGAAAAACGCGTACCAGGGCTTGGGGCCCAGGGTAAATAGCTTCAGCAGTGGTTTATCGGAAAAAATTTTATTGCCGACAAGGTTGATTTCGCGAATGCGCGCCACTTCGCCTTCCGCTACTTCAATGTTGATGTCAACGCGATTGCGCTCCAGTGGCGTCACCGTGGGACGAATGGTGACGGCGTAAAAACCGCGCGCGAAATACTGCTGCCGCAATTCCTGTTCGACGCGGTCGAGGAGAGACTTATTGAATACCCGGCCTTCGGCCAGGCCGATTTCCTTCAGGCCTTTCTTGAGATCGTCTTCGGACATCTCCTTGGTGCCGGTGATCTTGATGCCGGCAATAGAGGGTCGTTCGATAACGTATACGATCAGCACATTCTTGTCGCGATCGAGACGCACGTCACGGAAAAAGCCGGTCTTGAACAGGACACGCACGGCTTCCTGCGATTTCTGCTCGGTCAGCGTATCACCCACCTTGACCGGCAAATAATTGAAGACGGTACCCGCCGCAATACGTTGCAGGCCATCCACGCGGATATCCTTGACCACAAAGGGCTCCAAGGCTGGGCTGACAGGCACGTACAGAACGCACAGGAGGAGTGCCGCGATTATTTTTTTCATTCGAGCTGCTTTATCAGGTTGGCGTGCGGCAATCCGCTTATCGGAAAATTCGGGTCAAATCATTATAAAAGGCCAGCATCATGAGGCCGCCCAGCAAGGCCACTCCGACCTGCTGCCCCAGCATCATGGTCCGCTCGGAAAGCGGGCTGCCTTTGATGGATTCGATAATGTAATACATCAGGTGACCGCCATCGAGTACCGGGATAGGCAAAAGATTCAGCACCCCGAGACTGATGCTGATGACGGCCAGAAACAGCACAAACTGCTCCACGCCCACCTTGGCGGAATAGCCGGCGTACTGGGCGATCGTGATGGGGCCGCTGATATTGCGCGCCGATACCTCGAGTTTCAGCATCCGGTACAACATCTCGAGCGTAAGCACCGACATTGACCAGGTATTACGCGCACCCTCGGTCAGCGCCTCGGCGACACCGAAGCGTACCTTGACGCGCATCGCCTCGGGGATGTCCGTGAACCGGGGGCGGATGTTGATGCGCCCGATCGTCTGCTCACCCTGTTCCACGGCGTCCGGAGTGACTTTAAAATCGTGTCGCGCGCCTTCCCTTTCCACCGTGATGTTAACTGTCTTGCCCGGGCTCTGGCTGATCACCTCCACCAGCCGTTCCCACGAAGGCACCGGCTCGCCATTGATCTCCACCAGACGGTCGCCGATTTTCATCCCGGCGCTCGCGGCCGGACCCGGTTCCATGGCGCCGATCACCGGCAACGGTTCGGGGAAAAAACCGATCAATCCGATGCCCCGCTCCAGCAACGATGCGTTGACCTCCTGTACCGGGAGGCTCGATAAATCCAGCAGCCGCGTTTCGACATTGCCCTGCGCGTCACGTACTTCAACGTTCACGCGCGCGCGGTCGAGCGCGCGTTGAAAAAGATATAACCGGCGCTGATCCCAGCTTTGCACTTCCTTGCCGTCAATGCTCAGGATCAGGTCACCGGCGTGGAATCCGGCTTGCTGGGCAATCGAGCTTTCCGTCCCCTTGCCGACAACCGGCTTGATGCCATCCACTCCGATCATGTACACCGCCCAATAGGCCAAGATGGCGAACAGAAAATTGAACAGCGGGCCGGCCACCACGATCGCCATGCGTTTCCATGTCTTCTGGCGATTGAATGCACGATGCAGTTCCTGTGGTGGAACCTCGCCCTCGGTTTCATCCAGCATCTTCACGTAGCCGCCAAGCGGAAATACCCCGATCGCAAACTCCATGCGGTCTTCGCCCACGCGCCGGGACCACAGCGGTTTTCCGAAACCGAT